>SKEY01002162.1_pt1 | contig 21984 bp, 19 predicted proteins | sample 4843871 | NCBI WGS metagenome assembly SKEY01 (sample SAMN11008797, study PRJNA524170) | human gut metagenome | biome: Human fecal sample; material: Feces; isolation source: fecal sample from pouch patient p36 | host: Homo sapiens | place: Israel: Tel-Aviv | collected 2016-12-04 | reverse complement strand
TACCCGTGCCCGAGCTCGAAGAGCCCTATGGCCGCCTTCCTGGCCTCGACATCATGCTTCACCCTCAAATCAACGCGCATAAAGAAAGCCTCCCATTTCTCATGTCCAAGAAATGGGAGGCAGTTCACACGGGTGACGGGCTTTTCCGCTACCAGCCGCGTGCTTCCTCCGCACGTACGAGCTGACGAGCCTCGATCTGGCGAATCATATCGATGCGTCGCTGGTGACGGCCGCCCTCGAACTCGCCGGTGAGCCAGGCGTCGACAATCATTTTGGCCAGCTCGATGCCTACCACACGAGCACCAAATGCGAGCATGTTGGTGTTGTTGTGCTCGCGCGACAGGCGAGCGGAATACGGCTCAGAGCAGGTGCAGCAACGGATACCGCGCACCTTGTTGGCGGCAAGCGAGATGCCCACACCCGTACCGCAGATAACGATACCGCGATCAACCTCGCTGGACATGACAGCGTCCGCCACGGCCTCACCCGCGATGGGATAGTCAAAGCGCTCGGTGCTGTCCGTACCGAAGTTCACGACTTCGTAGCCGTACTTCTCCTGGATATACGCCGTGATGGCTTCCTTGTACTCGACTGCGACGTGGTCGTTTCCAATACCGATCTTCAAAAGAGACCCCTTTCCATAAGAACCATTCGCGCATGCCGCGCGCTCAATCCGTCCTAATTCGCCGTTCCGCTTCTAATACACCTCGCCGGCGCGCAAACGGCGCAGACACTCCTCGTAACCAGCGTCCTTGCCAAACAGCGCACTGGTGCCCAAGATAAATCCGTCCGCGCCAATGGCGGACAGGTCGCGCACGCGCTCGGGCGAGCAGGCGCCGTCGATCATGAGCTTGAAGCCAAAGCGCTCCTTCAGCGCGGCAAGGCGACGCACCTTGTCGTTCGTGAACTCGATAAAGCTCTGACCGGCAAAACCCGGATTCACCGTCATGACCATCACGTAATCGCAGAGGTTCAACATCTCCTCGATCTCGGAGATAGAGGTGTCGGGGTTCACGGCGATACCGGCGCTCTTGCCGAGGGACTTAATCGCGGCGAGTGTCTTGACCACGTAACGCTCGGACTCCGGATGGATATAGATGATGTCCGCGCCGGCGGAGGCGAAAAGTTCAACCTTGCTGGCAGGATTCTCGACCATAAGGTGCACGTCGACGAGCTTGTTGGTGGCAGCTCGCACGGCCTTGATGTCTTCGAGACCCATGGCGAAATTGGGAACGAAACTGCCGTCCATCACGTCGCAATGGAAGATGTCGATGCCGGCGGCGTCGAGATCCTCGACGGTCGCACGCAGATTGCCGTAGTCGGCGCACATGAGACTGGGGCAGAGCAGCATAGTGAACTCCTTATCTGCTCGGTGATTATCTACTCGGTGGTAATTAATCGTTTAACCTTTATCTACAGTCTGGCTGATTAATCGTTTAACCACGTTGTTAACCTGCAGGCTTTTCCAGATTCACAACGTTGCCATATTTGCCTATCTAGCTGGTATCATGCAGGAGCCCGCACCACGAAACGCTGTCGTATTCCCTAGGAAGAAATCCCGCTACGCGGACAGCAGCAGCCAGGGGCCGCAATCCGCAGACCTGAGCCCGGACCCCCTACGCTCCAGGCGTGATCAGGCGCGCGCACTGGGCGATCTTCTCGTCATAGGACTCCGCGATAATCGACACACCATCGAACCCAAACGCGCGAACATTCGAGAACTGATGGAACTTCGAGCTGTCGCACAGCACGTACGCCTTATTCGAATTCTCGCGCACGATGCGCTTCTTCGCCGCCTCAACGTAGGAGGGCGTCATGACGCCGCGGTCCTCGTCAATCGCGTTGGTCCCGATAAACGCCTTATCGAAGTACAGATCGCGCAGGATCGATTCGGTCATAGAACCGCAGAACGAGGAGTTCACATAGTTGAACTCGCCACCCACCACGATGAGCTGGGCGCGCGTCTCGCTCTTAATCAGGCACGCCGAGGCATCCGTCGTGTAAATTGTCACGTCGCGGTCGAGCAGCAGACGCAGCAGCGCCGTGCAGGTGGAACCCGAGTCCAAGTAGAGCGTGTCCCCGTCCTCAACAAAACGCAAGGCGACTTGGGCAATCTGTTCCTTCTCACTCCCGTGTAGGCCCGAACGCGTCGAGATACTCACCTCGTGGACAGCCGAGAGGAGCCTCACCGCGCCGCCCGAAAGATGCTCAACCTTGCCAAGCGCCTCCAGCTCCTTGAGGTCGCGACGTAGCGTCGAAATAGAGACGCCCGGCAGCTCCTCCTGCAGCTCGGAAATCCTCGCGAGGCCCGACTTCTGCAGGCACTCTACAATTCGCTCCTGGCGCTCATACGGAATCATATTGGGAACCTCTCCAAACCACTCTGCTTCACGCTCGTTCATTTCTTTTCGAAAAGTGTAACGCACAAGCAGAATAGCGGCCGCCACCTGTTGCGATGACGACCGCTTAATCGATTGACCTACCCTCTCGTTCACAATTTGAACGAGGTTGACACACCTCGCGTAAGCGCGACGCTCTTCAAGCGAAGAGAACGACCCTAGGAGAGGCGGCGCATCCGGGGCTCTTAGGCGAGCTGATCCTCCTTGCCGGTGAAGGCGAAGGCAAGAACACCGGCCACGACGGCGGAAATGAGCATGCCGACCATAGCCCAAGCGAAGTTCATGGGGTCGGAACTCACGAAAGCCGGGAACGTAGTGACGGAACCGAAGGTGAACGCAGTGGTGACGACCTTCATGATACCGAGGAACGCGCCGCCGACGGCACCGCCGATGATCTGCGCAAGCCAGACCTTCTTGTTCTTCACGAGCATACCGAACAGCGTGGGCTCGATGATGGCGGACAGGGCGATCGATACGACACCGGTCATCGCGAAGCTCTTGAGCTTCTGGTCGCGGGCCTTGAGGAACACGCCGAAGGCGCAGCCGATAACGGCGAAGTTGCAGGCGAAGGTGAAGGGGCAGATGTAGTCGAAGCCGTTCTGAGCGATGTTGTTGATCATGATGGGGTTCACGGCCCAGTGGATGCCCATGGACACCAGCACGGACCAGCCGCCGCCAACCAGCACGCCGGCGAACACGGAGCTGCGCTCGATCAGCCAGTTGACCACGAAGGCGATGGCCTCACCAGCGTAGACGCCCAGGGGACCGATGACGAGCATGGTGAGCGGAACCATAACGATCAGGGAGATGGCGGGCAGCACGACGAGCTTGAGCATCTCGGAAACGTGCTCATCGAGCCACTTGTACAGGTACGAGTAGACCCAGACAGACAAGATGGCAGGGATAACCGTGGAGTTGTAGTTCATGAGAACCACGGGGATGCCGAAGAAGTCCGTCATGGCGCCGTTGCCCGCGTCGCCCATGAGGGCGATGAAGTCCGGGTAGAGCAGGCACGCGCCGAGCAGCGCCGACAGGTACGGGCTCGCGCCGAAGCGCTTGCCGGCGGAGAAGCCGAGCAGCACGGGCAGGAAGTAGAACACGCTCATGGCCAGGGTGTACAGGATGGTGTAGGTACCCGTGCCCTCAGCGATGATGCCGAGCTGGGCGGCCAGGATAACGAAGCCGCGCAGGATACCGGAGCCGGCCATGGCGGGCAGCAGCGGGGCAAAGATGCCGGAGATCGCGGAGAAGACCTGGCTGACGATGCTCTCGCCCTCGTCCTTGGTAGCAGCGGAGATTTCCACGCCCGAACCCTTGACCAGCGGCTCAAACTTCTCGTACAGCTTCGGGACCTCAGTGCCGATGAGGACCTGGTACTGACCGGCCTTGTTCAGCGTGTTCACAACGCCTTCGACTTCCTTGACCGCAGCGTCGTCGCAAGCCGCGTCGTCTTTGAGATTGAGGCGCAGGCGCGTCGCGCAGTGCGTCATGCCCGAGATGTTCTCGGGACCACCGACGGCGTCCAGAATCCCCTGAGCCATCGCGTTCCAGTCGCGTTTCATTGGTTACCTCCCCATTGCGCAGAAGAGCTCGCGGACAAGCTCGGCTGCCTTAATCGCGTCGTTTGCATCGATAACGGATTGGATCTTCTCCATGCTTACGGCCTCGATGGCGTCGTTGAGCAGATGGATCATCTGGTCGTTCTGTGCAGCCTCGCCGGCAGCGGGCTCGATGACCGGGAACGTGTCGAAGTAGATTGCGCTGTCGCAACCGTGCTTCTTCACGTAGTAGAGGAACTCGAGGGTCTTCACCGGCGTGGACGTACCAATCATAAGGCCATCGTCGAAGCGACCGTTGCCGTCGTTTAGGTGAATGCCGTAGAGCTTGCCCTCGCGGCCGAACAGGTCGGCGGCCATGGCAGGGTTCTCGTGCTTCATGAGCATGTGGCAGTAATCCAGCGTGACGCCCAGGTTCGGGCGGTCTGCAGCGTTGAGAATCATGCCGGTCATACCCATGGAGTCGATGAACGCGTACGCGCGCTCCTCGTAGGGTTTGTACTCAATCGAGATCTTGAGGTCGGGCGCGTAGTCGCAAACCTTCTGGAATGCGGCTACGAGCTGGTCGAAGACGCGAGCGTAGGCGATCTGGAAGCTGTAGTCAAAGCCGTCGTGGCCGAGCCAGATGGTCACCGTGTTGCCACCGGCAGTGCGGCAGTAGTCGCACGCCTCGTAGCAGAGCTCAAGGGCTTCCGCGGCAAGGGCATCATCGGCATTGCCCAGGTCACCGTTGAGGAAGGCGTTGCGGAAGCGCAGCGCGCAGCCGTTCAGCTGCAGGTCGTGAGCTGCGAGCTTGGCGGCCATGTCCTCAGCCGTGACACCTGTGCAGTGCTCGGGGTAGTTGAGGTCGACGTGCGTGAGGCCCACGCTCTGGAACTCCGCGAACACGCGATCAAGATTCTTGTCGCCATCGCGAAAATAGGAGTTGATACGAGTTGCAAGCTTCATGCTTCTACGTCCTTTACCTTCGTCCTTGATCGTTTCTGCCCATTCGAGCACCTGATCTATATCCGTAATTCGATAAGGGCCGCCGCCTGCGCGCCGGGGCTTACCCTGTGACATGTAGATTACTGCCACATAAGTTCATTTTCAATCAGTATTTTTCACTCTTTTTCTCATTGTGTCAGAGTTTTTCACCGTATAAAGCCATCTACCTTGTGGTTTTGCTGTTAATCAAGTTTGACCATTCTTGAAGTTACCTGATTTTTTCTGAATTAATTTGCCGTTTATCGGTAAAAATCGACCGCTCACGGCTGACGGCGACACAAGATGGAAGATACTTGCATGAGGAAAAGCACTGAATTCCCAGCGCCGATTCGAATGACGCGATTGGTGACGCGAGCGTCGACGGCCCGAATCTGCCGTCGGCCCCCACTAACCAAAAACGGCGCCGCTCACGCGACGCCGTCATATTCCCTGGTGCCCCCGGGCGGATTCGAAAACTCCCCCCCCCGCGGGGAAATTGGTGACGCGGGTGTCGACGGCGCTGAGCGCTCCGTGTTTTGGTATGTGGATATGGCAGCCATCAACCTTTCTCGGCATGTGAAACTCTAGGCACATATGAGCATACCTGAGCGACGCAACACATGCGCTCCATCTATCCCAACAAGCTCCAGCGGTACCCGCACTTCCCATTTCGTGTAGAAAAGGGCCTGTATATACTTCCCATTTCGTGTATTGAATCAGGTAACCACACTTCCCATTTCGTGTATACAGCAGCTAGATTGGGCAATCATGTCAGTATTCAGACGTACGGCCTACAATAAACTCCTCGATTGGAAAGCGAGCAATGGATCCCGAGCCATCATGCTCGAGGGGGCCCGCCGCGTTGGAAAAAGCACCCTTGCCCAAGAGTTTGCGCAGTCCAAATACAAATCCCACCTCGTGATCGACGAATCTGTTGCGAGTGAAAAAAGAAGACCGGAGACTCAACTGGTCTCCGGCCTCATTTCTAAAAAACGTCTCGTGGTTCTACTCGTGCTGTCGGGCTTCTACCAGCCTGCAGAAGTCGTTGACGCTCATGAGCCATTCCCTTTGCGCGGGCGTGTAGGTTTCGAACAGCGATGAGGGCACAACGAGGCTGAGCCTGTCCTTAGCCATAGCTCGTGTGTAATCCTCACTTACGGCGGGCTCAAGTGTTACAAGATGCTTGTCCTCGATTCTGTCAGCCTCATCAAGCACCTGACGCCAACGCTCCTTGATGGTTGTCTTGGCACCGAGCATCGTCAGTCGAGCGACAGGGAACTTGGGGTCGTGGTAATCGTCAATAGAGGGAAAGATGAAATCCGGCTTTGATTTGCCCTCGGTGTATTTCTGCGCCGAGTAGCGTATGCCCCTAGCATCGAATAGCATCGAGAGTTGATTCTCGAACGCCGTCCCCGCACGGGACTTGCGGCGCTGGAAGGCCGACATAGTGGTGCGCAGCACGCCATCAACATCAAGCGCCGAGCCAAGGTATGGCGCGAGGTCGCGCTCCAAGAGATGCCGCTCAAAGACGCGGAACAGCATCTCTTCGCGTTCGTAACAAGCGACCAAGCAGCCATCCGGGTCGCCCGTCCAATCGAGCTTTCCAAGGGTGGAAGCTGAGTAGGCTGAGAAGTCTGCCCCTTTGGGGAAGGACTCGCCGAATTTCTCGATCATACCGTCGAGGAAGTTCTCCGCTGCGATCGGCATGCTAACTTCGATGCCGATGGACTCCAAAATCCTTGCGGCGATCGACGTGATGCGCGTATCCTCCCGAGCAGAGGGCGTAAAACCCTTCTCGCCAACCCCGTCGAGCGCGAAGAGCCAGCGAACTTGAGATTCCGCCGTACTCCCCGCTCGGGCAAATAGGATTACGACCTCCTTGGCTTCGTGTAGGGCCAAAACCATGAGGTCGCCCGGACGGGCCATGCCCATGGCAGCATTATCGTTGTAGTAGAGCCTATACTCAGTTCTAGTTGGATGCTTCCTGCGGGCGTCGTACCAAGTGGTATAACCATGGTCGAATATAGGGTCTGCACCATCATCGAGATATGCGAAGGTAGTTCGCATCCCCTTTATGTCATCGTCTCCGAAAAGCGCGCGCAAAGGCCCCACGCCGTTGAATTCGTGCTGGTGGCTTTTATTGGCCCCCATGATGTCAACGCCCGCGAGGGTTTTCGCGACAGCACCGTCAAAATACGCGCCAAGTACTCCATAGTCCATCCTAGAACACCTCCATCATCAACTTCGCGACCGAGCGCACGACCGGCACGGTCACGGAGTTGCCGAACTGCCTGTATGCCTGAGTATCCGACACCGGGATGATGAACTCATCGGGAAATCCTTGCAGGCGCGCGCATTCGCGGGGAGTGAGTTTACGAGGGTTTTTTCCTTCCTGCCCGACCAGAATCTCGCTGCCATCCTTGTGGTACCGGGCGGAAAGCGTCCTTGTCGTGTCCTCTGGGCCGACCATCGAGTATCCAAAGCCGTGGCCCGCCGCCTCATGCTTTTCGCGATAGGCGCGCAGATAGGCCCATAGCTTATCCGAAATGGTGTAGCGTTCGTTTGGTTGCTCTTCGAGGATTTCCCCTAGCGTATGTCCCGGTCCCGGCACCTCAAGGTCATCCCACGAGAAGGGAACTTCCTCCCTGAACCCCACGATGTAGATGCGCTCCCTGTGCTGGCACGTCCAGTTTTTTGAATCAAGCACTTTCCAGAAAATATGGTATCCAAGGTCCTCCTCAAGCGTCTGTCGTATGACCTTGAAGGTCTTCCCGCCGTCGTGACTCGTAAGGTTCTTAACGTTCTCAAGCAAGAAGGCCTTCGGGCGCTTGTCGCGTATGATGCGAGCGACCTCGAAAAAGAGGGTTCCCTGCGTTTTATCCTCAAAGCCGGTGGGTCTCCCCAAAGATTGCTTCTTCGAAACGCCTGCAAGGGAGAATGGCTGACAAGGAAAGCCTGCGAGCAGGACATCGAAGTCCGGTATATCGTTTGATGCGACCTGACGGATGTCGCCCGCCGGGGTCTCTCCATAGTTCATCCGGTAGGTTTTCTGGGCGAACTTATCCCACTCGCAAGAGAAGACGCACCTACCGCCAAGCTCCTGGAACGGCATTCGTATACCGCCGATGCCCGCGAAGAGATCGCAGAAGGTAAAAGGCGCGTCGCTGCGCTCCCCTTGGTCAAATGGAGCCCCCGCATCGAGCGATGCGATAAAGGCGCATTCAGCCGCCGTTGGACTAGTATCCCCAGACTCCCAGCGCCGAACGGTGCGTTCGCCAGACGAGCCCATACCAAGGGCGGCGGCGAACTCCTTTTGGGTGAGGCCGAGGTCAATTCTCTTTTGCGCTATATCAGCTGCATTTAGTTGCATGGGACGCCTATCTTGGTTGAAAAACGGTCAAACTGTCCTGTATTTACCACAGCGTTAGTCTATCACCCCGAGCGGACATGTCTTCCCCTTGCTTCAGTCCGCCTCTAAACCCCGTAGCATCAACTGGGCTTTAGGGCTTGGACACTCTACCGGAGGGCTCTAGACGCAATTGGTGACGCGGGTGTCGACGGCCCGAATCCGCCGGCGGCCCCCGCAAACCAGAAACGGCGCCGCTCCCGCGACGCCGTCATATTCCCTGGTGCCCCCGGGCGGATTCGAACCGTCGACACCCGCTTTAGGAGGTCTTGTATTTCTATTTGAGCTGGTGTTTTATAATTTTATACAACTTCATATAACCGCATGTAAAACGGCATGTTTCAAGAATCGCGAGATATAGGCTTCAAAAACTTTCTACCCTAATTCTACCCAGACACTCTTGCTTGGGTAGATTTTTGGGATTAGGCTAGGGGCAAGCCTTTAAGGGCTTGCCCCTAGCCTAATCCCAAGGAATCCCACCATGAGCACCAAACCACGAGTCGTCGGAAACGGCAGCGTATATCAAGTTAAAGAAGGGGTGTTCCAATACCGCTTCAACCTCGGCAAGGACCCCAAGACCGGCAAATACGCCTACTCATCCAAGAGAACGCTGCACTGCGAAGGTGTGAGTAGACGCACACAACAGGCAATGCTCCGCAAAGCCCTGGAAGAATACAAGGAGGAGTTGAACTCCGGTATCGTCCGTGACAGCAGAAACCTCACCGTCGCAGAGTACGCCAGGAACTTCCACAAACTAAGGAAAGAGAGCCTCAAGTCACCGCTCGCCTATGCCCGTGAGGGCAACTATATTAGCCACATTCAAGAGATGTTCGGCCATATTCGACTTACTGACCTCCACCCTGACGATATACGGCACATCTACGCAAACGCCCGCAAAAAGGGAATGTCCGAAGCCGAGCTACACGGGACACATGTCAAACTGCGACAGATTCTCCAAGACGCCGTAGACAACGAGCTCATCCTTCGTAACCCATGCACGCCAATCAAGCTTCCCAAACCAACTTACAGGGAAAGAACTCCGCTTACGGCAGACGAGGCTTCACGATTTCTGTCTTGCCTCATGGATGAACCACTGTCGGCCAAGGCAACGGGCACCATGCTCTTGCTCCAATGTGGTCTCCGACGCGGCGAAATGCTCGGCTTGACTTGGGGCGACATCGATCTTGGGCAGCGCACTTTGAGCGTGTCGAAGCAGTTCACCAATGACAAGACTCTCCGACCGCCAAAATCGAAGATGAGCCGACGCACCATAGCAATCAACGACTCCCTGGCCTGCTATCTCAGCAAATGGAAGTTGGAACAGCGGGCGCAGCTCAACCGATACACTCTCGATCAGGACGACAAGACGCCTATCGTTAACGGCATAAAGGTCGTCACGACCGAGGATGGCATATACGCCACAGTCGTCAACGTAGACGGCCACAACTTCGACCGATGGTTCCGCGACTTCTGCGTCGATAACGGCTTTGGGAGCTACAACAATATCACCAGAAGATTCCAGCGAAACGGCAAAGAGCACGTGAGGGGTACGGGATACAGTGGGCTCGTCCCCCACGCCCTGCGGCACACGCAAGCGACGCTCCTAATCGGAGAAGGCGCAGACGTGAAGACTGTCCAGGCGAGACTTGGACACGCATCTCCAAGTACGACGCTCTCCATCTACTCCCACGCCATCGAGGCAAACGATCGTAAGGCAGCGGATGCCTTCGGCGAGCTCATTTCCCAAGAGAGCAATTCATAAGGGAAGGGCCGAGATATACCCGGCCCTTCCCTTACTTTGACATAGATGGACTAATGGCGATAGACCATCGCTCCATATGGAGCTTTATCCTCCCAGGAAAACGATGAGGCGTCGCGAATGGGGAAGACGCCGATTATAGGTGCCTTCATCCATTCGTCGGTATTCAGAATCGCGCCGTCCTTGTCATAGATCGGCTCGACCTGAGAACTCTGGACATCACGAATCCCCGGCCATTTATCAGCTATTGCATTAAGCACCTCATCCGTAGGACATGCTTCCCTTGAGGAAAGATAAACATAATGCGGAATTGCATCGCTTGCGTTCCGCACTTCAAGGACGAAAGCATAGTCGCATGATGAGGCGTTTGGCTCATTGACCACAGGCCAATCGTCGGGGACAACGAGATACGAGCCACCTCGCAGGTCCACGCGTTTCATTGACGGCCCCTTATCAACAAGGCTGCCTTGCGGAACAAATCGCAGCATATGGTTACGAAGAGCCTTGTAATAAGAGAGCTTGTCGTTTAAATCGTCGGCAGCGAGCGACAGGGACTCAGCATCTCCATATCCACTAAGCTCATCCTGAATAGACTTGACCCGTTGCGCACAAAAAGCACTCAGCTCTGCAGCCGCACCCTTGTTGACGCGGAGACAGAGACTCGCGAGAAGGTCGACCACTTCCCCCGGAGTCTTAAACTCTTGCGGATGTTGTTCCTTGAACATGCTGATGTTGTCATCGGTCTGTTCAAGGACGGTCGTCCCAAACTTTCGTTTTTTCGGTTTCCTGGAGCGTTCCATTTCATCCTCCAATCGGTTTTCATTGCAAGTATAACCCTGTTTTTCGAGGTAAAAGCGCTTATCCGAAACTTTTCGGAACTTTTTCTGAATCTTCAGCGCCTCGATTGCCAGAAGCAGTATCATCGAATTGCACAGATAAGCGAATGCCGGAATGGAGGTGCCCAAAGAAGGCCATAGAAACAAAAAGCCGCCCACCCCTCCCCTCTAGTCGCCAAACTGAGGTGGGGAGGAGTGAGCAGACCAAAGGAGATTCTACCATGGTAGATTCCGCTGTTCCCAAAGCGGGTATCGTACCCGCTCCTCCTCGCGTCGTTCTGGGACGCGAGCGTCTGCTCGGCGTCACCGAGATTCGTGAGCTGACCGGGCTTGGGGAGGTTGCCGCCGCATCGCTCATGAAAGAGAGCGGTCGCTGCCTCAAGCTTCATAGCCGCCTCTTCGTCATCGAGTCCAGCTTTTTTGAGTACCTTCACGAGTTGGAGGTGTCGGATCCGTGCAGCCTGTAGCCAATAGCTCATTCAACGTCGAAGCCGATCAGCTCAAGACCTATATCGAGGAAATGAACGGGCGTAAGCCCATGGCTCATATACGCAGCCTCCCCTCTCTCGACAAGCTCATCGGAGGCGTCGTACCCGGAATCCTGACCATAGTCGGGGCGGCACCCGCTGCCGGCAAGACGACGCTCCTCAAGACCATCTCCGACGACCTCGCATCCCAAGGCGTGCCCACCGTCTTCTATTCCGCGGAACTCCCCGCGTATCGCATCGCCCAGAAGGGCATCACGCGCCTCGGCAAGGGAGACTTCAGCCTTTCCGAGGCGACCGGGACCATCCCCGAGAAGAGGGAGGCATTTGAGCACGCCTGCGCCATCTACGCCGAGACCGTAGCACCTAACTCGTGCATCATGGACAGCCAAACGTCCATGGAAGATCTCGGGCGTTGCATCGGTGATTGCATTCACGAACGTGGGCAGCGCCCTGCCGTTTTTGTGGATTACCTTCAACTCATTGCAGCAACCAATTTCAATGTTCGCGCGGAAGAACGCGTTGTCATCACCGCTTGCGTCCAAGCCCTGGGCAACATCGCCCGGACGTATGACGTCCCCGTTTTCCTGATAAGCAGCGTCGCGCGCGATAAGTACAACGATGCGAACACCGAGCTCAACGTCTTCGCTGGCTCGCAGGGTATCGACTACGGCTCCGACAACGCTCTCTTCCTGCAGGTCGACGGCAGGGACAAGAAGGAGCGGAGGTACAACTCAGAGCTAGATGTTCGTCCCCTGCTCGTTCGCGTCCTTAAGGCACGTTATGGCACGCTTGGGAGCGCCAAGCTCACCTTCGACGCGCCCCATGCCACCTTCTATGACCAGGAGGGCTAGGCCATGCGCGGCAACAGCAAGACCGCGCATATCAACGTCCGCATGACCGAGGAGGAGCGTGCCGTCATCATGGCGCGCTCCTCCTCTTTTGACATGGCCCCATCGACGTTCATGCGCGAAACTGCCCTCCGCATCGGGCAGAAGCCCGTCAAGGTCGCCGACGAGGCGACCTTGCGGCAAATCCTCCACCAGATGAAGAAGCAGGGCGGAAACCTCAACCAGGCCGTCCATGCCGCAAACGCCTATGGCGTGGATGCGCAGACGGCCCGGCAGCTCACGGAGGCCGTCCGACTGGTGTCGAGCACGGCCTCGCAGCTTTCAAACCTCATCTCCAAGAATCGAGAACTATCATGAAAACCAAGATGCTCACAGCGCTCCTATCATCCCTTTTCCTAGCGATCCTCGCATGCCCCGTACTCGCCGCCCCCATCGACATGCTCGTCGCCGGGTACGGACTCGACGCATCGGCAATTCCCACAACGTTCGACGCGGAGACTGTCCTCGGCTGGTGGCTCTCGGACGGGTTCGTCACCCATCCCCTCGGGGCCTTGTTCGTCTTCCTCCTTGCACTCTGCACCTGCGCCCTCATCGCCTACTCAAGCGCCCTCAAATCACGAGCCGAGGACGGCGGCGTGCTCGGCGACGCCCACGTCAAGACGGGTCGTGAGGTCGTGAAGGGGTCCATGACATGGGGCGGCTCGACGAACCCCTCGTCGCGCGGGTTCGTCTACGGTTTCACCAAATATCGCGGTAAGCCCTGCTATTTCTACGAGCCGAAGAAGATGATTTTCGTATCAGGGGCCACTGGGTCAGGTAAGTCACGCTTCCTCTACCTCCCCTCAATCGACCTGCTCAGCTACGGCGACGCCTCCAACGGCTCCGAGCCCGCGACCCTCGTCGTCTCAGACGTAAAGAACGAGCTCATAGAGCTCACGGGCGATGAGCTTGCCCGTCGTGGCTACCGCGTCCTCCTGCTCGATACGCAGCACCCCTATCGCGGCCAGAGGTTCAACCCGCTCAAGCAGGTTCTCGACCTCCATGCCGAGGGGCGCGACCAGGAGGCCGAGCAGGCGGCGGACGCCATCGCGGAGCTCGTGGTGCAGGATGACGAGAAGGGCAAGGGTTCGCACTGGACGGCATCGGCCAGGGGCCTGCTCTCGGCCCTGGTCCTGCTGGTCTCCATGTCTGACGAGTGTCCCGAGGGATCGAGGCACCTCGCGACCGTCTGCGAGGTCTTGGACCGTGGCACCGAGGCCGAGGGCGACGACCCGGCCGAGCCTCTGAAGGCCATCTTCCGCTCCCTGCCGAGCGGTCACCCCGCCAAGGGCAGGGCGTCGCAGTTCGTCTCCTCGGGCGGCAACGAGCTCAGGAGCATCCTCTCGACGCTCAAGGTAGCACTCCGCCCGTTCTCGTCCGCGCCGGTCGCATGGATGACCTCTGGCTCCGACATCGACCCGCGAACGGTGCTCACGGATAAGAGTGCCGTCTTCCTCCACGTGCTCGACGAGGGCTCCCCCTACAACTGCATAGCGGCGATATTCCTCTCGCAGCTCTGGGCTTCGGTCCAGGCGGTCGCGGACGTGAACGGCGGAAAACTCCCCCGCCCCGTGCAGATACTCGGCGACGAGTGGGGCAACCTCCCCCGCGTCGAGTGCCTGCCCGCGCTCCTCAGCCTAGGACGCAGCTACGGCGTTTTCTGGGTCGGCGCGACGCAGGACGTATCCCAGCTCAACAAGTACGGCGAGAAAGACGGCCGCAGGAAGATCCTCGCGAACTGCGGCATCAAGGTCGCGATGAAGCTTGCCGAGGAGGAGGACCGCCGGTACTTCACCGAGCTCATCGGCAAGACCACGCGCCACACGCAGGGCACGAGCAACGGCAGGGCCGCGTCAGGCACGTCCTCCTCGACGTCCTACAGCGAGAGTGCCGACGACGTGATACACCCCTGGGAGTGGCGCGACATGGCCCCGGACCGGGACGGGATCATCGTCGTGAAGCACGCGGACAACGGTATGCCCGCATGTCGAGCCGGCGTCTTCCGCTCCCCCGTCACCGACTGCACCAACACGCCCACAAGGGAGCACTTCGACCTCGGAACCCCCGAGCACGAGGCGGAGAACCGTCGCGCCTACCAGCGCCGCCTCGACGAGTCAGCTGCTGGGAAGATGCGCGAGGAGGCCTCGACCTGGTGCCCAAAGTGGCCCGAGCCGGAGAAGAAGAACGGGAGCAAGCCGGGCGGCAAATTCAGCGGGCTCTCGCTCGACTAGGGAGGCGACCATGACGGCGATAAAGCAGACGAGCGTCTGCAGCGAGAAGCACCTCGCGAGACTCAGGGATTACCTCTCCTGGGACCGCGACAAGGCACTCGCCCACGGCACGCAGAACATCATCGACGATGACCGCTGGTTTCAGGAGATGGCAGACACGAGGGCGGCCATGGGTCACGACAGGCCCGGCAAGGCCGGTGCCAAGTGTACCTACATGCAGCACCAGATACTCGGGTTCCTCCCAGACGAGTGCGACCTCAACGGCGGGAAGATGACGCCGGAGCTGTGCATGCGCTATGCGAGGGAGTACGTGGCCGAGCGCTACCCCAACCAGGAAGTCGTGATGGTGCTGCACCGCGAGCGCTGCCGCGCGGACGCCACCGACCGCTACGCCGTGCACCTCGGCATCAACCGCAGTGATCTGGAAACCGGCCGAAGGCTCGACGAGGGCCCCGCCCGAAAGGCGGCGGCATCACGCGTGAAGACCGTCCGTACCCTGGACGAAAGGTACGGCCTCAGGCAGCTTGAGCGCGGCAAGGCCAACTCGCGCGTCCACGCGAGGCAACCCGGCACGGAAGAGCGCGACATGGCCCGAAAGGGGCAGGCCGCGCGCTCGGAGAACGCCCGCATCCGCGTCGCGGTCGCCCGCCGAATCGAGGAGGTCGGGCGCATGCGCGACTGCCCCGACCGGATGGGCGAGCTTGAGCGGCGGCTCAAGCGGGACGGCATCGAGCTCGCCAGGTCGAAGGGCGGGAGCCTCCAGTACCGCTTCCCCTCGAAGTCTCTCGGGGGCATGAGGAAGGTCAACGGCGGAAGGCTCGGCTTTGCCGTCGACCGCTCGACTGGCATCGCCGTCCGCTTCACGCTGCGCGGGATAGCGACGGCGATGCGGGCGTTCTGGGAGCTTGAGCGCAGGGCGCTGGAGAACCAGAACGGCCGAGACGACTGAGCATTTGGGCCGGAACGCAGCAGGCGTTCCGGCCCCTTCTTTTGCCCTTCGGTGAGAGCGACCTCGGAGCGGTTCGCCGTCCCGCCGCAGGCGGGCAAGATGATTCCGTGCAACGGAATCCATATCTTGCCTGCACGGAGCGAGCCGGTTGCCCAAGGCAACGCGAGCCCGGGCAGGTGAGCGCCGGTTGAACCGACGCCGAGGAGACGCGACCCTGGGGAGCGTCGCACGACGGCGCTCGGCGACCCGGCGCGAGAGGCCCAGCCCGGCGACCACGGCGGAGCGATGGCGACTTCTGGAAGCCATCGAGCGCAGCCGTTCGGCGGGCTGGGCCGGCGTGAGCGGAGGCGGACGAAACGCGACCCTGGGGAGCGTTGCCAGGGAGCCGCAGCGAGAGCGACGCCGTGCGTCGCGGGGGTCCTGCCCATAAGCGGGACCCATCGGCCGCAAGGCCGATTGCCACGCCTCGGCCCTCTCGACCTGCGCGTCGGGGAGGAGTCGGCAGTAACCTCTCCCCGATCCACAATGGAGACCTAAAGCCGCTCGTAGGCCCTCTTCACCAGCTCGCCCATAAGCTGCCTTCGCTTGCCTAGGAACTCCTCGTAATCGAGGTCCTCAAACCCAACAGGCAGGGCATGCTCCTCGCAGTTGCGGCGATACTCGTCCTCCCCCAGCGAGTCGCGGTACTTCCTGACGTACTCGCTCGGGGCGTCGTCCGAGATGTAGATGTTGTTCTGGTAGTCCACGAGGGTGAAGTTGCCCCTGTTGCTGCGCTGCGAGAGGTAGCCCCTAGACTTCAGGTAGTTGTCCGGGAACAGGTGGTGTTTGTCCAGCGCCTTCTTCGAGCCCGACGAGCCCATGAGCAGGAGCTGGGACAGCGGGGCCGTGCTGAACAGCGCCTTGGCACCGAGCACGACCTGAGCCGCGACGAAGCCCCACCAGGTCGGGCCCGCCGCCTCGTTTGCGTCGAGGGAGCTGGGCAGCGTGATGGAGAAATAATCGTCCGTCATGATGGCGGCGAGCCTACGGTCGAAGTACGCCCGGAACTCATCGGCGGTCTCAAGGCGCGAGACGTCGTTAAGCTGCTGCTCGAACTCGGATTCGAAGGACCCCACATAGAGCCCCGTTATGGCTGCGGCGAAATACCAGCGCCGCACGAGCCTGCGCACAGCCAACGGCTCCATACCGAACTCGTAGCGCCCGATAAGGTAGAACGCATAGCAGAACAAGAGCGCGTTGCCCGACCCCACCTGGTCGGAACAGACGTAGCCCGCCTCCGCCAGCGTGTTGATGAAGGCATGCCAGTTGTTCAAGTCGAGCACGAGATCGAGGGCGCGACCGAACGTGGCAAAGTTCTCGGCCCGCGTCTCGGGCGTCGTTTCCTTTGTCTTGAGATCTCGCCCGCGAAGAATCTGGTAGGCATAACGCAGGCGACCCCTCTTGAACCCCACGCCCACCGTGGCGCGAATGATATGCGTCGGCGAGACGGTCATGAGCGGGTTGTACGAGGTGCCCTTTGCGGGCGCATGACTCATGGCGCAGAACTCCTCTATGCGCTCCCTCATGGCAGGTTCGTAGACCGAAAGCAGGGTCATGATGAAGTCATCCTGCTTAAGCGCCTGCCCTTGCGAGTTCACACGCACGAAGATGTCCGATACGGTCTCCTCGTCAGCCGATTCGGAAATCTCCAGCGTCGGCAGAAGATAGCGCTCAAGCCCGAGTAATGCGTTGAGCCCGCTCTCGACGGCGTCCTCGCCGCCATCATCGAGTTCGGGTTCTCCCTTTTTGGCATTCGCCTCGTTAAGGCGCTTGATGAACGCCCTGCGATAGGCGCTCAGCTTGTTGTCGTGGTTCGCCGCGAAGGCCTCGGATACGTCGGGCACATAGCGCGAATCCTTCTCGGTCGAGGCATCGGCATTCTTGAATGAGCGTGCGATGGGGTCGTAGGCGATCTTCACCGTTCGCTCCCTGAAGTTCTTGTCTCGCACGGGTACGCCGTACAGAGAGCTCAAGAGGGCAGTGAGCCTCTGCTGTCCGTCGATGACAAGGGACTTGGGGACGGCATACACCTTTTGGTTCGAGCCTATGGCAGACTTCTTGCCCGCATCATCGCTCGGAGAGTCCCACAGCATCACATAGCCGATAGGGTATCCGCGAAGCATGGAATCAAGCAGATCGCGAACCTTTTCATTGCCCCACACGAAAGGCCGTTGCAGATCAGGCAGGCCAATCTTGCCCGTCTGAACATCCTTCAGGATGTTACCGACCTCCAGCGATATGGGATTGTAGATAGAGTTGGGCACTATAGTTCACCGACCTTCTTGGCGTACAGGTTGAAAAGATGGGCGACTATCTTCTCCTCGTCCCCGCCGAAGTCGACGCCATAGGCGGCTTCGACGGCGGCGTCGAGCGCCTTGTGCGCTGTCATCAGCTCGGGGAAGAACGTCTCGTTCTTGGGATCGTACATGTCCGCGAGCGTCGCACCTTCTTGGGCATCCCGGGCGTCGAGCACGGCTTGGGCGCAACGCTCGACTTCCTCGCGTTGGGATTCCGTGGGCTCGGGCCAGACGAAGTTGTTGTAATCAATATTGGCCGAATACTGGTAATCGTCCTTCAATCTTCCGGTTACGATCCTAACCCATGCATTATGGAATTGAGATTGCAGAATGCCATAGTGATAGAGAGAAGCATTAGGTATCAATCTAACCTTGTTGCTGCAAAATATCTCTGGACCAACAAAGCCCATTGGAACACGTTTCCGTCTGCTTGAAGACACCTCTGGAATGATGATGGAACTTCCCTCGGGCATGTTCTCAACGTGAAATCTCGTTGGCTTATCTGCTATTTTTCGGGTTCCAGCGCTTTTACTTGCAAGCCTGTATTCACGAACCTGTTCTACTCTCTTTCTGCACTCAGGAAGCTGCTTTAAATCTGAGAAGGTTGCCTCCCCAAGCCACAGGCACCAGCGATGATAGCCATGAATGAACTCTTTTGATCCAAGCCATGGATGGAAGAAGCCTTCGGCCTTTGGCTCTTTCTTCAGGAAATCGTCTTTCTCCTCATCGGTAAACAGATAGAATCCCCCATCAATAGGTTTATTTCCGATGCCCATTTCCGGAACATCACAAATAGGCTTGCTGCGGCTGTAGATGAATACATCAGGGGCGTCTTTCAGATACGCATTGATTCGAGCCGTGGGAATCTGTTCTTCGTCGCTGTCCGGGGTCGCGTGGTAGAAGAGCGTCTTGGTCCCCGACTCGCGGGAGAACCCGACGATGACACAGAACACGTGTGCCTTGTCCGCAGCCTCGTTGTCCCACCTGAACGTGTTGTGCGCGAAGTCGATGTGGATACCCAGGTCGTGCAGGGGTTTCCAGAGGTTGGCGACCTGCTCGCCCTGACATATCGAGTTGGTCGAGACCAGGGCGCAGCGCGTGCGCTTCCCTTGCGTGAACCTCGCGGCCTTCATGTACCAGGCCCCGCAGTAGTCGATGTTGCCCGCGTTCTTCGCGCCGTCGAAGACCTCAAGGAGTTCGGCCTTCTGCTCCTTGGACTGGTTGCGGGCCCCAAGGAAAGGCGGATTGCCCACGAGGTACGTGAGGTCATCGGGGAACACCTCGGACCAATCGGTCTTGAGGGCGTTGCCCTCATGGAGGTTGCTGAGGCTCCTGAGCGGCAGGAAGTCGAAGTCATAACCGACGTATATCTCCTGCGTCTTTCGGAGCATCTGCTCCTCGGTGATCCAAAGGGCGGTCTTAGCGACCGAGACGGCGAAGTCGTTTATCTCGATGCCGTACAGCTGGTCCAGGGACACGCGGACAGGGCTGTCCTGCGCAACGACGAGGGATGTCTGCCCCGCGTTGCCGGTCTCCTCGCTGAGCTCGTCCTCGATGATTCGGTTCTCGATGGTGCGCAGCTGCCGGTACGCCTCGGTAAGGAAGTTGCCCGAGCCGCACGCGGGATCACCGATGGTGATGGAGGCCACCTTGTCGTGTAGCCTCGCCAGGGCCTGCTTGCGCTTGGCAGCTGTCTTCTCGCCCTCGGCCTCGTGCAGTTCATCCCACAGCTCGTCGAGGAAGAGTGGCCTGAGGCAGCGCTCGATATTCTCGACGCTCGTGTAGTGCATGCCCCCGGCGTGGCGCGTCTCGGGGTTCAGCGTGCCCTCGAACACGCCGCCGAAGATGACGCCCGAGATCTCGCGCCAGTCGAAGTCCTGGGACGCGTCGGCGATGGCCTCGAGGATCTCCGAGGTCATCTGCGGGACGATGATGGAGGAGTCGGCGAACAGACCGCCGTTCACGTAGGGGAAGGCCGCGAGGTCCTCGTCCATGTACTCATCCCTCTGCTCTAGGGGCGTGTCGATCGTCTCAAACAAATCGACCAGTTTTCGGCGGAGCTTCGCGGGGTCTCCCTCGCAGTACTTGCCGAACGCCTGGTGCGATTGCAGGAGGTCGGCGTCCTCGGCGTAGAGCAGGAAGATGATTCGGGTGATGAGCACGTTGAGGGAGCGCTGCTCCTCTTGCGCCCGCTCGTCCTTCTCCTCAATGTGGTGGTACTGCTTGGCGAGGGCATTGTAGAGCCTGGAGACGTAGGCCCCAGCCTCGATGGAAAGCTGCTGCTCCTTGTGCAGGCGGCTCGTCTCGTTGGAGGTCAGGAAGGACAGAAGATACAGGCTGTCCGGGAGCTCTTCGAGGGAGAACTCCTGCACGGTATCCTCGGGCCGCTCGTTGTCGAGGTCGTAAAGGCGAAAGGTCCCGAAGTTGCACGTCATCACCCAGCGGGGGCGCTCGGAGTACGGCAGGTGCCGCGCGTACCACATGGCCTGCTGGAGCGGCGTCTCCATGCCGCCGTTTCTGGGCTCGGGCTTGTCGAGGTCGATACCCCACGACTTCTGCTCGCACAGGAAGTTGTGGTCGGAGACGAACACGTCGATGCGGCGGCCTCTCACCTTCCGCTCGAAGTCGACGAAGCTGTCTATGGTGTTGGACGGGATGCCCAGGACGTTGATGAGCAGATCTACCCAGAACTTTTGCGTGTCCTGCTGCTCGTTGTTGGAGCCCGCGGGGATGGCGGCAAGGCGCTTCTGCCACCGCTTGACGAACTCTTTTGCCTCTTTCTTGCTGGCAGGCATACCGGACCTCCTGCGTCGTTGTCACTTTCGGACAATTTTAAGGGGTAAAAGCCCTCTTCCAAGCGGAAGGGCGAGTTTTCAACGGTCCACGGTGTCGCAGGGTCCCAGGCGAAACCCGAAGACGCCGAGGGCTGTTGGAAACTCGCCCATCTCACAGCAGCGCCACCCTAGGTTTTCAACGCTTTCCATGGCCGAAGGGCTTCTTATAAGCCCGTAGGCTGTGGGAAGGGTTGGAAACCGGACTTTGGGCATAGCCCTTCACAAAAAAACTTTCTACCCAAATTCTACCCAACTGACGTTAACGATGCCCTTATATAAGAAAGCAGGTCAGACGATTTATACCGTCTGACCTGCATTTACTTCTGGTGCCCCCGGGCGGATTCGAACCGTCGACACCCGCTTTAGGAGAGCGGTGCTCTATCCCCTGAGCTACGGAGGCATGTTGTACTAGTGTAGCAGATTTGCCCCTTGGCCATGTAGCGCATGGCCACTCATCAAGAAGGCTCTGCAGCGAATTATCGCCGTAGAGCCTTCTCAATAACGGAAAATTATAACCCAGAATAACGCAAAATAATGGGATGGGGTTTCCTCTAACCACATGTAAGGGAAATTCCATCCCGGTATTCGGCTAAAAAATGGGACAAGCTTTCCCAACTGGCGCTCAAAAGGAAAATGCATCCCGGAATGAGAACGAATTCCGGGATGCATTTTCCGCCATCTATCGCAGACGACTAGTCGCCTTTGTGAAAGAGGCTTTTGATGGCAGCAGGGATGCTCTTGGCGCCCTTGGTCGTTACGTCGATAAAGTCGGGCGAACGCACGAGTCTATCCTCGTCCACGTACTTGCGCACAGCGCGAAGCGTCTCTTTGTCGTCGCGCGTCGAAAACGTAAAGTGACCGTTGTCCTTGGTGAAGATGGCAAAACGCGTAATCTTCTTGGTGCCGCGCAAAACCTCGGCGGCAATATAGTCGACCTCGTCCCACGGGATTTGAATATAATCCTCGGGATTGCGCTCGTTATAGTACTCAAACGCCTTATTGCCCACCATCACGTTACCGTGGCTGGTAAGCCCCATCAGGCAGGTTGCCGGCGTTGCCAGATCGACCGTGCTGTTCTGAGATTGCGCCATACGCGCCTCGCCCTCCAATAAAAACAATCGGACCGCATCCAGTGTACCCACCGGGTGCGGTCCGTTTCAATGGCTCAAAAGCCCTTACCTAGCAACTCTCGGTCTTAAGCCGAAGCGTGCTTACATGAAGCCGCAGAAGCGACCGATGATGCCGACGGCGAAGAGAGCCAGGATGATGACGATCGGGCTGACCTTCTTCTTGAGGAGCTTGCAGACCAGCAGGGTCAGGCACACGGCGGCAAGGCC
>SKEY01002161.1_pt1 | contig 21987 bp, 17 predicted proteins | sample 4843871 | NCBI WGS metagenome assembly SKEY01 (sample SAMN11008797, study PRJNA524170) | human gut metagenome | biome: Human fecal sample; material: Feces; isolation source: fecal sample from pouch patient p36 | host: Homo sapiens | place: Israel: Tel-Aviv | collected 2016-12-04 | reverse complement strand
CTTGCACCCTGGAGCCAAAAACTCCAATCTATCAAAAATCGCATGTGAATTATAGTGAATTACTCCAACTCGCAAAGGGCTGGGGTAATTTTATATCTGGCCGCATCATTATTTGGCGGTTACGAAAAAACAGCTTTGTGAGCTTACAGGGATTTCTCCTAGTACTATTAGTAAGATGGCAAAGGACGATGTTGTTTCCATGGAAATAGTTGCTCGGATATGTGATAAGTTAAACTGCACATTTGATGATATTGTAGATATTATTCCGGACAAAGAAAACAACAACGAAAAACTGTTAAATAGTAAATAATGATAGCAATAAGGTGATTTTTTATGAGTTTTCGTGGGGATTTTTGATTTGTTGGTCATTTATTCTATAAGGACAAATTTGCAAGGAGGTCTGTTATGAATGATAATCTGATGAAAATTGCAGAGAGAATGTATAGCAAATACAGCAGCATTCTTGAATTTGAAGATTGTTATGATCTTGCGGAGGATATTCTGGAAGCATGTTCAAAAAAGACTGAGTTTCTGGTTCCATTAAAAGAATGGATGAATGGAAAGACAAAATTTCAGGATTATATTCTTAATGGTTTTTCTATGGTGGAATTAGCATGTAGACTGAATGAAAAAACACCTAACATCCCGATTGCTATTCTGATTTTCTACCTGGAGGAGAATGTTGAAAACACATATAGAGCATTGTCAGTAGTTGCAGATCAAATATGCGTTTGTGACAAAATTCTTTTGACTGGCAGCCAATGTAAATATGCTATTAAAGATGAAGGTATGTGGTATTTCTTAGATAATGATCCAAAAACAGAGAATTTGAAAGAATGCCAAATGTGGCAGGTTTTGTTGCTAAATCCAGGTTTGATCGCCCAGATGACTTATGAACATACGGATGGAACAGCGATAATTCTTCAAGATGATGAAAGTTATCTGATTGAATTGAGTGCTGCTAGAGAGGAGTAATATGTCATATTTACATAGAGTTACTCCTAATAAAGACACTACCTCTCGAATCGAAGGAAAATATAATGAAAAGGGACAACTTGTCGATGCCAATACCAAAGAGGTTTTAGTTCAAGGGAAAATTGATAAAGGTCATAAACATGGCTATGAAGAGCGTGTGATGAGGGAGTGTGCAGAACGTTGCCATATGTCTCAAAAAGACTACAACAAAATGATGCAGAACCCGAAACTTTATCAATTTGAATCTTCTCATAATAATCGCACACATAAATTTGAAAGCAAAGATAAAAACCTTCAGTTACACAACTGCTTTGAAGTTATTCGTGATTACAAAGGAAAAAACCGAGAGAAGGTGATTGAAAAATATGGAAAATCAGATTTCACCTACAGTAATCGAATGAAAAATTCAAAGAATAATCACGTGCTTCAAAAAGCAAGTAATAAGGTTTCTTCACATAATAATTCAGCAGTGAAGTCAGGGCATTTAGTTGGTAAAAGTTCGTCAACGGGTTTATCTTCTTCAAATGCAATGGGAGGAATCAGTAGCACTGGAAAAACAGGTCATAGTGGTGCTGTTAGTGGTGGTTCTCATAGTGGCATATCAGGCGGTGGTCATGGCGTCTCATCAGGCGGTCATGGTGGCTCATCAGGCGGTCATGGGAGATAGATATTAAGAAGTATGCAAAGGAGGGGATATGATGTCTTCAAAGAGCAATAGCTTTTTAGAAAGCCTTAAAGTTGATGCTGAAACTCAGGCCAAATTAGCAGAAGTAAGCAAAAACTATAATGGAAAAAAAGAAAATAGTAGTTCTAAGCGGGCACTTGATGAAGGTGGGCGTGAAAGAGGAGATGATGGTCCTGGTAGTTTGGGAAGAGAGGCTGGATTAAAGAGTGGTACGAAGACTCAACTTAATAATTGCCTTAATGCTATCAAAGGATATAAAAGTAACAAGGGAACCCAAAACCATAGTTCACTTCAGAACGGTAGTATTAGTCAAGCCGGAAAAACATCTCATGGAATTAATGGATCTCATGGAGGTATATCAGGCGGATCAAAAGGTGGTCACGCTAGTGGTGCCAATGGAGGTCATGGTGGATCATCAGGTGGGCATAGCGGTTCAAACGGAGGTCATGGTGGTTCAAGTGGAGGCCACGGAGGCTCATCAGGTGGCGGTCATGGTGGAGAACATGGAAAATGATGTCTAATCGGATTCGTATTTATGAGGGAAATGTTGCAGACTATAATGAGTTCCCTGTGTTTTCAACAACACGAGAAAAACATTATATATTGCCGGGGAAATACCGTAATACTACACAGTCAATTCTTTTGAATGATGAGATTCTTACAAAGGGATTATTGTTCCTAGGAAAAGCAGGTCAAGGTAAAACGAATACTTTTTTAAGCTTAGCAGGACAAATACTCGAGCAACTTCAAGAGAATGATTTGGCTATATTCTTCGATTTGAAAGGAGATTACCAGGAAGCATTTTTTGAAACTGGAGATTTGGTTCTTGATGCACTGAAAGATGATTATGTTTGGAATATTTTCGATGAACTCTTACCATTCCTCGGAAATGAATTTTTATTGGATATGCGATTAAAAGAATTATGCGCATATTTGTATAAAGGTCGTGAATCACAGGAACCTTATTTTACAAATGCTGCTAGAGAAATTACAGAATATATTATTCGCTATTTTTTGTTCGAATATGAGGAAACAGGAAATGATTCAAAGTTGAATAATGAGGCTTTGAAAAGTTTTATAAAAGGCTTTGAATGTGAAGAAGAGGATTCATATGAGTCTTTTAGAAATATCTTATTACTGTATGAAAGATTCCGTGGTGCATTGACTTATTTACCACCAAGAGAGTTTAACGACAAGTCTGCCTATGGAGTTATAAGTGAAATAAGTAGTATGGCGAATGATGTTTTTGCAGCTGCATATGGTACATCGGCTCATCGAAGAGGACGATACATTTCTGCGGCGAAAGTGGCAAGAGATGAGGATACAAATGTTGTATTTTTATCGTATAACCCTTCACTTCCTCAGTCACAGTCGTATGTTTTTAGATTTTTTACTGATAACGTAATTGCTAATAGATGTTCTTACTATAAAGAAAAATCTGGAAATATCGGAAAAACATATATTTTTTTGGACGAATTTTCAAAATTGCCTAAGCTTGAGTACTTATCATTAGCATTAAGTCAGTTAAGAAGCATGGGAGTATGTGTTATTGCAGGATTACAGGATGCAGAGCAAATCTATAATAATTATGAGAATTCAGAAGCTAATGTAATCCTTAATGCTTTTCAATCAGTGATTGCATTTAATTGTACAGATAGAAGTGTTAAGTTGTTTCAAAGTTTAACTGGAACAGCTCGTGTTGCGGACAGATATACTGTAGCTGGAGGAAATATAGGTTATACAAATCCTTATGATCGGAAATGTGTTGAAGAGAGAGACTTTATTAGTCTTGCTGTAGGTGAGGCATATGTAAAACTATCTAATTATCAACCATTTAGGTTCAAATTTGTTCAGAATAAAATAGTAAAGGGGTGAGAATGTGGGACTGATTGGAAATCTTGTTATTGCAGGATTGGTACGAGGGCGAAATCGTCGTGTCAACCATGTTTCATCAAGATTATTTGATTTTATACCAAAGAAAGGGAACCTGATTGTATGCGGTGGAAGAACAGGAGAAGATGGAGAGGCAGCAACAAGAATTAAAGAAGATATTTTTTTCGAGTGTCTTTCAGATTCCTTAAAAACCTCATCAAACCGGAGAGGTCCTTGTATTGCGCTTTGTTCACCTAACTCATTGAGTGAGGAAACTTATGAAGATATTATAAGTCTTGCATCTGATACCTCAAAGGATAGACTGGTTTATTTTGGTAAAAATACATCGTATTTACCTTTTGATAATACTGTTTCAAAAGAACAGGTTATCAATATGTTTTCAAGAGTAATTAAGAAAAGATATGGTGAAAACGATTCTGTGTCAAGAGATCTAGAGGCTCTTATGATGAAACTGATATATTTTTTGCATGAGGGATTAGATAGAAGCAAGTTCACCTTTGAGAATTTATCTGTAATTGTTGATCATCTTGTGGAAACAGATAATTCTTGGAAAGGACATGTGCAAGTAAAGGGACTAATGGAATTCTTAGAATGGGTCGATTATAACCTTGGTATTAATACCGAAGGATTTAGTGAGAACTTCTTCATTAATTCATGGGAAGTTGTTGTGACCAAATTCTATGACTTTTGGAACCAATATGTTGCACAAATTAATAAAACATCTGTTGTTAACGGAAAAAAGCGTTCTTTGTTCTCTTGCTTAAGAAAAGGTGAAGTTTGCTTGATGGAAGTTTCGCCTACATACGGGGACATGTTGATGGAAACTATTTTAAATGAGATAGAATTCTTTACTGAAGAGTCAAGAATGATGTGTAATTTAGTTAGCATTCATGAATCTGCTAAAGGATTTGAAAAGTATCAATTATTAGACAGAACACGTTCTGTCTTGATTGGGAATACATTTGGAACTTTCAATTTAGGGGAGTGTAGTATTCCGGATCCAACAGTTGTCTGTTTAGGTGTTTCGGCTCGAGATGCCAAGAGTATATTTGAAATGATGGTTTCCACTGGTAATTGGGTTGAAATGAAACTGGGATTTGCACCACGTGGTGGACATGCAGGGCTCTCAATTGTACGGAAGGAACCTATTGCAACAAATGAATTGACATTGAATAGAATTCGAGATGGTGGTGGTTACGTCATATCATCAGAAGGCTATACACATGTTGATCATTTATTAATGTGAGAGGGTATAAAGTGAAAAAATGTGTAAAATGCGGAAGAAAGTATGAGGATTCAACGCTAATATGTAGTGTGTGCGATTTATATCTTATAAAAGATATTGCTGGTGAAACAGGATCATCAAATAAAGAGATATCGTATGACCGAGAAATTTTTACTCCTGTTAAAGAGGACCAAGAAACACATACTCAGATAAGAAAAAGTGGAAGACAAAACAGAGTTGTTCAGGTTGAAGAGAATGAAGATTCGGCTGAAAGTGTCGTTAGACGACCTGTGGGTCAGACTGTATTCAAATCGAGTGACGAAGATGAGATAGCACCTGTTTATAACGAAGATACAACGAAAACTCCAAGGAGAAGAAGACGTTCTAATAGGTGGATAAGAAATGTATTACCGATAGTTCGAATCGCTTTTCCAATACTCTTAATCATGATAGCAGTTTTATTGATTGCTTTGAATTGGAATACTATTCGTGAATTTTTAAGGGCATGTATAGTTGGTGGAATAATTGGTGGATGTTTATTGACCTTTTTGTCATTGCGGTTTGGACGCTTCTTTAACCCTGATGTTGTTACAGTCGGATTATTAGGAGGAGCAGTTCTTGGCTGCATACTTAAATATAACTTGTTAGGCACAACCGTTGAGTTGTCTGAGTTAATGGATGCACTGATGCCATGTGTGATTACATGCGCTGGTATTTGGCTGATGTTAAGATCTGTATTTAGGAGGAATTGACATGAACCTAGTTGAAGTATCGGAAATAACGGAGATAACCATCGAAGAATTACGAGAAATACTTCTGAATGAGTTTAATCGAATCGTTTTATCAGATTATAGTCAAGTCGATGAAAGGGTTTTAGAAAGACTCATGGATTACTTGCAAATCGATTTGAATGTTTGTGATAGCGACTATGAGGAAGAGGATGAGGATCAAGTAGATTGCGATAATGAAGTCAGTGACGCATTTGGTTCTCCAGAGGAAGAATGCTTAAAGGAATTGGAGCTGCTTTCTTATCCGGAAATTGAGTATACAAAGAACCTACTTGAATACTGTATGAATAATAAATACTTAATATTTATTGATACATGCAGTTTGCTGAACGATAATTTTTATTTGTTTTATGGTTTGTTTGTCCAAGTTGCAAAACCGCCAACTACTTTGTATGTACCATATGTAGTCAAAGAAGAATTGATGAATATGCTTCAGAAAAAAGAAAAGGAACATTGTGTTCTTCAAAAAGTTGAGGATAGGATTAATTTTATCGTTGAACAGTGTAAGCTTGGGAAAATAAAAATTGTCGGTGATGAAAATGATAAAAGAACGAATGAGCGTGGGGAAAAGGTAATTCATGCTGATAGAGTAATTATAGAGAAGTTGATTTATTTTCGGAATGATTCGAAAAACTGCTTGCTCATTACCCAGGATCATGGAGTGACGGCTGATGCACTAAAGCAAAATGATTGGCAATCGACCAAGTCACATGCACTGATTCTGGTAAAGAAAATTGGGAAAGGAGGAGTGTTAGTAGATAACACAGAGGGTGACACAAATCCTAAATTGCCAATCGATAAATAATTAGAAAGGGTAACACACAGATGAACGAAACCATAAGAGATTTAGCAAAGATGTATGGGGTTTCACTTGATGCAGCAATGCAGGCATTGGAGAACAATAATATTATTGTTCTTTCGCCAGATTTGCCCATCATAGATTCTCAGAAACTGCTTAGATACAGTCAGGTTATTGCAGGTCTTAAATCAGGATATTCAAATAATCACATGAACAATCCTATAAGAAAAGATCAGACGGTACAAAGAAATCGCGATGGAAGAAGAGAAACATCTCCTACAAGTAGACCAAATTATAGACAAAATAACAGCACGCATAATAGCACATCGAGTAGAGGATCCAATCCTGGAAATTCTATGGATAAAGACGAACGTCAGAAACAGCTGTTAGGAAGAGATTATGTAATTTTTACACATATGGCATTGCGTAAACCTGTTACAGAGAAAATATTGCGAGAAGTCATTGAAGTAAAAACAAAACGTAGAACAAAAACTAAGTTGGTTGTATGTTCGGAGGCTGTTGAATATGTAAGTCAGGCGGCAAAGAGTGATAATAGAATTAAGCCTATTGCAGAAGCTCTTGAAATCCTGAAAAAGTATAATATGTTAACTACTCTTTCTGGCCGGATTTCGGAAGAAAATCACGCGATTAGTACCTTTATTAAGGAAAGAAATCTTGATGAATCTATTCTGGTGGTTGGAATTAATCGAGGATTAAGTACGTTTATCCGATACAGAAATAAGGTAAACCAGAATGACCAGCAGTATGTGAGAATCTTTGAACGAGATATTACGAATAAAGGCTTTTTGGCTAATCCACAGAATCAGATGACTGCTTTCGAAAACCCTGATGGAAAAATGAAGGCAAAACTATCTGAATCTCCGAAGAAGTTACAGGGACAGACTCCTGCTTCAGGGCAGTATGTATTCGTGAAAAAGAAAGATGGATACGACGCAGTGTTACTTGAAGATGAGATAGGAAAAGGTGGAGAAGCTCACGTATATAAAATTTTTTCTGGTACAAAATGTGCAAAGATTTTTAACTCAGAGAGCAATTCTGAAATGAAAATTGAGAAGATTAAGCTTATGTGCGCAAAGAATAGTCTGTTGAGTTCTATTGACACTCCTATTATGGAGCGTATTGCGTGGCCGGAAAGAATGCTCTTCAATGATAAAGAGGAACCAATCGGCTATACAATGAAACTATTCGAAGGTACGACACCATTTTCTGATTTTGCTTATGATACATTTGAAGAGATTATTCCAGGTATCAATAAGAAGCATCAGGTTACAATGGCTGTAAATCTTGCTGAGTTGGTCGACTTTATGCATCATAATAATATTATTCTTTGTGATATTAATAGAGGTAATATTCTGTTTGATCGTGATTTGGTTGCCTATTTGGTTGATCTTGATTCTGCTCAGATTGCGGATGCAAATAGCTATTATCCTAGTAATGTTGGATTCCCTGAATTCCGTTCTCCTGAACATATTTATGATAATGATTTCGCATTCAGGAGAAAGAAAGCGGATGATGTATGGATTTTACAGATGTTGTTATTCCATATTTTAACGCCAGATGGAGATCCTTATGCAACATCAAAGGATTTTGATGATGAAAGAGAAATTACAGCAAAGGGATATTATCCATATCAGGCTGGAGATATTAAGGCAGAGGATGATATTAAGGGTAGTGTTTGGCATATGATAGTAAGTCACTTCCCGAAGTATATAAAAGAACTGTTTTGGAATTCTCTTCATGGAAATGGAAAGTTTTTTAAGGAAGAAAACAGAAGAAGTTCATATGATTGGTTGAATGCAATGGTTCGTTACCAGGAAAGCTTGCCAGGAATGATTGATTCTGATCCGGAAAGTGGAAAATTTATGCCGGAGGCTTATAGAAAACATGTTCAGTCAAAGGGAAAAGTTGATGTCAGTGGTGGAGATTTAGAAGAACTTTTAAAACAGTTCAATGCAAGTTTTAGTACAGGATGGAATAAATTATAAAAAATAAAAATGCATTGCAAATGCAAGGAGGGCAATATGGCTAATATGAGTATAGAAGGTATGTTGGGAAGCATGGATCTTTCCCTGGTTGAGAAGAAAGTTGTTAAACTTAACAATAGTAAGCGACTTCCTGCAGTTATTCTGGTTGATACATCAGGATCGATGTCAAGTTATGAGGACTTGTTGAAGCATTCTGTTGAGGGATTGTATGATGCAATCTTAAAGGATCGTGCGGCGAGTAACGCTACTGAGTTGGCTGTTTTAAGCTTTAATAGTGATATTGAGATCCTGGAAAGAATGCGTGAAATTAAAACACAAGAAGCTCAGGGCCGTAATATGGATTTTCATTGTACAGGATGGACGCTCACAGGTTTGGCACTGAAAACGGCAATTATGCAGCTTGAAGCACGAAAAAAGGTGTATATGGAAAGTACGCCTAAGATAAAGTACTATTCACCTATTATCTTCCTTGTTTCTGATGGAAAACCGGAGTGCTATGATGCAGCAGTTCGTGCACAGGAAGATGAGGCTATGAGATTTAGTAAGGAATATATTCGTAAAGAAGTAGCTGCAAATAGATTGGTTGTTATCTCTGTTGAGGTTGGAAATAATTGTGATCACAATCTTATGAGAGAGTTGACCGGTCTTACAACTGATAAGCATGTTACTAAGGTTAATAATGCAGCTGAACTTGCTAATTTCTTTAAGGTTACTTCATCCATTATTATTTCAAGCTCAAAGACCGGAACTAATAATCTCAATAATGTAGCATTTTCTGAAATGTAATAGCAGTTTGGCATACACAGTTTTATCTGTGTGTGCCAAACCTTGAAATCGATAATTTTCGGAGGGAGGAGTACCTATGGATAATGATATGCTTTTTAAGAAAATTGTATACAAGGAGACGGGGGTAAGACACATTGAACGTAATAAAAATTGTGAGGATAATGTGTGCTCTTATACCGCAAAAGACGGTGTAGCAAGTATTTCCCTAAGTGATGGTGCAGGCTCTTATAGATATGCAGAAATCGGTTCGAAGATTACCTCTGAAATTGCGGCTACCTTTATGGCTGATAAGTTCGACCGACTTTATGGATTGGACTCAGACACTATTGCGGCTTATGTCCTTCACGAGGTGCTAATTCCATTAAAAGAGGCTGCAAAAGAAAAGAATGAGGAATTGATTCAGTTCTCTGCAACTTTGTTATGTGTTGCTATACACCCAGATGGTAGGTATATGGTCATTCACATTGGCGATGGAGCAATTATCGGATTAAGAAACGACAATGAATGTGAAGTGGTTTCCGTATACGATCATGACGGTCCGGCTAATCAGACAACTTTTGTCACAGTTCCAGGAACAGACTTTTTTGTGAAAAAAGGAAACGGTGATTATGCTTCATTTGTCTTAATGAGCGATGGACCGGAGGATTTATTGGTTAATGAATTAGGTGCAAATCCTCGTGTTCTATTGATGCAGCAGCTGGCATTCTTTTTAGATGAGGATGCAATGAAAAGACAGCTTGAGTCTTTGGTGAAATTACTAGTAAATAACGGGATGGATGATGATGCGTCCTTTGCAATTATCTGTGATGTGAAACGGGTTTCTGATTTATTAATAGGATTGTCTCCTGAATTCAGAACAATGCTGTTTTCACTCGATAAGGATTTGAGTGAGAATAAGAAAAAACGTGCGCGACAGATTCTGGACATTGTGGCTGAAACTCCAAATGGTGTGACATTACGTGATTTAACCAGAAAGATTCATGTTCATTCCAAAGGAATTGCTAAGAAAAAAATAGACTTCCTGTGTAGTATGAATCTTATAAAGCAGAAAAACGGGAAATTTTACATTTCTATTTGAAAGGACTAATGAGATATGGGTGTAAAAACAATTATTATTATTGCAGTTGTTCATATTATATCTGGAATAATTGCAAGAGTAGTGGTGAGTGGCAAGGGTTATCCATCTTCTAATAACCATGGATTTGCTTGGGGATTTTTCTTGGGAATATTAGGTTTATTTATCTGTATCTGTAAATCAACATATAAGAGACCTAATACTACAAGAAGAACTACAGCATCGACTTCTAAAAGAACAACAAGTACGACAAATTATATTAATAATCAAAGAAGAACCTATACAAATACTAACAGTAGAACTGTTACAAAGCAAAATTTTGCTGCTAAGCTTAATACATTAAGTGATGCTGGTGATATAAAGGTTCAAGCATCACCACAGCAGAAAAAGATGGTTTCGGAAGCACGTAATTATCGTGCGACGAAGAAACGTACATATTCAACAATAAAATCAAACGAAACCATCAGCGTTGATTTGAGTTGGAGTGAAAATCTAGCAGAGCTTCTTGAAGCGACAGAAGTAGTTTATACCAATGCAGAATTAAACTGTAATAGAAGATTAGTATCCGAGAAGTTTAATTACTATATTAATCTTCATTATCGTTCTTTTACGGCAGCAGACTTATGTCATGCAAAAAGAGAAGAAATCATGGGTCATTTAAATGATCTTAGGAAAATTATTTCTCGTTTGAACGATAGAAGCGATTTTCTGAGGGTTGACAAGTCTACGTACGACCAGTTGATTTCACTCAGAAGCAATATGTACGATGTGACTGAATATTTGGGAAAACGACGTGATATGTTAAATAAACAGACGGGTACAATTCGAGATAAAATTAAAAACGAATGTGGAGAAAGAGGACTACGTTGGTATCGTGAATTGATGGAACGAGCTGGAAAATGAGTAGGATTTTATTTGACAGATTTCTATTAGATGAGGATGGTCTTTTGGGACCATCCCCACGATATGTCATTTGGTTTCATGGATGTAATAGAATGTGTCCCGGATGTATTGCAGTAGATTGGAATAGTAAGAATAAATCGGAGTTTGATATTAGTGTGTTGACGGTTATCCACACTGTGATGAGAAACGCTTCTGTAGAAGGTATTACAATTAGTGGTGGTGAACCATTTATGCAGCTCGAAGCATTACTGGAGTTAACACGCGAGTTACATGAGCATTCGATTGGAATTATTGTATATACGGGCTATGAGTTGTCAGAATTGAAACAAATGAAAAACAGTATGGTTGATGAGATTATTTCTTATATTGATGTCCTGGTTGATGGAAGATACATTGCTGAACTAGACGACGATAAAGCTTTCAGAGGATCATCGAATCAAACAATTCATCATTTTACTGATCGTTATAAAAATTATTATACACAAGAAAAAAGTCGCATTTCTCGAATTGAGAAAAAAGATGGGCAAGGGTTGTTAACTGGTATCCCTAACGCCAGTACAAGAGCGATATGGAATAAAACTAAAGAATTAGATGGTTATAAATAAAATGTAGAATTTGGAGGTGGCTCGTATGGTAGACAGCCGTAATTCGGCAAGTAATGATTGCATTTTCGTATTACCAGCAAGTGATGATGTGGAATTGCTACTAGATTATAATGGTCTTGAATGGAGCAATGAGACTATTAATGAAGAAAGACTTAGAGCCTTTTCAGATAATTGCTCTGGTATTAATATTTCGTTTTTCGAAAATGCTAATGGGAAAATCTTGATGTTTTCTCAAGGTGAAGAAGATGAAGATTCCTTAGATATTTATATTGAACGTGTCTTTATGGATTCCATCCCGTGTGCTTTCTTTGATAAAGCAAGTAAAACCTATGACAATTTTGAGCTTCCTTCTTCAACCACTCGAATCTATTTAAAAGTAGACGCTAATGATGGTTTATTCATTGAATGGGAATTCGAGGAAGCGGATGATGAGTCATCAGATATTTGTGGTGAATTAGATGATGAATCATCAGATGTTTATGAAGAAATGCAGGAAGAATCGGCAGAATCTTGTGATGAAACGTCAGATGTCTCTTCGGAAGAATTACGTAAGGAAATTGATGAACTTACAGAAAGAAACGAAGTGTTAGAAAAAGAAAATCTGAAGTTGATTCATGATAAGGACAGTTTGCTTGCGAGAATAAGTGAATTGGAAGAACAGGTCAAATTGTCTACAAAGGATGCATCACCTGTTTCAGAGACTGAAAAAGAAAAAGAAAAAGAGATTAATGAACTTAATCGACTGATTAGACAATTGGCTGATGATAGATTCAAAGATTATTATGTGGAAATAGTCGATTCTGATATAAATGCACTTACTTCATCTATTGAAAAACAACGGACAACATATGAAGAAAAACAGAAATCTAAAAGCACATTAGAGGAAGAACTGGCGACTATTCAAAGTAGTGTTGATGACGTTAGAAGTGAGATAAGTTCTTTAATGGATAGTATTCATAAAGCAGAAAGTATTCAGAAAGAACTCTCTACTGATGTAAGTGATAAGCAGCGCATAATCCAGGATTTATTGGAAGAGTTAGATATGGATCTTGATACTCTTATGTTGTATTCACTTGATTCTAGCACTGAAAACATTGTTTTAGAAGCAAAAGATCTTAAGCGTCGATTAGAAGAAAAATTAAAGTCATTAGTACAAGAACGACAGAATGATTGCGATGAAAGAACTAATCGCATTAAGGGATCTTCATGAGGTGAACATGGCAGACAATCGGCAGGAAATAGAAATCCTAAAGAGAAAAATTGAACAGGCAAATAGCGAGATAAATGAAATCAGAAAAGAAGCTGACAATAAGCTGAAAAAAGAGCTTTCACGAATGCGTCAGGAAATGGATAATACATCTTCTGAAATGCAGAATGATTTTGCTGATAAACTTCAAAGGATCCAGGATACTTTTTCAGAAGCATATTTAGCGGAAACGGAAAGAATGCGATCTCGTTATAGAAATTTAACAGATCAAGTAAAGCAGTATGAAGAAGAATTAAGTAAAGCAATTCAAAAATTAGAAGATCAACAGCAATCGCTTATTCGTGATCATGAAAAAAAGAATAGAGAATACGAGAGATCGGCAAGAGAATCTTTAGACAAACTGCAGAAAGATATTGAAGAGGCCTGTACTTTGCCTGTTGAAGTTTTTTATCCACATTCAATCCAGAAGTATTTGGATGCCGGAACTGAGGCAAAACGTCTTTTAGAGTTGGAATTATTCTCGTTGGCAGCAACAAAAGCAGATTGTGCTTCGATGGCTGTTAATAGAGTGAAGGAGGAAACGCAATCTCAAATTGACAAATTGGAAACATTGTTTGGGTTTTATAGAATGGAATTTGATGCGATAGAGGATTCTATAAAATGTGATTCAAATAGATGTTTATATGATGGTGATGATGCGGTTCTTGAGTTATCTGAACTTGATATGGACTTTTGGTCAGATCAGCTTTATTCTGAATTGCAGACCCAGTTAGATGAACACAAACGAACTCTCGATATGGGGATAGATGGGTGGATTCAAAAATGTGATGGACAAGCCTTAGATCCTACGTTCCTGTTAGATAAAGAAATGCAAAAACTTGAACTGATACCCAATAAACTTGGTATTTGTATTTCTTATGCATTATCTGCATGTGATTGCTTTAATTACACTCACATTTTGGCTGATAAACTTGAGCAAATTCTTAACGAACAAAACTACGAGTTTATTGACGTTAAATATGGAGAGTGTAAATGTGGAAATGATGCTACTAAAGGTTTCAATTGGTATTATGATCAGTATTTACATAACGAGGTGTGTGTTACCGCTGGCCAAATACCAGATTATAGAGAAGAAAGAGTATTAACTTTTAAGAAGCGTCATTTACATGGTGTCGATTCAGATTACTGTAAAGTGTACATTGTACCATATAGGACTAATAGTACTGTAGCATATAAAGTGTATCACAAATTGGAATCAGAGTATATTCCACAAATGATGCGCAATAGACTTATAAATCTGTTCGCTCAGAATGGTATCATCGTTGAAGCCGCAGAACGGGGAGAGAACTTTAGGACAGCGGATCGAAGACCGTTTTCGTTGCAGGCAATACTTCAAGAGGGGTTGGTGGCAGAAGAAAGTATAGGACGTAAATACAGTTTTGATTAACGAAAGGAAGGTAAAAATATGAGTGCTGACGGTTATGGTATTTTAGGCCTGGCTGCAATCGCAATTGTTGCTACTCCTGTATTAATTGGAGGAGCTGTTGTGGCTGGATCTATTTATGCGGCTGGGAAACTTGTGAATTATATTGGAGAAGAACAGAGACGAAGTAATGAGTTACGGGAAAAAAAAGCTGCCGAGCAGCGTGCGAGACTTGCTGCCGAAGAAGCTGAAGATAAGAAGAAAATCCAGGAAATCATGGGATCATATTCGAGACTTCAGAATAATTATGTAGAAGCAAGACGAGAATTAAATAAGAAAATGACAGAATCATATTCAGCTTTCGCAGAAGAAATTAAGGGAAGCCAAGAGAGAACCCATAGAGGTGTTAATATTCTTGTTGCGAATGCAGATGAGAATAGAAGAAAACTTGTTAATTCCTGGTTTGAAAAATCGAGTATTCAGGCTGATTCATTTTCAAAATCTGTACACAGCGTTTTAAGTGACATGAAAGAAAAAGTTCAAGCTGAGACAATTAGATTTTCTGAAGTGCAAAATCGAGTTGCAGAAGATTCACGCTTACATGAATATGCAGCCACACAATTAGAAGCGGCTCAAATGATTATTAAAACAATACGTGTTGAGTTCGGTACAGTTCCGAATAGTGTTATTGATGGTTATAACAAAGCTACAGAATATTATAATGAGGGAATGTATGAGACTGCGTATGGAGTTGCTTCTTCTGTAACATTAGAAGGGTATGATGTTTTAGAAAAAGGTATAGTTGAAAGAGAAAGAAAGACTGCATTTGCTGAAATATTAAGAATGCAGATTGTAGATATGAGCTCTAGAATTGATGCAATCAAGAAATTTGAGTTTGATTATAATAATGAACGATATGAAGAGGACCTGGTGAGGTTCAATCCATTTTTTGAAGGCATCATTTCACAGCTTAGTAAAGCGAGTAGAAATCTTGAGGACGTTGAAAATCTTGATGAATATGCATTATCGAGACTTCAGAGACAGTTAACAGAAATTGATGGTGACATTGGTAATTGCATTAAAACAGCTGTTCAGAGAATGGTCTTTGCATACGCAGAAAATGATACTGCATCAAATATTACCGATTTAATGGATGAACAAGGATATGATGTAGACGGATATGCATATGAAAGTGGCCAAGAGGGAAAACCCGTCCATATTAATTTTAAGGGTCGAGTATCCGGAGATTCTATCACGGTTCTTCTTACACCTGAAGAAGTTGACGGTGTAAGAAGAATGCGTGTAAGTGTACATGATTTTGGTGTTGACGGAGAAGCAGATACAAGAAGGCAAGATGAAATTAGAACTATGCTGGAGAGGGCATTGGATATTTCTATTTCTTGTTCAAATAGAGGACATGTTTCATCTAATGTAATGGCTGCTGATTTGCATGCTGTAGAGAAAATGAATCTTCAATAAAAAAGGAATGATAGAATGAGTTTATACGATGTTTTAAAGAAGCATAATGACACAAGCTGCATTCTTCTATATGGTAATACGACTGATATTGTGATATCGAAGGATTTATGTGTAAGGGATTTCAGACTTGCATTACATAGTATTCTACGGGAGGTAGGCTACGATAATGTAGTGTTCTATGATTCTACAAATGCTTCAGGTAAATTTGTTTATGATGATGATTCGGCGGTGTATACAGGTATTTCACCACGAAAATCCAAGCCTGTTGGAGCAGAACCGGTAGAACAGGCGAATAAGCCGCGACGTACAGTACAGTTTGGTAAGCCAAGAAAAAAGGTCCAGCCAGAACCGACTGATAGTAATTCGCAAAAGAATAATTCAGGTGACAGTGATCAGACTCCAATGCGATATCAACAGAGGAATATGGTAGAGGAAGTTTTTCATAGTGAATTGGAAACATATATGAAAAATGATCAGTATCGCTCTGCGGTTGTACTTACTGATATTAATAACTTTTTGCGGAATTCTTCTGTTAAAGACAAATTTTCTGAGGATATTCGATATAACTGGAATAAAAATAATCTGTTGATATTTATCCATCCAGATTTGAAAAGTCCATGTGATAGAGATTTCTTCCATTTACTCAAGGAAGTAAGCTTAATAAGTGAGTTTTATAATAAAGAGAGCGGTGAAGATAATTATTCACCAAAAAGGAATAGAGTTTTTCGCATTGGAGAGTTTTCACATGATGAATTACAGTATCTATTAACAAGATATAGAATTGTGAATGAATTAGTAATTGAGGGCAGTGTTCAGAAAAAAGTGGAATTGATTGATTGTGTTATTAAGCAAAATCAAGACAACCAAAAAGCTCAATTGTCCTTGAGAGAATTGGATGATAGATTCCAGACACAATTTCGTAATAACCCTCAATTGGTTCTCGACGATAAGATGATAGAGGCTGTTTTTCAGTGCAGAGTCAAAGACATAGAATTAGATCCTTGGGATACACTTCGAAACAGAGCAGGGTGGGAAGATGTTGTAAAGCACTTGAACAAAATTGTACAAGCAGCTCCAAGATATAAATGCGAAGAGGAAAGAAACAAAGATCATACTTTAGCAGTTAGACGTTTTGGGGCTGACACGTCATCAAAGGTTTATCCGGATTCTTCAAAGCTTCCGCATATCATGATTGAAGGCGCACCCGGCACCGGAAAAACAACAGCTATACAAGCAATAGCCAGAATTATGTACAATGCTGGGGTTATTTCTGAACGGAAATATAAAACCGTGGGAGTATCTTCCCTTGTTGGCGAGTTTGTAGGTAGTACACCCATTAAAGTAAGAGAAGCTATTGAAGAAGCAGAAGGTGGCGTACTGTTTATTGATGAGGCTCATCAGCTTTGCGATTATAGTGAAGATAGTAATGAAGGTGCTTTTAAATTAGAAGCAATACAAGAATTGGTTCGAGCAATGACGGATGAAACAACACACGTATTATTTGTTGTTGCAGGATATCGTTCTACACCAGGAGCTGATGATGGTGTTCAAGGATTATTTACAAAAGATCCTGGTTTAAGGAGACGATTTAGCGAAGATCATGTGATTTCAATTCTTGATTATGAGCCGAAAGTATTGGAACAGATTTTCTATAAGGTTATAGAAGAGCAGGGCTATTCCTTGGGGGATTCTTTGTCTGCAGAAGATATCCAAAGATTCATGGAGAATATATATCAGAAGAGAAACCGAAGAGAGTTTGGAAACGGCTCCTATATTCGAAAAGAATTGATTCAAAATGTATTGATTCCTAATGCGATAGAACGTGGGGATAACAAAACAATTCAAAAATGTGACTTCGGAGAAAAGCAAATTGAATTTGATATTGTTACTATGGAAACAATAAAAGAGGAATTTGCTAATCTTCCAGGCTTAAGTGAAGTTGGATATGAAATTGTAAATCGTTATGTTCAAAGACGTCAAATGGACAAGGCAGATCATATTAATTCTGCAGATCAGCCGAACCCACCTCACTTGATTCTTGTTGGACGTCCTGGAACCGGAAAAACAACAATGGCAAATATGTTATGTAGAGCATTAGGTGCCGTAAAAATGATGAGTGGACTGGATCCAGTGACGATTTCAAATGCCTCATCTATTTCTCTTCATGAATTAGATAAAAAGGTAAAAGAAGCAGTTAACAAGAATACTATTCTATTTATTGATGAAGCACATAACTGTAGAGATGAGGTTATTAAAGCTTTATTAAATCCTATGTCTGAGAATAGAAACCTTACCTGTTTATTCGCTGTCTATAGTGATAAATACAAAGAGTTTACGTCGAAGGATAAAGGGCTGTTAGGAAGATGCGAGGTTAGTATTCTTCCTGACTATACGGCATCGCAATTGTTCGATATCTTCATGTATTTAGCCGAAAAACAGAAATGTATTTGTACGGAGGAAGTGCTTCATGGATTGAGTGTACTGTTTGAAAATTGGTATGCAAATAGAGAGTTTGATGCAGATTATTCAAACGCAAGACAGTTGACTAAGCTATTTGAAAAAATCAAACTTAATTATTTTTCAAGAGTCGGTGAAGTTGTATATTCGGCAGAAGAAAAACATCAGTTTGAGATGAGAGATATTCCAATTGAAATTAGGGAACTGATTGATTCTCAGGACCATGCGAATTCAATCGATGATGTTCTTCAAGAGATTAATACCTATTATGGATGGAGTACACTTAAGCAATGGCTTGTTACGATGAACGAGAGTCTTAAGGCAAAAATACGAAATCCAAAGTTGAGTATAGAAAAAGAACATGTGTGCTTTGTTGGATCACCAGGAACTGGAAAGTCAACCGCAGCTGAACTTGTCTCTGAAGCATGTTTTGCTATGGGATTGACATCATTACGCCGCTTTAAAAAATATAAAGCAGAGGATTTAGTTGAAGGTTATGTGGACCAAACGAGACAAAAGTGTTTAGCTGCATTAGAAGCCGGAAGAGGTGGAGTAATATTTATAGATGAAGCTTACAGTCTTGCCTATAGTAATGACTCTCATATTAATTCTTTTAATCATGAAGCTGTCGAAACTCTGCTAGCGTTTGCAGAGGAACACAGATCTGACACATTGATCGTGCTTGCTGGATATAAGAATGATATTAAGAGACTTCTAAATTCTAACGAAGGTCTTGCTTCAAGATTTTCTAAGATTATTGATTTCCCTAATTTCAATGCTGAAGAATGCACATCAATTATGATGACGAGACTAGAGAAGGAATGTGAAATTGAGCCAGAATGTGGAACGACGGCGTTGCCTTTATTTGAAATGATTTGTACAGCTCCTGATTTTGCTAATGCTCGTGATGTACGGAATATTTGCGGTCGAATTAAGACACAGTATGTTCATCGAATTACAGCAGATGCAGATGCATCAATTTGCATTATTCCGGAGGATGTCATAAAGGGCTTTGACGATTGGAAAATGGATAAAGATAGTATGAAGAGCTAAACCAACGATTTATATATGCTGCCACATTTCTGGAACACGGTTTCTGGAAATGTGGCAATATTGAAATAGTTTAGTTGATACAGTTTATTCAGAGGAACAAAGAAGAAGGTGGATCTCATGCAAAATGAGTTGGTACTTCAATTAAATAAAATAACTGATCTTCTTGAGTCAGAGAAACAAGAGCATGATGATGCTACTCTTTCAATGTTAATAGCATCTATTTTTGATGAAAAGAAAGATGAAAAAGTTGATGAAGATGATGCATTAGCAAGTAATCGTAGACACTGCTTTTTTCAACTCTCATATATGTGTTTGTCAGCACGGCTATATTGTCAATTAATAAACCGTGGTCAGAAATCCTATGAAATAGAGTTGGAAGAGAAGATCACAAGAATTATTGAAAATGTAAAGGAAGCAGAGAACGCATGGGAAATCAGTGATGAAATATTACTGGATTCTTTTGATGTACTTACCTTGGTGTGTCCAGAATTTAAGAAACTAATTGCGTCATTTTATCCGAAGGACTGTTCTTTGTTCAAAAACAAAGAGAGAACGGTTTCTTCGGATTTACTTTATATTGCAGTACACATGGTGGATTGCTTTAAAGAAAATGGGGATAAAGGTTTAGCGGCAGAGGTTGCAGAGCAATTATGTAGAATCAGCCGTGAGAGAAATGATGAAGAAAAAAACAGATCATTAGTTGTTAAAGTACTTCCATATATCATTGATGATGTTCCGGAAGTGGCTTATAGAATCTGTTGCGATAATAAATTTTATTTTGAAGAGCAAGTAGATATCGATGCTGGAGATTTCTTTTGGTTCTATAGTTATTCCGCACATATGATTAACCAGACTGATATTGCGATAGAGAAACTGGAACGGTGTATTTCGATTAGAGAAAATATACTTGGGGATAATTGTTGGTATACCATCGTTGCTAAATGTGAATTGGTTCTTCGAACAATGGTATCTACAAGAGATCCTAAAGTTCGTGCATATTTGATTTGGTTTATCGATGGAGTAGAGAACAAGATCTTTGAGGACATGGATACTGAGTATGCTCTTGTGATGGAGGGAAGATGCTTATTCCTGCTTCTTCATAACGATCCTGATATGGATTCAATGGAACAATATCACTATTATGTTGATTTGTTTGAGGGGATATGCAATAAGCAAATGAAATATTCAGTACCTTATTTAACCCCGAGAATGGGGAAAAACATGAAAGGTACTATTTGCTTAAGAGAAGGAGACTTTATTAGAGCAGAAAGATACTTTCTTGAGGCATTAGGCTGCGACTCTGAGGCAGAACCATCCCGAACAATTCTTTCTGATGCTCAGATAAAAAGCAATCTTCTGATGGCATATTTTAATCAAAGTGATTTTGAAAATGTGTCAGATTTGTTAGATGAATTACTAGAGCTTATTGATGACGAAAATGATGATACGCTGTCAGACGTGGATATATATAGAATATATGGGATTTTGGTATCCACATACTGCTATTTTGATGTTGATAGCGAAGCCATAGAAAGCATACTGGAGTTGGTAAGAGAAGAGTGCGACAGTATTGTAAATGATCATGATATATTGACAGAGGAAAATAAGGAGCAATCTACCTTTATATGCAGTGCAATTAGTTGCTTAATTCAAAAGCAGGCAATTAATAAAGCAGACCATTGGACTTTTTATCATGCATTAAATAAAATCAAACAATTTGAAACTAAAATGACTCTTGAAAAAAGAAGAATAGTGGTATTGAATTATATTCTTGCCTTGTTGGCATATGATTTAGATTTACCAACAACGAACTTTTATATGAGAGAATCATTAGTAGACTTGAATTTCAATGGCGTTCCGAGCGGAATAAGAGTAACTGTATTGTCATTGGTTGCCATGTATTATGCTCGAAATGATAAAACAACTCAGGCAAATAAATACTTATCTGATGCGTGCTTAGAATTGACTATTGCTTGGAAAAATAGCGTTAGATATATTAATGATACAAGGCTAATGAATTTGTTATTAGTTGCCCAATTACAGCACTATTGTATATATACTGTTCAAAGACAAATTAATGATCCACAGTCAGTATATAATAGTCTTATTCAATTTAAAGCGTTGGCATCACTTGCTGGTAGAGAACGTAACAGGGTAATTAATGCTGGTTTGATAGATCATGAATTAATGGAACGTATCCATTTACAGCAGAATTTTGTAGCGCAGTTAGAGGCAGATACGGTTAATCATGTTGATGAAGACTTATTAACTGAAGCGTATGAAAATTTGCGATTGTTGGAAACAGGGTTTTCTGAAAGATTTCCAGCAACAAATCAATTCACCAATATATCTCTTGAACGAGTTGTGAATGCAATGCCAGATAATTCTATTGTTATTGAATATTTTGATACCGTACCTTATTTTGGGAAAGGGGCATTCGAAACAGTTGATGTTGAAGAGGAACAGTGTATTGATGTTTTTGTGCTCAAAAAGAGGAATAAATGTAAGCGCTTAATTTTTAGGTATGATAGAAAAATCCCCGACTACTTTTCAGTAGTCGGAGCACCTTGACAATTCACATATGATTGATTTGATCCGTTTGCACGACGTTCGATTTCAGCTTTGACG
>SKEY01002159.1_pt1 | contig 22019 bp, 19 predicted proteins | sample 4843871 | NCBI WGS metagenome assembly SKEY01 (sample SAMN11008797, study PRJNA524170) | human gut metagenome | biome: Human fecal sample; material: Feces; isolation source: fecal sample from pouch patient p36 | host: Homo sapiens | place: Israel: Tel-Aviv | collected 2016-12-04 | reverse complement strand
CGATGAAAGTGCGGTGCGGCAGAGCGATCGGCAGGCACAGGCCGGCGTTGTAATCGGTGTGCTCACCGATCAGGTTCACACGGCCCGGAGCAGCCCACACGCCCTCGGGCGCAGCGCCGTAGGTGTCGACGAACAGCTTGGTGGCTTGCGAGACGCCTTCCTCATGGGTCAGCGGCTCAATGAATTCAACAGCAGTCATTGATGTTTTCTTTCTATCAGTCGGCGATGTCGATGGAGCCGAGCTCGTGGAAGCGCTTGGCGATGAGTTCCGGCGTGGTGTCGGAGATCCAGGCGGCCATGCCGGATTCGGAGCCGGCGAGGTACTTGATCTTGTTGGCGGCGCGGCGGAAGGAGAAGAACTGCAGGTTCAGGCGGTAGTTCTCGCGGCGGGCGTCGTGGATCGGGGCCTGGTGCCAGGCGGCGATGTATGGCAGGTCCATGCCCTTGCCGTCGCCCTTGTCGAAGAAGGCGTTGCCGCGCTTCAGGAGGTGCGAGTACATGGAGGCGAGGTCCCAGCGTTCTTCGTCGTTGAGCTGGTCGAGGGTGAGCACGTCGCGCACCGGAGCCACGTGGACCTCGAGGGGCCAACGGGCGGCGGCCGGCACGTAGGCGACCCAGCTGTGGTTGCGCATCACGATGCGTTCGCCGGCTTCGAGCTCGGCGTTCATGATGTCCTTAAGCAGGTTGCCGCCGGTCTTCTCGTGGTAGGCCTCGGTGTGCTGGAGTTCCTTCTCCATCTTCGGGGCGATGAACGGGTAGCAGTAGACCTGGCCGTGCGGGTGGGCGAGGGAGACGCCGATTTCCTGGCCGTGGTTCTCGAACGGGAAGATCTGCTCGATGCCTTCCATCTTGGAGATTTCGGCGGTACGGAAGGCCCAAGCCTCAACCACGGTGCGCAGGCGGGAGACCGGCAGATCGGCCGGCAGGCCGTCCTCGTTCGGGTCGAAGCAGATGACCTCGCAGCGGCCGGCGGCGAGCTTCTTCTCCCACAGCGGGTTGCCGTCAACGTAGGTCACGTCCTCGGAGACGCCGGGCACGCGCACCATGGAGGGGAAGCGGTTCTCGAACACGACGACGTTGTAGTCGGTGTCCGGCACTTCGCCGTCCTGGTACGGGTCACCGGGCTTGCGGGCGGCCAGCGGGTTGCCCTTGGCGGTAGCGCCGGGGCCGGCGGTGATCGGGCGGTTCATACGGGCGGTGGCCATCGGGATCCAGTCGCCGGTCAGCGGGTCGCGGCGCATCTGCGGGGCGGCGTACGGCACTTCGTTGCCGTCGGCGTCCAGGTGCGGGGCGAAACGGTAGTCCAGCGGGCGCGGGTCCTTGAGCTCGCGGGTCTTGGCACCGGAGACGAACTCGGGGTCGTCGTCCAGGTAGAAGAAGTCACGGCCGTCGGCAAGCGTCGTCGGCGTGATGCGGATGTGCTCCTTCGCATACTCCCCGGGGGTGTAGTTGGCGAAATCAGCCATGGGTTTACTCACTTTCCTCAATGATCTCGCTCTGGTGGGCCAGCACGAGTTCCTTTACCAAATCCTTGGTTTTGGCGGCGGAGTCGGGATCGAGCCCGTCGTCAGTAATGACCGTGTCCACCTGGTCGAAGCGCGCAAACAGCGACAGCGATGTGCAGCTCCACTTGGTGTGATCGGTCAAAACTATGGCACGATCGGCGATGTCCATCATCGCCATATCGGTTGCGGCTTCCAGCGAATTCGGCATCAGGAAGCCACGGGGAATCGACACCGAGTGGGTGCCGAGGAATACGGTGTTGACACGCAGCGAGGCGACGACCTTGTCCGCGATCGGACCGACAAGCGAGTTCGATCGGGTGATCACGCCGCCGGTGACGATCACCTCCACGTCCTTGGATTCGAGGGCCTGGACCAGTTCGGCCACGGGAATCGAATTGGTGAGGATGGTGATGCCGCTGGACTGCTGCGATTCGAGCAGATGCTGGGCGAAGACATAGGCCGTGGTGCCGCCGCCGATGGCGATCACATCGCCGGGAGCCACATATTTGATGGCTTCCTGGGCGATGGCGTCCTTCAGGCCGATATCCATCTGGGACTTGACAGAGAACAGGGGTTCGCTGAGCAAGGTACTGGTAGTCACCGCGCCGCCATGGACGCGCTTCAGCAGTCCCTTGTCGGCAAGTTCGGCGATATCGCGGCGGATGGTCATCGCCGACACACCCAGTTCCTTCGATAGCGCCGTAATGCGCACTGCCCCGCGCGTGCGCAACCTGCTCAAGATGAGGTGCTGACGTTGTGACGAAATCATGTGAACATTATCGCACACAAAAGCTCACAAACCAAACCGGCTTGAGCGTTTTGGGGACAATCTCTCGAAAATTCCGGGCAATTCAGGTGTTTATTTCCACAAAACCGCGCAAAATCGCACATTGTGCGAACCGATATTCTCGCAGCGACCACTAGCGCGATGACTCACGACCGACGACTCTCCCGAGCGCGTTGCTCAGCGGCGAGTCACGCCTGATACCTGGTGCATCCCGATTCATGTATCTTCTGCCGAGCCGACGCCTGCGTGCGCCTCGACACGCGGTAGCCCCTTCCCCAATTCGCCTAGGCAGGAATCGCCTAGCCGCACCAGCCCAAGCGTGAGACAATAGGCGGTATGACTTACGTTTCTGAAAGCTTCTGGCACGACGCCGTCAACAAAGCCACCACCGATCTGTTCACCTTCGGCTACAAGCACATCATCAAACCGAACTTCGTGTTCAACCACCGCCCCGATGAGGCACACGATCAGATGATCGAGTTCTGCCACGTCGTCAAGAACGTCCCGCCGCTGCTGCTCGCCGAGCAGCTGATGCTCGACTACACCGACCCCATTCTGGAAACGAATGTGATGGGCGTCGATTTCACCAACCCGTTCGGCCTGTCCGCCGGCCTCGACAAGAACTGCGACATGCCCGTGGTGCTGGACCATGCCGGCTTCGGTTTTGAAACCGTAGGCTCCACCACCTCGCGTCCCTGCCCGGGCAACGCCAAGCCGTGGTTCCACCGTCTGCCTGAATACGATTCGATGATGGTGCACGTCGGCCTCGCCAACATCGGTTCGGACAAGGTCATCGAGCGCGCCGAGAAGGCTTGGACTCAGGCCCGCCAGATGCAGCTGTCTGTGTCGATCGCCCGCACCAACGACGACCAGTGCGGCGATTTGGACGAAGGCATTGAGGATTACTGCATTTCGATGCGCCGCGCCGCCGGCCGCACCGCGATGGTGGAGGTCAACGTCTCCTGCCCGAACACGCACGTCGGCGAACCGTTCACCGCGACTCCGGAAGCGCTCGACCGTCTGTTTACGGCGCTCGACAAGATCGACCGCCCGCAGCCCACGCTGGTCAAGATGCCGTTGAACAAGCCGTGGGGCGAGTACAAGGAGCTGCTCGATGTGCTGGCCGAGCACAATGTGCAGGGGCTGTCCATCGCCAATCTGCAGAAGGACCGCACCGGCCTCGAGATTCCGCGCGATTGGGAGGGCGGCCTGTCCGGCGGCCCGTGCACCAACGCCAGCACCGAGCTGATTCGCAAGGTGTATAAGGAGTATGGCGACCGGTTCGCCATCGCCGGCATCGGTGGCGTCTTTACCCCCGAGCAAGCCTATGCGAAGATTCGTTCCGGCTCCAGCCTGGTCATGTTCATCAGCTCGCTGATGTACCGAGGCCCGCAGCAGATCACCGTGTTGAAGCGCGGTCTGGCCCAGCTGCTGCGCCGCGACGGATTCGAGCACGTCTCCGACGCCGTCGGCGTGGACGTGGAGTGAACTCACATATTGCCCTATTACCCATGGGGCGGTAAAACCCTCATGGGGCGGTGATTGTCCCATGGGGCGGTTAGCCAAATTTCACATTCCGCAGAATACCGCCGTTTTGGGTTACCGCCCCATGAGGGTTTTACCGCCCCATGGGAAAGTCACCGCCCCATGAGGATTCAGTACGCACCGGCCACGTATTGCGGGGCGTAGGGGACCTCTGTGGACGGTATGCCCAGCTTGTTGGCCGCACGCAACGGCCAGTACGGATCGCGCAATGCGGCGCGGCCAATTTCCACGGCATCGGCTTCGCCACGGGCCAAAATCTTGGCCGCCTGCTTCGGCTTGGTGATAAGACCCACCGCGGTCACCGGAATATCGGCCTTGGACTTGACCTGCTCGGCGAACGGCACCTGATAGTTCGGCTTGACCGGAATCGACACTCCCGACATGATGCCGCCAGTGGACACGTCCATCACATCGACGCCATGCTCCTTCAGCACCTTGGATAGTGCAATGGTCTGATCCAAATCCCAACCGCCAGCGGCCCAATCCGTGGCCGAAATGCGCACCAGAACCGGCACGCCCTCGGGGACGGCCCCGCGCACGGCATCCACAACCTCGACCAGGAAACGAGAGCGACCGGTCAAATCGCCACCATATTCGTCATCACGCTCATTGCTCAGCGGGTCAAGGAACTGAGAAATCAGATAGCCATGCGCAGCATGAATCTGAATAGCCTGGAAGCCGGCGGCCACCGCACGGCCCGCCGCCGCGGCGAACGCACCGACCAGACCATGAATCTCATCCACGGACAGCGTGCGCGGCGTACGCAGCCCGCCGAACGCGATTTCAGACGGTGCCATGGTGGGCCAGCCGCCCGCCTCCTCCGGCACACTCTGACCGTCGTAACCAACGGCGAAGCAACCGGTCGAAGCCTTACGCCCCGCATGGTTGAGCTGGATGGCAGGCACCGCACCCGCCTCGCGAATACCGTCCACGATCCAGCGCCAAGCATCAATCTGCCCGTCTTCCCACAGGCCCAGATCGCACGGCGTGATACGCCCTTCAGGAGCCACGGCGGTGGATTCGACGATCACCATGCCGAATCCGCCGAACGCACGAGACACGTAATGCTGGTAGTGGAACGGCGTGGGCCTACCATCGCAGGCGAACGACGAATACGTGCACATCGGCGGCAACCAAATACGATTACGCACGGTCACTTCGCGCAGCGTCATTGGCGCAAACAGTCCCGGACGGTCCTTGCTGGCTTTCTTATCTGCCTTGCTCACAGCTTCCCTTTCCTCATAATCCTCATAATCATCGAACGATTCGCTCGTCTTGCCCGCGCCGGCCCGCTTCTTGGACCGTGCGTCGGATTTTGACTTCTTCTTACCGTGCCTACGGTTCCTCGATGCATCCTCGTGCTTGGTCTTCGGCTGCTTGGACTGTTCGCCGTCCGAAGACGAAGCCAGCGTCACCGCTTTGAGATCCGGCACGTCGAATCCACGAAAATCAAAATTCTCATGCGTCAGATCGTCGTTGCTCATCGTTCCCCTTTCCGATGCGCGTTCATGGCGAATATTCGATGAACGCGCTGGCGTTGTCATTAAGTATTGTAAAACGGGCGTCACCTGAAACAGGTAACGCCCGCAAACTACGTAATTTGGGTATCGCAGTCGACTATGTTACGTAGACTCAGCCGGCCTGCAATCACCAAATGTCAAACGCCAATCACCAATCACTGGCCATCATTCGACCGCTCTGAATTGGTGCCCTGGGTTTGGGTGTTGTTTTGCCCAGTGTTCTGCGACTGAGACTGCGACTGGGATTGACCATTGGTGGTCGTCTGCGATTGGCTGTTGCCATTCGTAGTGGTCTGCGGCACGCTGAACGTTCGTCCGCCAATGCCCAGGTACTTGCCAGTCGTGGTGTACTTCGAGACGGGCTGGCCGTAATCGTTGTCAATCGGTATTTTCTTCTTGGAAATGTAGCTATTGAAGAAGTTGGTAACGGCCGGAGCTGCGATTGTCGAACCATCCCAATAGCTGTTGTACCGGCCGTTGATGGCAATGTTGGAAATACGGTTGGTGTACGGGTTCTGTGCATCGCCGACCACAGCGAACGCCGCAATCTGATTAGGAATGAACGATCCACCGGACACCGCAAGATCCTCACTGGTACCGGTCTTACCAAACGACTTACGCCCGTCAGCCAATCTGAATGACCAACCGGCACCATCCGGCCGCACCGTACCTTGGTTCAGGGTATAAGCGAGTGTTTGGATGATGTCCTTATCCACCGCCTGATGGCAGTTCGCGGATGGAACCTTGAGATCGTTGCCGTCCTTATCGGTCACCTTGCTGATGGCAATCGGGTTGCATTGCACACCATTCGAGGCGTATACGGCGAAGATGCTCGCCATGGTCAGCGGGGACACATTCACCGAGCCGATCATCATGGATGGTGTATACACCTGGGTTTTGTCGATGGTCTCACCCGTGGCGGCGTCATGGTATCCCAGTTCAGTCGCGGTGTCCGCCACCTTGCACAGTTTGAGGATGGCACCCATGGAAGCCTGAGTAGTGTTATGCGAACGGACCAGACCGAGGAATGGGCTTTCTGGGTTCACTGTACCTGCGCCCATGGCGTTCGACACGTTCCACGAATCGGCACCGCCCGAATAGTTACTGCAGGCGAAGTCCGTAGTGGGGTATGACGTCGAGGTCTGGAGGTTGTCGTTGATGGAATGGCCCGCTTCCATCCACGCAATCAGGTTGATCGGCTTCCAGGACGAACCGATGGTCCAACCAGAACCACCGCCATCCGCCAAATCGACGGCATAGTTCTGGCTCGTCTTGGTGGGATCGTTCGCGGCTGCCGGAGTGGCGTCATAGTAACGATTCAGGCCAAAGCTCAGCACTTCGCCGGTTCCCGGTTTGACTGCGGCCATGGCTATCTCCATGCCGCTGGGATCGTCCGGTGGAATGGTATTACGCGCGGTCTCCATCATCGTGGAATTCGCTTCCACATCCAGCGTGGTGACGATTTTCAGGCCACCCTCCTGCAGCAGCTTGTTACGCTCGGCACGAGTCTTGCCGAATTCTTCGGAGTTCTGGATGCGATGCACCACAAAATCGCAGAAGTACGCGTAATCGCCGGTGTCCTGACAGCCGACATTCACGTCCTGTGCTTTCAGCGTATCCTTCAACGGCGTGTTCACAGCTTCGGTGTACTGCTTCTGGGTGATGTATCCTTCCTGCAGCATCAGCTTGAGCACGATATTGCGTTGGTTTTCGCTTTCCTTCTGGTTCTCTTCGACCAGCGGATCATACAGGCTTGGGTTCTTGGTGATAGCCGCGATGGTGGCGGACTGCACCACGTTCAAATCGGCGGCGGACACGCTGAAGTAGCGCTGGGCCGCGGTTTCCACGCCATACAGGTTGTTGCCGAACTGGGCGATGTTCAAATAGCCCTGCAGAATCTCGGCCTTGGAATACTTCTTTTCCATCTGCACGGAAATCAGCATCTCGCGAATCTTACGGGCGATGGTGTCTTCAGTGGCATGGTACTGGGCGATCGAATCGTCATCCTCGATCGCCTGCATCAGCAGCACGTTCTTGACGTACTGCTGGGTCAGCGACGAACCACCCTGCTGGGAGCCTTTGACGAGGTAGGTCTGCACGAACGCACGCATCACGCCTTGCACGTCGACGCCGGCGTGAGTCCAGAATCGACGGTCTTCGCGCGCCACCACTGCCTGCTGCATGGTTTTGGAAATCTTCTTCAGCGGCACGACGATACGGTTTTGGTTGTAGAACGTCGCGATAACGGTGGAACCGTCTCGCGCGTACATCGTCGACTTCTGGGGCAGACTAGTCACGTCGAAGTCCACGTTTTCTACCTTGAGCGACGGAATCACCGCTTTGGCGGCTTTATTGGCACCGATCACACCCGGTACAAACAACACGCTGGCCGCCACGCCGCCGCAGACGGCAAGCATGATATAGGCCAAGAGGAGAACAAGCACACGTTGGAGAGTGAGGGACTTCTTTTTGGGCATGGGCCCCATTCTAAATGGGGTGCCCTACCAACCGGGCTTACGGTCAGCTCCCGTGAACATATCATCACAAGAATCGCACTAGCGTAACATTGGCTGGAAGTCAGCCGAACGGTCAGCGCCGCGAGCGTCGAATCAGCATACCGGGCTGGAAGATGATGATCGATCGGCCGTCACGTGCGATCCATCCGCGGTTGGAAAAGTCCATCAACGCCTTGTTCACGGTCTCACGACTGGAGCCCACCAGTTGGGCCAGCTCTTCCTGAGTCAGGTCATGCGGCACTTTGAGGCCCTGTTCCACCGGCTCGCCGAAACGTGAGCCCAAGTTGAGCAATGTCTTGGCCAGACGCGCCGGCACATCCATGAATACCAAGTCGGAGATGCGTTCGTTGTTGCCGCGCTGGCGGCTGGCCATGACCTGCAACATGTCGATGGCCACACGCGGATGCTCATCAAGCCATGCGAACAGGGCATCATGCTCCAGCCAGACCACGCGCGTGCCATGGCTCATGGACACCGCGGACGCGGTGCGCGGGCCACCATGAGGGTCGAATACCGGAATCTCGCCAAGCACTTCGCCCGGCGCGTGGATGGACAGCAGCTGCACGCGGTCATCGGAAGAAGTGCGAATCAGCTTGACGCGCCCCTGCTCCAGTAAATACATGCGCTGATCGGTATCGCCTTCGGAGAAGATATAGTCGCCTTTATCGAACGTCGCATGCTTCAAATGCGGCAACAGCTCCTCGGCTTCGGCTGGCGATACCTGCTTGAACAATGCCGTATGCAACAGGATGTTTTCCTCGTCAGCAAAAGCGTTTGGCGTTTCCAAGCTCATCGCACCATCCTTATTGTCCTATGACCGTCGTCGCCCATCCGTCATATTGTAACGCGTCCCACAGGTTTCGTCAGGAGCATGCCCTCATTCGTCACTTCATGTGTGGCACGATCCGATAGCCGTACGACATGCTGACGAATGCGTTACCGCGAAAAACGGCACTGTCGCGGTTACCGCGCTCGCCCATGACAAAACCGCGCACGGCCACCGGCAAAATCGTATACGGCCATCGGTGAAATCACGCCGCAAACCAGTCAATAAGGTGCTCGACGATGTGTTCGCGGCTGAGACCCGTCTGGCTTTTCATCGGGTCCACGCGTTTGACCGCTGATTTCACCGCTTTGTCTGACATCTTCTCGCGACTGGTGTTGAGCACACGGCTCATCTTGGCCGCATCGATGTCATACGCCATGGTCACATGGTGCAGCACCGCGCCGCCTGAGCCTACGGGGAAGCGCCGCTGCGCCGCTCCCCCGATCTTGCCGTACTGCGAGGCGATATCATTGAGGCCCGCGAACCGCACATCCAAGCCAAGTTCGCGCAGCGCTTCGACCAGCCACCAGTCACAGAGCCGGTAGGATTCTTCGATGCTTACGCCCTGAACGAAATCGAGCGGCGCATACAGAGAATAGGTAATGGTGTTGCCCGGTTCGATAAACATCGCTCCGCCACCCGTGCAACGGCGTACCACGTCGAAGCCGAGCTGCTTGGCAATGTCCAGATTCACCTCGTCCTGGGCCGATTGGAAACGGCCGATGACCACAGCCGGGCCCGCCCACTCCCATAATCGGATGGTCGGCTGTCGTGTTCCTGCTGCGACTTCACGCGCCCAGGTCTCGTCAATGGCCATTTGCTCGTCCGGAGTACGCGGATGGTCGTGGATCACGGTGAGTTGAGGCTTGAGGGCGTTCCAGCGCTCCCGGTATTCAGAGCTTTTGTCGGGCTGCTTGGTTTGTGTATTGATGGATGCTGGGATGTTCGGCGCATCGGGGCTGCCCACCCCCACCCGCTGAGCTGGAGCCCCCGCCAGCGGGGGCAAGTTGCTGCTTACGGCTCGGCTGTATGCGGTTTTGATGGCAACTTCATCTGTGCCGATAATTTGGCAACTAGGATGAGCGTCCAATACGGACCGCAATGAATCATCGCTAATTAGAGCTCGTTCCAGGTCATGCAACAAAGCATGGGATTCGGCATCCGAAACTGATTCAATAAAGAAATCACCGCTGATATGGCATGACTGTGCGGTGCCGTCATCATCGACGGATACGGTCACGGCGACTAGTTTGCTGCCAACGGTTTTGCATTCCCCATGTCGCATTTGCATGCAACTCAGTATAGAGAGTTTTCTGGCTCCCCTCAGCGAGGGGAGCCAGGTTTGAGGTCACATGCGGGCCAGAATGTCCTTGCCGACCTGGTCGGTGGAGCGCACGGTGGAGCCGAGCTCCTCGATGTCCGCTTCGACGGCGGTATGGATCTTCTTGGCCGCATCATCAAAGCCGAGATGCTCGAGCAGCATGGCGGCGGAGAGGATGGCGGCGGTCGGGTTGGCCTTGTTCTGACCGGCGATGTCCGGAGCGGAACCGTGAATCGGCTCGAACATGGACGGGAACTCGTCGGAGGCGTTGATGCAGCCGGAGGCGGAGTAGCCCACGCCGCCCACCACGGAGCCGGCCTCATCGGTCAGAATGTCGCCAAAGAGGTTGTCGGTGAGAATCACATCGAAACGGCTCGGGTCGGAGACCAGGAAGATGGTGGCCGCATCAATGTGCTGGTAGTCGTGGGTGACCTCAGGGTATTCCTCGCCGACCTTGTCGACGATGCGCTGCCACATATCACCGGCGTTGACGAGCACGTTCTTCTTGTGCACCAGGGTGACGTGCTTCTTGCGCTTCATAGCGAGCTTGAAGGCGTAACGCACCACACGCTCCACACCGTATGCGGTGTTGATGGACACCTCGGTGGCCACCTCCTGCGGGGTGTTGCGGCGCACCGCGCCGCCGGCACCGCAGTACAGACCTTCGGTGCCTTCACGCACCACCACGAAGTCGATGTCGCCGGGGTTGGCGAGCGGCGAGGTGACGCCCTTGTACAGCTTGGAGGGGCGCAGGTTCACGTACTGGTCGAGGTCGAAGCGCAGCTTGAGCAGCAGGCCGCGTTCCAGAATGCCGGCCTTGATGCGCGGATCGCCCACGGCACCGAGCAGAATCGCGTCGTTGGCCTTGATGCGCTCCTCTTCGTCCTCGGGCAGAATCGCACCATCGCGCAGATAACGCTCGGCACCCAAGTCGAAGTTCTCGTACTCGAAGTCAGCTACGCCTTCAGCGGCCTTTTCCAAAGCCTTCTGAGCCCACGGAGTGACTTCCTTGCCAATACCGTCGCCGGGAATAACGGCGATTTTATATGTCTTTGCCATAGTTCAAGGAGCCTACTCGCGCTATCACCTGCCGGCCCGAACCCGCTCAGCTAGTGGACATGGCCTAATGAGCGAGCCCCATCACATCCATGCACCAAGCGTTCTCATAGGAAACCTCTTCCCATTGCTTGTAACGCCCGGATAGACCGCCGTGACCGGCCTCGACCTCAATCTTGGCCACCGCGTCCACGCCGGCGGACTGCAGACGGGCCAGCCATTTGAGCGGCTCGACGTACAGCACGCGGGTGTCGTTCATCGAGGTGGTAATGAAGATTCTCGGGAATTGCGCGGCGGCGACCGCGCCGGTGGCAGCCCCATCAGCACTGCCGTCACCGGCAGCCTCGTCGTTGCCGCCCTCGAGCACGGCGACCGGCACATTCTCGTATGGCGTGTACGACTTCATGTACTGATACACCTCAGGGTCATGCAACGGGTCTCCCCATTCGTCCCATTCGGTGACGGTCAACGGCAAGTCCGGGTCAAGAATGGAGGTCAACGCGTCCACGAACGGCACATCCGCCTCAACACCGGCGTAGCATTCGGGCGCCATATTGGCAATCGCGCCCATCAGCAGGCCGCCAGCGGATCCGCCGTTGGCCACGGTGCGCCAAGCATCAGCCAAATGCGCCTTCTGCAGCGCGCGTGTGGCGTCCACGAAGTCCTCAAAGGAATGCTTCTTGTTCAGTCTGCGCCCCTGCTCATACCAGGCGCGTCCCATTTCGCCGCCGCCACGAATATGCGGCACGGCGTACAGCACACCGCGATCCAACATGCTCAGACGAGAGACCGAGAACCCCGGATCGGAGGAAATCTCGTATGCACCATATCCGGTAATGAACATCGGCGAATCCTGCGCCGGGCAATCGCGGTGCCAGACGAGGGAAACAGGAATGCGTTCGCCGTCGCGCGCGGTAATCCACACACGGCGTTCCATGTAATCGCGTGGATTGAAGTTGCCCAACACGATGGCTCGCTTCAGCAGCGCATCTTCACCGGTGGCGGGATCGATTTCGTGCAACTCGCCCGGGCGGGTGTAGCTGGCGAACGAGTAGCGCATGCGCGGCGCCTCATACGAGGGGTTGCCGCCGCCGCCGATGGTGTACAAGCGCCGGGTCTCACCGGGCAGGTGGTCGTCGCTAGCACCATCGGAAGATGACGTGTGATCCGTGGGGGCCTCATCTTCGGTCCACAAGATTTCGCCATGATCGCCGGTGAAGTTTTCGCGATCGTCGGCAACCATGTCCCAGTCGTCCTCCAGGGCAGGCGGCAGCAATTCCGTAAACCGCCACGGCCGTCCGGCCAGGAAGTCGGCGGCAGCCGCGCTCTTGGTCATGTATGCCACGTGCGGCTGGCCGTCGGCACGGTAGCTCAGGGACACAAAGTTGCGATGCAACGCGATGCCTTCGATGCCCAGACCGTGGGCACCCTGCAATATCGCCGGATTGGCGGCGTTGAAGTATGCCTCGGTAATCGGCTTATCCGGCTCACCATGTTCACAGCCGTACGGCGACCCGGCGGCAATGCACACGCCTTCGCCGAGTCGGTACGGCGGCTCATGGCCACGCATGTCAATGACGTCGATTTCGAAATTCGGATTGGCAGCGTTGTGATAGACCACGGCGAGTGGCACATCCGCACCGTTCTCCCCCGCGCCTTCAAAACAGGCAAAGCTCACATCATATTCAATATCGTTCTGACGCGGAATGAAAGCTTGGAATTCGCCTTCAGGCGTGGCCACCGGCAGCATCAGCACTTCGGTGGTGGTTTTGGAACCGGTGCCGATCACGATATTGCGCTCATCAAAACTGATGCCAACGCCCACCCAGAACCGTTCATCGGTTTCTCGGTACACGCACACATCCGATTCGACCGCCGTGCCAACACGATGCCGCCACACAGCGAGCGGCCGCCAGGAATCGTCCAATTCCACCCAGAACACCCATTGGCCGTCCGGCGTGAAGCATGCGCTGCCAATGCCGGTGAACTGTTCGGGCAGTTCGCTGACCGGCTCCCCGGTCTCCAGCCCGGCAAGGTCGCGAATGCGGAAATCATATCGTTCGTCTCCCGCAACATCCACGCCGTACAGCATCCAACGGCCGTCCTTGCTCAGATCCAAGCCGCCGAGCCGGAAGAAGTCATGCCCCTCGGATTCCTTGTTCGCATCAAAAACGACCTGTTCACCGGGCATGGAGCCGGGCGCGCCTTGCGGATCCACGACCGGCGGATCCCAGTCATCGGCATCGCGCACGGGGATGCGGCATTGCACGCCATACTGTTTGCCCTGCTGCGTGCGGGTGAAGTACCAGTAATCATTGACGCGCGTGGGAACCGACATATCGGTCTCTTCCACATGCGATTTCAGCTCTTCAAACAACGTATGCCGGAAATCCGCCAGATGCGCCATGCGACGCTCGCAGTACTGGTTTTCGGCAGCTACGTAGCTGCGCACATCATCGGAATCTTTGTCTCGCATCCACTCGTAATCGTCTTCGAAAACGTCACCGTGGAATTCGCGGCGCTTCGGCTCGCGCTTGGCGTAAGGCGGCATCGCGGCCGCGGCGTTTGTGCTCTCGTCAGTCATACCACGCGATTATAGGCGAGGCACCGCACCGGGACGCATTCAGTGTTCATTCACGCCGCGCCTATCGCAACACCGTCTTCAGATACGGCAGCATGGTCTTCAGAATGTTCGAGCCGGTGGTGCCGGTGAATACTGGCACATCGGTTACCGGAGTCGGCTGGGTCGAGGTGAGCCCCGTCACCGACGCCAATCCGGTTGATTCGCGCGGGCTCAACTCACGAATGACGATCGCCAGTACACGTCCGGGATATCTGCGGGCGATGGTGGCGTACGTGGTCGGGTCTTTCTGCCCGTCATCGCCCACCAGAATGAACTTCATGTCTGGGAAGTCGGCCATAAGTTGTTCGGCAAACTCAAGTTTGTGCTGGGGGCCGGTGGGTACGAAGGTCTTGGGCCTCGGGTCGAGGTCGCGCAGCAGCAGCGGGCCTTCGGGAAAACCATGGTCAGTGATGAAGTTGCGAATCGAACTCTCCACATTCCAGGGCGATGTCGAAAGATAGAAGAACGGTGCGCCGGGGAACAGGTCGGCGATGCGGGTGAACAGCACGCTCATGCCCGGCACGGAGGCTTTCTTCTTGGGGTCGAGGAACAGCAGGTTGTACGCGGCCTTCCATGGCACCGGGGCCTGCGTGATCATGATGGTGTCGTCCACATCGGAGATGATGCCGACTTTGGCACTGGCGGGGATGGTGTACAGGTTGGCGCTCACGGGTTTGCGGTTGGCCACGCTGTAGGAGACGCGATGGATGCCGGGCACCAGACGATGCTCGGCCACGAGGTCGAGGTATCCGGCGGAATCGGAGATGGCGTATTCGCTGCCGAGATCGCGCGTGCGGTCCACCTTGTCATAGACCTCGGAGACGCCGATCTGCACGGTGTTGAGCGGCATGTCATCAATGCTGGCCTGCACGTGGGTGCGCGGCGCGGGTATGGCAAGCATGCCGCGGATGCCGCGGATCAGTTCGCCGGATTGCGCGTGCCTGGGGGCGTATACCGTGCGGCAGATCAGACGCGAGTAATCGCCGGTACCATAACCCACATAGGGTTCCACTCGCGGATACCAGTCCCATTGGCGCACCACCTGAGTGGAGATGCGTGACCATACGCCGAACACGCGGGTGACGGCACGACGTATGAATCGGGTAATCGGCGGCTTGACCTCGATGCGCTCACGCTTGGAGGGGGTGTCGAACGTCGTGGCAGCCTTGCGTGCGGGAATCGGCACGGTGGGCATGTCATCGGAATGTTCAGCGTTGCTGGCATTGTCGGCACCATTGGCGGATGCCTTGACGTCAGAGACTGGCGCGGTGGCGGACAGCGCTGCATTGCGAGCAGCAGCATCCCAAGGCAGTCGCTTGCCTGCCGCCTCAAAATCCTCGCGTGGGCTTCTCATAGACACCAATATAGGCCATACGCCTCATTTTTCTTGGCTCCCCTCTCTGAGGGGAGCCATGGGTAGAACTACCGCACGACCTTCGCGTATTCGTCGGCGCTCAGCAGCTCCGGCTCATCGTCGTCAAGCTCGACCTTCAGCAGCCAGCCTTCGCCGTAAGGATCGCCGTTGACCACGGACGGGTCGTCCGCCACGTCACGGTTCACATACTTGACCGTACCCGCCACGGGGCTGATCAACGGCTGGACGGCCTTGGAGGATTCAAGCTCCACGATCTCGTCGCCGGCCTCCACACGGGCGCCAGGCTCAGGCAGATCCACGAACACAAGTTCGCCAAGCTGGTCGGCGGCGTATTCGGTAATGCCGATGATTGCGGGGTCGACCGAACGGTCCATCCACGCATGCTCCTCGGAGTATTCGAGGTGGTCGGGAATGTCGAGGTTCAGCGGCTGTTCGTTTTCGTTGTCATCACTCATAGTCATAAGCCTAACCTATCTTCGCGGTCCGTCACAGCTCGCGACCGAGCCATTCCTCAATCATGTAGCGGGCGATGGTGGCGCGGCCCGGCGCCGCCATACGGCCGGCGATGAGCTCGGCCGTGTATTCGTCGCGTGTGACCCATCGCGCGGTCATGGTCTCCTCGCCGTCCACACGCACGTCGGTGGTGATCGCATGTGCCTTGAACGCCATCATCAGCGAAGCCGGGAACGGCCACGGCTGCGAACCCAGGTACCGCACCTCGCCGAGCTTGATGCCGGTCTCTTCCATGGCCTCGCGGCGGCAGGCGTGTTCAAGGTTCTCCCCCGCCTCCACAAATCCGGCGGACACCGAATACAGCCTCGAATCCTTCCATGCCGCGTTGTGTTGCAGCAGCAGACGGTCGTGCCCGTCCACGATGGCGGTAATGACCGCCGGCTCCACGCGTGGGAACAGCACACGGTTGCCGTCCGCCTCGTTGGTGCATCGCTGCGCCCATCCGGCGAGCGCCGGCCGGACCGCCGCGCCACAGGTGGGGCAGAACCGCTGGCGGCTGTGCCAGATGCTTAAGGTGATGGCACTGGTGGCTTGCCCAGCCTCGCGCGCGTTGGAGTGAGGGGCGAATCCGCGCAGGTCCACCCAGTCGAACCGGGTCACGGCCTGTTGCAGCAGCGTGGGTTTCGGGGCCAAGGGCTGTACGGACGCGCCGACCGAATCATCGAAGGCATCGTCCGCACCTTGCCCGGCCGAATCCGGTACACCGAGCGGCCCGGCGATTTTGGCTGCGGCTACGCCGCCATTGCCCTTGGTGTTTCCCGACTGCCGTATTCCGGCGGCAGCACCTCCGCTGATGCCGTTCTTGCCCAGCGCGCCGTCCACAGTGCCGGAATCCTGGGTGCCGAGCACGCCGCCGGCAGCACCGGAAACACCAGCAATCCCGCCAACACCGGGAACGCCGGCTTCCGGCGCGCGCGTGATATCCACGGCGACCACGGATTCGCCGCGCGCCCCGACATAGGAGCCGAGGAACATGGCGACCGTTTCGGGGTAGCGTGCCAGTTCGGCGGACACATAGGCGCCCGGCAACGTGGCGAGCCGCATTTTCACGTTCTCATAGTCCACGAGCTCGCCTTGGCCGCGCGGTACGGCGACAAGTCCGCCGCGCGTAAGCACGACTTTGGTGGTCGGCTCGGCCAACAGCTCGTCGATCAGACCGGGTTCACCGCGCCGGTCCACCTGATAGTCGATGTCACCTTGCGCGAGCGGCAGGAACGGCAGCGCATGGGTCAGCGCCAGGGGCGAAAAATGAATGTCAGTGCCCATCGAGGTCTCCTATGCGTTCTTCTGCGCGTTCTGCACGCGCCTGACGAGCGAGAGCAGCGCCCGCGCCACGGTATCCGGATGTTCGACGGCACTGAAATGGCCGCAGTCCGGAATGTCGATGAATTCGGCGCCGGCGATTCGCTCGGCGAGCGGACGCATCACACTCGGATTGCTGGAGGGGTCCAGTTCGCCGGACACCACCAGGCTCGGTGCGCTGATCGTTTCCGGCACCGCCCCCAGTTCGGGCCGGCCATAGGTCATGCGCTGACGCCAGGCCAGACCAGCCGGGTTCTGTTCGTTGATCCAGCCGGTCATGGTCGCGATGAATTCAGGAGTCTTCTTGACGGTGGAATCGCCATCGGCCGGTTGCGCGAAGTGCATGACCGGTTCGACCGAGTTCGTCTGTTCGGCGGCGTCCGCCATCTTCAGTCGGTTCTCTCCGCCCACGCCGTCGGACGCGGCCATCGTGTCACACAAGGCCAGTCCGGCCACCGTTTCGGGGTACAGGCGCTGGATGTCCATCGCCACGTAGCCGCCCATCGACAGTCCGACCCAGATCGCCTGCTCGTAGCCGGCGGCCTTGATCAGGTCCACGTAGGCTCCGGCCAGGCGATCCAGCGCCTCGCTGTACGCGCCGTTCGCCATGCGGGGGCCAGAATCGGCATCGCTCGGCACCGGGGATGCGCCGGAGCCGGCCATATCCGGCGCCCAAATCGGGAAGTCCGGCACATCGTTCAGGTCGGCGGAGTCGGCGAGCGCCTTCGCGCACACGTCCCACATGCGGTGGTCCACCGGGTAGGCGTTCATCAGCACCACCGGCACGCCTTCGCCGTCGCGGTAGATATGATTGGCCAATTCGATTGCCATGAATTACTCCTTCACATTCGCGCCCCACTGGCGGAGCTGTCGGCACAGTCGGCTGGGAGCGGTCTCAACGCGGACCGCCCTCCGTCGCTACGCGCCATCCCCACCAGCGGGAAGCAGAACAACTGTCAGATTCCGGCCCAGGCCAACGCCTGTCGCACGATGCGCCCATGGCCGTTGACCATCTGCGCCACGAACGTGTCCATTACGTCGCTCTTGGGATCCACCCATTCCACATCCAGCGTCTCATCCTGCGGCTTGCAGTCGCCGGCGATAGGCACCACGTAGCACAGTGCGATGGCGTGCTGGCGCGGATCGTAGTATTCGCTTAGTCCCGGCGTGGGGAAGAATTCGGCCACGGTGAACGGCTGGAGCCCGATCGGCAGCAGCGGCAAGGCGATATCGCCCAAATCCTTGGCCACATTGCGGGCGATGGCCTCGCGCAACGTCTCGTGGTACAGCACACGGCCGGTGATCAGCGTGCGTTCGATCGACCCGTCATCGGATACGCGCAGCAGCGAGCCCACCTGGGAGATGCGGCCCATCTCATCGGTGCGTACGGGCACGATCTCCACGTATGCGATGGGCATCTGATGGCGCGCCCGGTTGATGTCGGCCGGTCCCAGCCAGCCCGGCGGGTTGCCGTGGCCGGAACCGCCTCCGTGGATGAAGTCCTCGGGCGTGATGTTGTCGAATTCGCCGCGGCCACGGCCGGCATCATAATCGCCCTCGTCGGGCACTTCATCATTCATGACTGGCATGCATCCCATTATTGCGCGCAAAATCACGCCACGCGTCACCTTACGGCGAAATCTTGGGAAACGTTTGGCCGGCGGCGGAAAATACGACACAAATGTTGGGTGGTGCTGGGAAGCTGGTAGCCAGCAGGGAGCCGACGGCCACGAACCGCACGGCCCCAAGCGCCAAGACGTATTGCATGAATAAGGCAATCGCCCGGCGGCCACGCATGAGGGCCGTACGGCGATGCCAAGGAAAACACAAAAGAAGGGAACATCATGGCAACCACCGCCATCACCTCCGCCGATTTCGAGAAGACCATCACCGACAACGAAATCGTGTTCGTTGACTTCTGGGCCACCTGGTGCGGCCCGTGCCGCGCGTTCGGCCCGATTTTCGAGGCGGCCTCCAACGAGCCGGAGAACGCGAACATCGCCTTCGTCAAGGTTGATATCGACGCCAACCAGGATCTGGCCCAGGCCGCCGGCATCCAGGCGGTGCCCACGCTGATGATCGCCAAGCAGGGCGAGGTCATCTTCCAGCAGGCCGGCGCGCTGCAGGCCGCCGATCTCGACGATCTGATCGCCCAGGCCAAGGCACTCGATCTGGCCGCCGCCAAGGCCGCCCAGCCCGGTGCCGACCAGCAGGCCTGAGCCTGATTTTCCTTCATCCACTGCGCCGCCTATCATGGTGGTCAGTGTGAAATCCGATCAAGGAGCGCAATGACGAGACATGCCAAGCCGACCCGTATGCTCAGACCGTTGAACAAGCGCCAGTGGATGAAGATCGCGGCTGTGGTGGCCGCGGCAGGTCTGCTCGGCGCGGCGGGATTGGTGTCGCGCAGTTTCTACCATGCTGATGATGTGAAGCCGATTTCCACCATCACTTCGTTCTCCGCCACCGATTCGGCCGCATCCCGTTCTGCCACTCGTGGCGCAATCAACAGCGCCGACAAGAACACCACGTTCGTTACGGTGAAGATTAATGGCGATTCGCGCGTAGTACTTGGCGAAAAAGCCCACATGACCACCGTCAAGGACGTGCTGGAGACGGGTGATATCACGCTTGACCCGGATGATGCCGTATCGCCCTCGCTGAAATCCAAGGTCACCGAGGCCACCGTGGTCACCATTAATCGCGCGGATGCCGATGTGGAGACCAACGATACCGAGATCGCCTTCAATGAAGTGCGCAAGGAGACCAGCAGCCTGCCCAAGGGTCAGGAAAAGGTCGAGACCGAGGGCCAGAAGGGCATTATGGAGACCACCTCGCTGGTCAAGCGAGCCGGCGACAAGGTCATCTCTTCCAACGTATTCGCCTCATGGGTCAAGAAGGCCCCGGTGGATAAGGTGATCCTGGTGGGCACTGGTTCCACCGAGTCGCCGTCGACGTCGTCATCATCGTCGGCCGATCTCGGCACCACTGTTCCGGCTGGAGAAGTTCAGTCCTGGGCGCATCAGTATCTGTTAGACAACGGGTATAGCGAAGCGGACTTCACCGCCGCGAACTACATCATCAACCACGAGTCCGGTTGGAGCCCCACCGCCACCAACCCCACGTCTGGTGCTTATGGCTTGGGTCAGGCCTACCCCGGTAGCAAGATGGCTTCCTTCGGCGCGGACTGGCAGACCAACTACAAGACCCAGTTCAAGTGGTTCATCAGCTATTGCGAGCAGCGCTACGGCGGCATCGTCGCAGCGTACAACTACTGGATCGCTCATAACAATTACTGATTGCGATTATTCTCGGTCTACGCAAAGAGCCTCCGCCGGTTGGTCTAACCACCACACAAGGGGTTACCCCCTAACTTTATAATTGCGTATGCAATTCAATATCGCTCGCATAATTCACGGAGGCGGCCATGACTTTTAATCGGTATATCTGCTTTTGTGCCATCCTTGAATCCATAGGTGCCATTGCCTGCATGCTGATGGCTCTTATTGGCAATAACCTGCTCGGAGTAATCGTGGCAGCGATCGCGGCGCTGTTGTGGATCGGCGGCGAAGTATGGGGCATGACTGCATTCCGACGGCAGAACCCGCGACGCGACGAGCTTTCCGATATGCATCAAGGCTCGGCCATGCAATTCGCGCTGGTCAGTTTGGTGGGTATTCTGGTAATTGTCGGCTTTATCTACACCACGCTGAATCTGATTGACCGCTCGATAGTTCACATTATTCCGCCAATGCTGTTGCCCGCATTGGCCATGTGCGCCCTGGCCATTTCCGATATTCGATATCTATGGCTGGAACACGATGCCGGCACCGAGGGCGACGATGAAGACTAGCCTGAAACTTCACCGACTCCAACGCGGTATGAAGCAATCCGACCTCGCCGATCTGGTCAACGTGCGACGTGAGACCATAGGAAGGCTGGAACAGGGGCAATACTGCCCATCATTGCGTCTGGCCATGGATTTGGCGCGGGTGTTCGGCACCACCGTAGAGGACCTGTTCAGTTTTGACGACGAGTACAAATCAGAATCCGAGTAGCCCGTCGGCGTGTCGCAGAAAAAATTTCCCTGTTGTTTGCCATACACGTATCGCCAGTCAGCAAAATCGTTGGAATAGCAACGTTTTCAGAATGTCAGAAGACCCCGCTGCAACGGTAATGCGGCGACAATATGTTCGAACGTTGTCACATGGTGTGACCACGTTGTCACACCCCCTTACCCGTTAACATAATTACCCCTTATATACCGACAAAGGGGGGTGTATGGTTGGGGGTTGTAATTGAAGGAAGACCGATTTTCTATTGATAAGAACCGATTTTTTATCGGTAGTAACCGGTTCTATTGTGGAGGTTCGAAGTTATGAAGAAGAAGATTATGGCCGTGCTGGCCACTATTGCCGCAGTTCTGGGCTTTGGTTTTGCAACGAATACCGCTATGGCTGATGATTACGGTGCAACGGTTACTTACGGCGGCACCACCGCTACCGTGACGTTCCCTGCAGGCACATTCCAGCCGAACGAATCCGTCACCGTGTACTACGATGATGCCATCGTCGCCGACGTCCAGCAGATCGCTGAAGTATCCAAGACGTTCACTGCCAAGGCAGATGGTTCCTTGACTTTGCTGTACACGTTCAAGGCCAGCCAGGCTGGCAAGACCATCGCGGTCAAGGCTGTTGGCGCTGTATCCGGTACCAAGACCGCCACCATTCAGGTTCCGGCAACCGGAACCGGTGACCAGTCCGGTACCACGACTGCTACCACCGCCAACACCGGTGCGGCCATCGCACCGTACGGTGTGGCCGTTGTTCTGCTTGCCGCCGCGGGCATCGCCCTGTTCGCCGTCCGCAAGAACACCACTCGTCGCTGACGTGACTGACATAATAAACAGTAGACGCTGAAGCATAGTTCGCGAATACCACTGAACCGGGAGTCGATGATTCCCGGTTTTTTCATGTTATTGCTACGGTACATAACGCACGCATATTCGCGAGGAATGCTCACTGAAATATATGAGGGAATGCTCACAACACTTGAGAAGGGACGTTGTTATGCAAATCATGTATGTATGCACCGGCAATCAATGCCGTTCCGTTCTGGCCGAATACTACA
>SKEY01002158.1_pt1 | contig 22024 bp, 17 predicted proteins | sample 4843871 | NCBI WGS metagenome assembly SKEY01 (sample SAMN11008797, study PRJNA524170) | human gut metagenome | biome: Human fecal sample; material: Feces; isolation source: fecal sample from pouch patient p36 | host: Homo sapiens | place: Israel: Tel-Aviv | collected 2016-12-04 | reverse complement strand
GAATACCAGTCACCCAATTTCCTTTCTCCAGATGAGAAACTAGAGATGATGGAGATTTCCATGGGGATTTCTTCTGAATTTCCTTTTTCTAATAATAATTGGCCGTCTGACATTACCTTTAGCTTAAACGGTATCACATTGGGCACCTGGACAAGCCCCGGAGATTTTGCAGATATTCGAGGCAAGTATACGCCAGATTGGTATCCAGACAACTTAAATCAATACGGGTTGTTGAAGACGATTCGAATCATGGAACATGGAACTTATATGGAAGGCGAACCATTGTCAGATGTCACGATCAAGGATATTCCTACCTATGAAGACACATGGCACTTAAGAGTCGAGGTAAAGGAAGAAGCTGAAAATATAGGAGGCTGTACATTATTTGGCAAAGGATTCGGAAATTATGATCAAGACATCAAAATCAAAATGTTTTACAGCTAAATAGGAAGAATAATAACATTTCATACGCTGTTCCCATCTTTAATGGCTTATAGAGGGCACCTTTAGCTGAGAATAAGACAAAACAGACCCTCTAGCTTCAATTAAGAGCTAGAGGGTCTGTTTTTGATTTTAAAACTTGGTTTATTTCTTCAAATGGTAGCTATAGGTGCTGACAACGATATTTTCACGCCAAGACAATCGCAATCTTAACCGCAAACTTGTTTGGTTATGGAGAATATTCTGCCAGCGTCTGTTTGGTACAAATTGAGGAATCAGCACAGTAGTTGTATAGTTTTGTTTCGCTGCATTTTTACTTACGATATCTACATAACGGATAATTGGATTTTCAATCGAGCGATAAGAAGAGTGGACGATTGAAAAACGGACATCTGGGAAATGCTTTTTAAATTCTGCTTCGATTTCTTTTTCTTTTTCGACATCTTCGTCTAGCGAAACGTGCATCGCAACGACATAATCACCGATCGAACGTGCATAATTCAACGCACCGATATTCACCCGTGTCACATTCCCAACTAATACAAGAACGGTATTTCCGTCATAGTCATGTAGTTTTGCATCATTTTCTAAACGAAGCTGTTCTGCCACTTTTTTATAATGATCATGGATCTTATAAAAAATGAACATAACGATTGGCATGATGATGAAGAAAGGCCAAATGTCTCCTAACCGATAGACGAACAAAATCGCAATGATTGCATATGAGATGAACGCACCTGTAATATTGGCAATCGATTTGCTTAACCATCTTTTTCCTTCTTTTTTCCATTTGACGACCATCCCTGTTTGAGATAAAGCAAATGGAATGAACACGCCGATAGAGTATAACGGAATCAAGCGTTCTGTTGAGCCATGGAAAATAAACAGCAACACGATCGAACCTAGCGCTAGAGTGATAATCCCATTGGAATAGCCTAGTCGATCCCCACGATCTTGATACATGTGAGGCATGAATTTATCTTTTGCCAGATTGTATGCAAGAACTGGAAAAGCAGAAAAACCAGTATTGGCAGCAACGGCTAAAATCAGCGCTGTAGCAAATTGAAGGATGTAATACAAAATACCATGTCCAAAGACAGCTTTACCGATTTGAGACAAAACAGTGACTTCTTTTTCTGGAACGATTCCATACCAATAATTGATAAATGTGATTCCAACGAAGAAGAAACCTAAGATCAAGGCCATCATCGTCAATGTAGCAGCGGCATTTTTGGCTCTTGGCTTTTTGAAGAATGGTACGGCATTACTGATAGCCTCAACCCCAGTCAAAGAGGAGGAACCAGAAGAAAATGCTCGTAAAATCAAGGCGATAGAAACCCCCGGAACAGCCGCTCCTGGAAGCGCAGTAGCTTGCAATGGCACAGCACCTGTCACGATATTATATAACCCAACAACGATTAGCAACGAGATCACAAGGATAAATGTGTACACCGGAAATAACAGGAACGATGCAGATTCTCTCAGACCACGAAGATTCAGCATCATCAGTAGTAAAACGATTGTCACAGAAATAGCAACTTGATGCCCGTATAATGCTGGCACCGCTGATGTGATTGCTTCAGCACCTGCTGAGACAGATACTGCTACCGTCAACATGTAGTCGATCAATAAAGAGCCACCGGAAATCAAGCCCGCATTCTTCCCAAGATTCTCACTGCTGACGACATAAGCTCCACCGCCATGAGGATAAGCATGGATGATTTGACGATATGATAGCGTTAAGGAAATCAATAAAATAATAACAAAAGCGGCAATGGGCAGCGAATACCAGATAGCTGCAGCAGACAAAGCGACTAAAACGACAACGATTTGTTCCGTACCATATGCAATAGATGATAACGCATCAGACGACAATAATGCCAAAGCAGCAAAACGGGTTAATTTGTGCTCATCATTTTCAGCAGATTTTAAAGGCTTACCTACTAACAACCTTTTTAAGTAATCCAATTTTTAAACTCCTTTACACGCAATTTTACTTCAAGTATTATAGTCGAAAATTTATAGTAAACAAGATGTTATAGTACGCTCACTGACCTTAAAAGTCAATAAACTTTAAGAAAATAATTGGAAAAAAACAGAAAAATATCAAGCGCTTTTTCAAACGCTTTAATACAGCAAAAATCTAACATTTTTTTATGGGCTTTTTCTTTGAATTCTATAATAAAAGGATAGAACTTGACTTAGAAAATCAGGTTCTATCCTTTTTTATATCTTAACTTTTGAAAGAGAAATGTGAAGCTGTTTTTGTTTGGTCATTCTTATTACTTTATGCAGAACAGCTTTTTCACAACCTCTTGGTACACGGTGTTCCATCAGCTGACCCTCGGTATTAGCTCAAAACGCTGATCTCACACCCTCTTTTCTTTAATGAAAAATATGGCTCTCGTGCGCCGCTTCTTTGAATTTCGTCATTTTTTCTTCGATGAACGGATAGACTGCCGTTCCTACGACTCCAAAGACAACAAACAAACCGACCATGATCCAGATTGCATTCGTAGCATTTGGCCAATAAATGCCTCCTGCAGATTCTCGCAACAAGTTTACCGCATGCGTAAATGGCAAGAACGGATTGATCATTTGGAAGAATTTTCCTGAGACTTGGATCGGATAGTTCCCGCCTCCACCAGAGATTGACAGTACTAAAATGATGATAGCGATCCCTTTACCGACATTATCGAATAATGCAGCCAAGACGTAAACGATCATCATGAACGCTAAGGCGATCAAGACAGCAAATGACACGCTGTAAACTGGATTTTGGACATCTACTCCTAGTAAGAAAATATTCCCTAATGTAACAATCAAGCTTTGCGCGATTGCCATTGTCAAGAATGTCAGCATACGAGCAACGAATTGTTCTCGTTTCGTAAAATTGTTTCGGTCTTTCTTTCCTAAATAGTATTCTGTCGTAGCAACACTTGAAAGAAGAACAGCGCCGACCCACAGACATAGTGCAGTATAAAACGGGGTGCTAGCTGAACCGTTATTTGCGATTGGATAAAGCGCATTGGTTTGTAGCTCAACAGGTTGTGTAAAGAAGTCACTTTCTTTTGTTGCATCTAGTTTCAATAATTTGATGACTTCGCCTAGATCAACTTCCTGTTCGCCTTTTCGGATCGCATCTGCTGCTTTTTGGATACCAGCTTTGATATTTGGCCAGTCATTGTTGATCAAGTCCGCAGCAGCGTTCACAGCTGTTTCGACTTCTGGCATTTTTTCATTTACTGTTGTCAATGTACCGGTGATTTCATTTTTTAGTGCGGGCCAATCATTTTGGATAAAATCAGCGGCCAACCCTAATTTTTGCTGAAGGATCGGTAATTCATTGTTGTATAGGTCTGCCCCTTCATTGATGCCATTGACGATGGTCTCCATATTGCCATTCAACATTGTATTGGCATCGTGGATTTCTTGTCCAATTGCAGGCATTTCTTTTTGATATTTTTCTAAGATTGCCACTGCATTTGTTACAGTTGCTTTCGTTGAGCTGAGAAGCGAATCAAAGTCGATCTGGTCCGCTTTGCTCAGTGCGCCTTGTGCAGTCCCAATCGTATCGATGACTTGGTCTAGTAGAGAAGTGACGGTGGAGCTGACTTGATCCGTCTTGATACCAGTAACGATATCATTAACATTTTCAGCAGCAGTTTGTACTTGTTTTAATAAATCAGTAACTCTATCCGTGTTCCCTTCTTGAACAGCTGTGTTCAAATCAGTGAGACGACTTTGCAAATCGCCTAGCAAGGGTTTCAATTGATTTAGCTGATCAATAACTGGCTGCAATTTCGTATTTCCAGCACTTGTTTGCAATTTAGTCAGGAACTCGACCAGTTTATCGATTGCATTTTGTTGTTGAGGAATACTGTTGATAAAACTGTTTAATACATTCCCGATATCTTCTTTTTCTTTTTCACTTAGTTGGTTATCTTGGACAGCTGCATTGATCGTCTCAGCTAGCGAACCTGTCGTTGTTGCCACTTGTCCAATTGACTTCAATGTAACATCTACACTGTTTGTGATGCTTGGTATCGCATCTTTCAGCTGAGAGGCACCTGATTTTGTTTGGTTTGCTAGATCACTTGCCTGATTTTCTAAATTTTTCACATCTGGCAAGATATCCTGTACTTGTTGGATGATCGTCAAGCCTTGTTTTGCTTCGTCAATTCCTTGATTCATTGTCTCTTGGATCGAAGCAAAATCACCGTCGATCTCTGCTAGTTGTTTACCGGCATTTTGGATCTCTGGGATTTTTTCTTGCAAATCAAGGATGATTTTTGCTTGGTCTTTCAATTCAGGCATTTTGTCATTCAATGCAACGATTTTTTCGCCCATCTCGTCTACTTTAGGGATGTAATCCACGAATTCATTTGCTTTATTCAGTTTTTCTTTAATGTCAGGTAGTTGACTTTGTAATTCGAGGACTTGCTTTGTGTAGCCGTCGATCGTGTCCAGATTTTCATCTGTTGATAAAATCATCTCTTTGACTTTATTGATACTTACTAGGTTCGTATCGATGTCGTAACCTATTTCATTGAATACTTTCAATAAAGTCGAACTGGCTGTTTTGATAAATTCATTTGTGATTTGCGATTGGATCGAACTTGCTCCTTTATCGGTGATTTTCGGTGCAATCGCATTGATTTTTTCATTTACCGTATATTCGATTTTCGGTTTCTTGATGTCACCACTAGTAAAACTCAGCAGATCTTCTGAGAAATCCTTTGGCAGGTAAATACCTGCGTAATACTTTCCGGAACGGACTCCGTCTTCTAATTGCTCTTTTGAATCAACGAATTGCCATCCTAATTGTTTATTTTTATGAAGCGATTCGATGACTTGCTTCCCAATGGCCACTTCTTTACCTTGAAACTCTGCTGGCTTGTCTGCACTGTAAACAGCAATTGGCAGCTCTCCAGTATTTCCATATGGATCCCATAGTGCTTTAATGTTAAACCACGCATATAGCGAAGGGATGATCATGATCGCAATGATCAAAAGTGTAGCAATCGGGTTTTTGAAAATCCGTTTCCAGTCAAGCAAATATAAACGAAGTGTATTTTTGATTGACTGCATAGTTCTCCCCCTTCTTCTTTTTTCAGCTGAATTACTTTACCATGTATTTCATACTTTTTTCAATCGGCTTTTTTCAAAAAAGTCGAATTTTTGGACATATCACGGCAATTGTCTCATTGTAATCTCTTACATATTGAGAAATAATTAAGGATTACAGCCTTTACTTTATCATGAAATAAAAGGGAAAGATAATTTTATGCCAAAGTTTTTATCTATTATACGTATACGCAAAAAAGCTAAAACACTTTTTTGGTCTTTGCCCCTACAAAAATGTTTCAGCTTTTTTCATTTTTTATTCCTATATTTCTTACTTTTCGAATGACAAAATGATTTTCCCAGCAGGAGGATGCCCTTCAACTTGCTGATGTGCTTGGATGACATGTGCAAGGGAAGCAGACAGATTCATTGAAATAAAAATATGAAAGGCACCTTTTTGATAGGCTTTGATTATGCCAGCAAAGGCTTCTGCATCTTGATATTCCTTTCTTGGAACAAATGATTCATAAAAGCCTTCCTTTTTTTGCCGCAAATCTAGGTCTGGGAGGTCATTTAATGCAACATATCTCCCACCTGGTTTCAGGATCTGGATGCCGGTTTCTCCTTTGATGCTTCCTTTCGTGGCATCAATCACAAGGTCTGCTTGATCAGCAAATTGCATACCTGGATCTGTTTTATCATAAGCAGCAAATGCTGAAGCTCCTAGTTTCCTTACTTTTTCTTCGTTTTTACTAGAGGCACTGGTTAAGATTCGGATACCCTTTTCGTGGAGAAGCTGGATCAGACTAGACCCGACCGCACCTGAGGCACCTAGAACCATCACTGTATCTGTCGGCTGGATTTCCGTCAAATGATTGATTAGATTGTACGCCGTAATCCCGGGTGTGACCATTCCGGCTGCTTCTTCCCAACTCATTTCATCTGGAATTTTTGCTGCTTTTGCTGATGGCAGTACGACTTCTTCTCCGTAAGTCCCGCCGACTGCATGGACAGCTACTCGATCACCTACATGAACAGTTGTGACATCTGAACCAATCTCTGTCACGATACCAGCGCCATCATTACCTAGTACATAAGGGAATTTCAATGTTCGTATCTCTTTCATCTCTCCTGAACGCAAGGCAACATCATACGGATTCACGCTGAATGCTTTTATTTCTACACGAATATGTCCGGAATCGACTTTTCTGGGATGAGCATCGATTTCTTCAAAAACATCTTGCGCTTCTCCGTAACCGTTAATTGCAAATCTTCGCATGGTTACCATCTCCCTTTTTCTTTAAGTTTACGTTCATGCCTTTATTTTGACAAAAAAAATGTCTTTTCGATTTGGAACATGATCCAAAACAAAATAGTTGTTTTTTTTCGCGTATCGTGTTAAATTATTCATCTAAAAGCGTAAAGATTACGATTTACGCTAATAAAAAAATTGGAGGAATTTGTTGATGGCTAAAAAATCAAAGATTGCCAAAGCAAAAAACAGCAAGAAACGATTGAACGCTATGCTGCTTTACGTCAGGAATTAAAAGCGCAAAAAGATTATGAAGGCTTGCGTAAACTTCCTTTAGATGCTCGTCCAGAACGGTTGAAAAATCGCGATCTAATCGATGGACGACCTCGCGGATACATGCGTAAATTCGGGATGTCCCGTATAAAATTCCGTGAGTTAGCACATAAAGGTTTGATTCCAGGAGTAAAAAAAGCCAGCTGGTAGTCCAAGTCTGGCTGTAAAGGAGGAGGGCGCATGGACCACTCCTTGGATCATCAAAAAAGATACGTTCGCTTCTTCTAGCAGAAATGCTGGTACTAGAAGCGGACGTATCTTTTTTTACGCACAGTTGGTCCTTTTTTTATATGTAAAGGCTGCATGGTTACTTCGCTATACTTATTTAGTAACAGGAGTGAGTGCCTCAATGCCCACACTAATTTTTAATGCTCGGTCAACTTCTGCCATAATTGGACGATCCAAATGGCAGACTTTTTCTTTCAATCTTGATTTATCGATCGTTCTGATCTGCTCCAACAGGATAACGGAGTCTCTTTCTATTCCTGTTCCAGTAGCTTTGATCCCAATGTGAGTCGGAAGCTTAGGCTTAGCCATTTTTGCCGTTATAGCCGCAACAATGATCGTCGGGCTGAAATGGTTACCTAGATTATTTTGAATAACCAAAACTGGACGTGTTCCGCCTTGCTCCGATCCCACGACTGGAGAAAGATCAGCAAAATAAATATCTCCTCTTTTTACCATAGGATCCTCCTTATTCTTGATATTCTCTTGGTATCCGCTGTCCTAATCCGCATGCCACTTCATAGTGGATCGTACCTAATTGATCTGCTACATCTTGCATAGTGATTTCTTTGTCTGCATTTTTGCCGATAAGCGTCACTTTTGTTCCGACCGGAAATTCTTGAGGCAATCGGATCATCAGTTGATCCATACATACACGTCCAATCGTTTCACAATAGTTTCCTTCTACCAATAAAGAAAAACCTTGCATCTTTCGTAGCCAGCCATCTGCATAACCGATCGGTATCGTTCCGATCCATTCTGCTTCAGGAGTGATATATGTTTCCCCGTAGCCGATTCCTTCACCTGCTGGGAGTTTTTTGACTTGGATCAATTCAGAAACCAGTTCAAGCGCTGGCTGTAACGGATAAACTTCCGGTAGTGCATGTCCAGATGGGTTCAGTCCGTACATTGCTACTCCATAACGAATCATATTGCCGATTGTTTCATCATGCCATAAAGCCGTTGCACTGTTACTGACATGTACATATCGAGGAAGTTCAGAAAGTTTTTTTAGCACTTCCATAAAGCGTTCCTTTTGCAGATTCCAATACGTATCGTCTGATTGATCTGCTGTAGAAAAATGGGTAAATAATCCTTCCCATTCTAATACACGACTTTCTCTGATGAATGCAGCTGCCTCTTTTACTTCTTCAGGTGTACAAAAACCGATACGCCCCATCCCAGTATCTGCTTTTAAATGGATCGAAAGAGGCATCTCTAGCTTACTTTCCTCTAAAATAGCAGCTGCTGCCTGCAACCATTCCCGGGTACCTGCAGTTACTGACAAATCATGAGCAACAGCTAAAGCCAGTGCGTCGTAAGGAACCATGTTCAAGATAAGGATGGGCTGAGTAAATCCAGCTTCTCTCAACTCGACTCCTTCATCTAAATTTGAAACACAAAAGCCCGAAGCTCCACCAGCAACTGCTGCTTCAGCTGTCTCTACAGCTCCATGACCGTATCCGTTTGCTTTTACTACTGCAAACAATTCTTTCCCTTGCGGAAGTCTTGCCACTTCATTTGCTACATTTTCAGTTATAGCTTTTTTATGTATCACTGCTTTCGTTGGGCGGTGCCAAGCGACAACCATCATTTTTCCTTCTTTCTAGTCTTCCAAAATAATTTGTGCAAAAGCTGTTTCATTTGTGTGAGTAATACTGACCCATACATTGCCTTCATGAGGGGAACGCGTAACAACGGGCTGACCGTTTTCATTTTTTAAAATCTCGATATCTTGAAAGGTAACTTTCCCGATCCCCGTTCCCCAAGCTTTAGAGAAAGCTTCTTTACAGGCGTAACGCCCGCCTAAAAATTCTACTTGGCGATGAAAAGGCAAGGACTGGAACAGTTTCGTTTCTTCAGAGGTCAAGATTCGTGCAATGAATTTTGGTTTTTCTTCGATCAGCCGAGTGATCCTAGACAATTCGACTGCATCGATCCCAATTCCTTTTATCATATGCTTTTCTCTTTTCAATAAATTTAGAACACTCTCATTCTACCAAATTATAACCATTTTGCCACAAATAAGTCCACAAATAACAAAAATGAAAGTTTCTCTTAAAACAGAGAAACTTTCATTTTAGGTTTAATCGTTATTTGAACGGATCACAAATCCGCGTTTTTTATCATTGTGACGTTTACCGCCATCTTTTTGGCTGTTATTATTTTTGCTATAACCGCCTTTTGATTTGTTTCCACGATAATTCCCGCCGTCACGACGATTACGGTTGTTTCCGCCGCCACGTTTGCCATTTTTGTTGTATCCTTTTTTCTGCATTGGCAATGGACGTTCTGGTGTGATCTTCACTGGTACTGCATCAGCTGGATCTTTTGCTGTCGTTTTCAGCAGTAATGCAACCAAATCTTGCGCAGAATATTCTTCTAATAATTTATCTGCTGTTTGCAGGTATTTATCTAGACCGTTTTCTGCAAGTTTTGTTTCGATTTGTTCAACTGCAGCACCTAATTGACCTTTGAATGCTTCTTTTTCGGTTGGTGGACGTAAAGTCGTCATCCGTTTTTTCGTCAAGTTTTCAATCACATGCAAGTAGTCCATTTCATTTGGTGTAACGAAAGTCACAGACATACCGCCTTTTCCGGCACGGCCTGTACGTCCGATACGGTGAACGTAGCTTTCTGGATCTTGAGGGATATCATAGTTGTACACATGAGTGACACCTGAGATATCTAATCCACGTGCGGCAACGTCTGTCGCTACAAGGATATCTAAATGACCGTTCTTGAATGAACGCAATACGCTCATCCGTTTTTGTTGAGACAAATCGCCATGGATTCCTTCTGCACGATAACCACGTGCTTCTAATCCGCGTGCCAATTCATCTACGCGGCGTTTTGTACGTCCGAAGACGATTGTTAGTTCCGGTGTTTGAACATCAAACAAGCGAGTCATGATATCAAATTTTTCGTATTCTTTTGCGCGGACATAGTATTGATCGATCAAGTCAGCTGTCATTTCTTTCGCTTTGATCTTCACATGATGTGGACTTTTCATGAATTTAACGCCGATATTCTTGATGGCTGGCGGCATTGTTGCTGAGAAAAGTAATGTTTGTCTTTGCTCAGGAACTTGAGAAATGATTTTTTCGATATCTTCCAAGAAGCCCATATTCAACATTTCATCTGCTTCATCCAAGACTAATGTTTGAACAGTTCCAAGCTTCAATGTATGGCGGTTGATGTGGTCAAGCATACGTCCTGGTGTACCCACAACGATATGTGGACGATCTTTCAAGCCACGGATCTGACGGCCAATATCTGCTCCACCGTAGACGGCTTGCACACGCACTTTTTTGTCGCGCCCTAAACGATATAGTTCTTCTTGTGTTTGGATAGCTAATTCACGTGTTGGTGCGATAACCAGACCTTGTAATTCGTGACGATCTGGATCGATTTTTTCTAACATTGGTAATCCAAATGCAGCTGTTTTCCCTGTACCTGTCTGAGCTTGTCCAATAACGTCTTTTCCAGCTAATGCTAGCGGAATCGTTTCTGCTTGGATAGGTGTTGCTTCTTCAAAACCAGCACGTTCGACTGATTTCAACAATTCTGGTGATAATTCTAGTTCTTTAAATTTCAAATGAATCCTCCTATATGGTTGTTAACTGAGGATGTAGCTTTTTTGCTACCCCGTCGATTTGTTCGGTCAAAGTGTATTGTTTCTTTTTGACAGTGGCCACGCACGTTTTTACCCATTCTTAGCCCCTGTGGCACCACCGAAAAATCACTTTGCGAAGTTTAGGCATTAGAAAAGCCAAACGGGTCGCGTTCAGCTTTATCATGATTATGACATCTGGTTTCGACAAGTTGCTTCCATGGCAAAACCAGTCCAATTTCTCTTCATCTTTCGGCAATAGGTTATTCTAACATAGCTTTTCATTTTCTGCAAGTTTACAGATTTTTATTTCATTTGCTGAAGCTGTTCTACTACTTCGAATAAGCCCATGCTGTTGCTGCCTTTCAGCATAATACTGTCTGTTGATTCAAGATTTTGTTTGACAGCTTCAATCAATTTATTCTTTTCTTTTTCAAAATAGAACACAGGTAGTTGCGGATATTTTTGATTCAAGTCTTCTTTTAATGCATGCATTTGTTCCCCGTACAAGAAAATCATGGCAAATTTCTCAGGATCGATATGTTCACTCATTTGCGCATGCATGTTTAATGAATCTTTCCCTAATTCCAGCATATCTGCTAACACAGCGATTCTGCGCCCTTTTGTTGGCAGATTTTTAAAAGTATCTAATACCAGTCCCATGGCTGTTGGATTTGCATTGTAGACATCGCTCAAAATAGCTGCACCATTTCCTGCCGTTAGCCATTCAGTTCTGTTTTGTGTGATAGAAACATGAGCGAGCCCTTGGCGTATCTCAGGTATGGACAGTCCAAAGAAGCGCCCGATCGTATACGCAATCAAAGCATTCGTTACATTATAACTTCCAGGCAGCGGGATCGTAAATGTTTCTCCTTCTACTACAAAATCGGTTTGCGCTTTTCCTTCTGCTGTCACTTCTGCATGAACATCGCCATTTCCAATACCGAATGTTGTGACTGTTTGTACTAATGTTGCCGTTAAAGGTGTCAGCAACGGTTCATCTGCGGGCACAACGAGTAATCCGTCTGGTACAAGTCCGTCAGTGATTTCCATTTTGGCTTTAGCGATTCCTTCTCGCGACCCAAGATTTTCTATGTGTGCTTCACCGATCATTGTGATTGCTGCAGCTTTTGGTTGAGCCATAAGTGAAAGTTCCGTGATTTCATTGGCGTGATCCATGCCCATTTCCAAGACGATCTTTTCTGTATCTTGCGGCATGTGCAAAATCGTGTAAGGAAGACCAATATTATTGTTGTAATTTCCTTGCGTCTTATATGTTTTGTATTTTTCAGACAAGACAGACGCGGTTAGATCTTTCGTGGTTGTTTTACCATTGCTTCCTGTAATTGCAACGACTTCTGCGCCTACTTTTTCCAAGTAATAGGTTGCCAATTGCTGCATGGCTTTCAAAGGATCTGCTACAGGGATAACTGGAAAATCTTTTGGTGCTTGTTCAACAGGCAAGCTCCAAAATGAAGCAGATGCGCCGTTTGTGATCGCTTGCTGGATAAATTCATGTCCATCTCGCGTACCGACAAGAGGAACGAATAAACTTCCTTCGGTTATCTTCCGGCTGTCAAATTCGACATTGGTAATCTTTGTCAGTGCAGAGCATTCGCTGCCCACGGCTTGTGCAATTTCTTGTATTGTTAGATTCATTGAGATCTCTCCTAAAAAAGGTTGTGAAAAAAGCGTTTGGCCTAAACGGCGGGTTCGCATGACTCTCACTTCCAAGTAAATTTCTCTATTCGTATTTAGAAGCTAGAATGAACGCGGTTACGCAATCACTCCAGCTTCTTCTTTATTTCTCTTTATTCATTTTTTTCAAAAAAAGATTGACGCTGATGGTATCGATTCATTCCTAATTGAATCAGTTCTTCAATCAAATCACCGTATTTCAAGCCCATGTTTTCCCATAAGAGTGGGTACATACTGAACTCCGTAAATCCTGGCATAGAATTTAATTCATTCAGGAATAATTCATTTTTATTTGTCAAAAAGAAATCACACCGGCTCAATCCGCTTCCGCCTAACATCGTGTAAGCTAACTTCGCGTACTCTTGCGCTTTTTGATAAACTTCTTCCGGCACTTCGGCTGGAATCTGCATTTCGATTTTATTATTGATATATTTGGCTTCATAATCATAGAATGCTACGTCTTTTACGACTTCACCAGGCAAAGTCGTCCGAACATCTTCATTTCCTAATACAGCAACTTCGATTTCGCGCGCTTCAATTCCTTGTTCAACGATTGCTCGAGAATCATACTGATAGGCTGTTGCTAAAGCATTTTGCAATTCTTCGCGGTTTTCTGCTTTTGTAATACCGACACTAGAACCCATATTCGCCGGTTTGACAAACATCGGATAAAGCAAAGAACCTTCACATTGATCAAATACTTTTTTAGGATTTTCTTTCCATTGATTCTTAAGTACTGGTACATAAGGAACTTGTGGCACACCAGCAGCTTGTAAAATATATTTGGTCATGATTTTATCCATGGCACATGCACTGGTCAATACGCCTGCGCCGACATAAGGCATATTCAATGTCTCTAAGAAGCCTTGGATCGTTCCATCTTCTCCGTTTGGCCCATGTAAAACTGGAAAAACGATGGCTCCTTCTTCTTTGATTTCGCCCGGATTGATCACTTTTCCTGTAAAGCCTTCCTCTGTCTGTCCACTTGGGTCCCATGAAAGATGCAAGACATCTTTGCTGGCAGGTTTTTCTGTTAGTAATGGACCTTTGACCCATTGTCCTTCTTTTGTAATAAATACGAGTTGAACTTGGTAATAATTATAATAAATGGCATTTAAAACTGAAAATGCTGAAAGAATAGACACTTCATGCTCTGCGCTGCGTCCGCCATATAGTAAAGTAATCTTCAAAAGATTGTCCTCCTGTATTCTAAATCGTTTAGTGATTTACTCTCATATTTTAGCACAAAACAAAAATAAACGAATAACTTATTTATAAAAAAACGAGTTGGTTTCTAAAAGAACAAACGTCATTTATTTTTTGTCAGCTAGATTATTTGTCCCGTTTTTTATAAAAAGTTATGATAAAGAAAAGGAGGGATGATGATGGCGCAAACAAATCCACGCAGCCGCTTGGCAGAAATCATTCGAGTGTTCATCAACTACAATGTAGTGCCAAACTTTGTACAGCAAAAAAATCCCGAACAGGTAAAAAAAGCCTTTGAAGAATTAGGACCCACCTTCATCAAGATAGGACAGATGCTTTCTGTTCGGGAGGACTTGCTTTCCTCTGCCTTCACTCAGACATTCAAAACATTACAAGACAGTGTACCTAGCGACACATTTTCAACGGTCAAAAGGACGATTGAAACGGAACTTTCTCTTTCAGTATCAGATATATTCGATGATTTTTCCAAATCACCTTTTGCTTCCGCTTCTATGGGACAGGCGCACCGTGCCAAGCTGAAAAGCGGTGACGCGGTAGTTGTTAAGATCCAACACCCTAACATTGCCGAAGAGATCCGCCTTGATCTTCAACTATTTGAACGTGCAATCCCTTTGATCAAATACATTCCTGAAACTAGCGTCGTTGATCTAAAAGGGGTACTCCAAGAAGTAAAACGTTCCTTGATCAATGAAATGGACTTCTTAAAAGAAAGTCAAAATGGCGAACAATTCTATCAAAAGAACAATGGCTGGAAAGAGATCCGCAGCCCCAAGATTTATGACGCTTTTTGTTCGAAAAAAGTGATCGTGATGGAAGAAATGTCTGGTAAAAACTTGAACCATTTAATGAACGCCGAAAACAAAACTGAAACTTTTATCACTGGAATTCAAAACAAGCAGCTGAAACAAGAAGTTGCAAAGCTTTTAGTTGAGAACTTTATGAAACAGGTGTTTGATGATGGTTTTTTCCATGCTGATCCTCATCCGGGGAATTTGCTGTTCCATGTGCTAACAAAAGAAGAACAGACACGAGCTCGCCGAACAGCTGAAACAGTTCATGAAAAAGAGTTCGGTCCCTTTGCTTTTCGAGCCTCTACTTCTACAGAAGACCCTGTTGCGCCATATACGGTCAACTACATTGATTTTGGCATGATGGGGCATCTTTCTGCAGGTCTTAGGCAAAAGCTCACACAAGCCGTTTTAGCGCTGTATACGAAAGATGCTTATCGAATCGAAAAAGCGGTCCTTCGACTTTGTCAGCAGGAAGGCTTATTTGATGAAAGTCGGTTTCATCAAGAACTGACAAGTTTTCTTGAACAATATTATGATTCCCCTATTGATGAAATCAACTTGCAAGAAGTATTCGCACAAGTCGTGATGATCTGTCATCAAAATAATCTGCAGTTCGACCGTGATATCACGCTTTTGCTGAAAGCATTTGGGACATTAGAAGGGGTGATCCGTGTCCTTGACCCTGAAGTTTCCCTCATGGAAGTTGCTTCGCCTTTTGCCCAACATTACTTTCTCACCCATTTGGATGTAGAAGATACATTGAAACAAAGCGGATTAGACTTATTGGAAGGGATGAAGGCTGCGCCTAAGATCCCTCAACAGCTCCACCATCTATTAGAAATGTGGACTTCGGGACAAGGAAAAGTCAATTTGGAATTGAAAAAGCAAGACAAATTATTGAGCAGGATCGAAAGTATGATCAATCGGCTTGTTTTCGGTATGATTTTAGCTGCATTGATCGTAGGATCTTCCCTACTTGTCCAAGCTGCACCTGTAGAAAATGCAGAGGTTGTTTCCTTATTAGGGATATTTACGTATGCTATTGCCGCATTTGTCATTATTTTTTTAGCAATCGATGCATTGATCCAAATGTATAAGAAGAGGAAAAAGTAGAAAAAAGTTGGGAGAAAGCTGTTCTGTCTCAAGCAATAAGAACGACCAAATAAAAATAGCTCCTCCTATTTTACCGTTTTTTGAGCGAGTACCGAAGAACAACAAAAAAAGGAACAAGGAACCCATTTATCCTGTTTCCCTGTTCCTTTTTGGTGTATTCGCGCACAAGTAAACTACCTTCGTTACCTACTATCTTCTGTACTTGGTAAACCTTGGTCAATTGCCTTTTTCAACGCTTGACGAAAAGACATATGATCTTTCTCCGTAAAGGGTTTTGGACCCTTTGTCCTTATGCCAGCTTTTCTTAATTTCCCACTATGGTAACGTTGTTCGAGAAGTGTGCCGATATTCGCTTCGTCAAATTCTTTTCCAGAGTGATGGAACACTCGCACACCCTTCGGCAATACAAGTGAAGCTAAACCATAATCTTGCGTGATCAAAAAGTCATTCTTCTTAACCATACCGACGATTTTATAATCCGCACTATCAGCTCCGCGGTCTACGTAGACGATTTGGACATGATTAGCGTATTCTTTGGTCGTATAATGGTCCACACTGGTCACGATAACCACGTCAAGACCATAGGATTCTCCTAATTTTATGACATCTTCTTTTACTGGAGAACCATCTCCATCAATGAATAGCCTCATTCTTTTTCGCCTTCTTCCATAAATGATAAACAGTTACTAATCCGCTCAGTAAGAGACCAACATTGATCCATTTTGCCAAGATAAGCAGTTGTACACTTTCTATCGGCACTGATTCATGGTTCAGCGTGATCAATAATAGATGGATTGGCTCTCCCATTTCTTTTGCTAAAACAAACAAAAGCGTCATCAATAAAAACTGGTGGATCACACTCCCTTTATTTTGAGTAGTATACTTGACAACGATCCGGCGATCCATTGGAATAGCTGCATCAGTTTGATAATATTCCTTATTTAGCCAGCTGCCTGTTACTACGTGCCAGAAACTAAGCAGAAAGACACCTATCGCAAAACCATTTGGAATCAAGAGGACCAGCAAAGAAGAACTCAGTCCAAGCAATTGCGTAGCCAATGGAGACCATGATAAACGTTTCAAAATCAATGGTCCGACTATTTTTGCTGCAATCAAACCGGCAGCATAAGGAAAATATATATAAAACGGAAGTTTCTCTAATCCGTACAGTATGCCAACATAAAAACTGCTAAACAAAAAAAGAAAATTCCCTAGCATTCCGTTTAGAAAAGTAAACAGATTCAGCCAACTTGGCAACTTCCATTCCTTCTTCTGGTGGCCTAAGACGAACACGAACACAATGAACAACACCAAGAAACCATAAACAGCAAGATCAAAAAGCCTTTCATCGAATAACAATCGGGCATTTCTCAAAAGAAACAATAAGCCAAAGAACACCAAAAATAAAACAAGCTCCCGCGTAGCCACTAGGTTTCTTTTAATATCTTTGAAATCCAGTTCGTAACGCGGATAATGACTGACCGTATGGTAGGCCATGACGTAAAAAAGTGTATAAATCGTAAAGCTTGCTGCAATCTGAGTCGGTGCAGGTAGTCCGATCGCTTGATACAGGATAAATAGCCAGATAGCTGCAAATAAGTATTTTTTCCCATCCATATTGATAAAGCCTTGCGTCTTCTCATGGAAATTGACCGTGATATTAGCAGGTACAAGCCATGCTGCACTCAGCCCTAGAAGAACACTTGAAAAATAAAACAAAGGAAAATAAAATACGCCTAGTATTCCAAGTAATGAACCAGTACCACCCATCAGCAGAGCGATCATCAGCAACGTGTAACTATCTAGACCAAATCGTAGACTATTGACTAAAAACAGCCCAGTCATCCGAAAGGCATAAAACAGCGTAAATGGCAAAATCGTCAGCCAATTATGCGAATCTGTTATTCCCAAAAATAAAAGATAAGGAATCAAAATAATCGTATTGCTTAAGATAAAGGGCGTTGTTTGCGTAAAATTGCGCCCAAATCGTTTGAGTTTTTCGAACATGACAATGGCTCCCTTAAACAGTCTTATAACTAATCTGCTCTTCGATTTTAGCATTAAAGGGGAAATAAACCAATTTTACAGAATATATTCTTGTAAAAAAAAATGCGGAAAGAAGCATAAGCTTCTTTCCGCATTTTTGCGGTACTTGATTACTCAAGCAGACAAGCCCTTCTCCACAAAAGTCTTGCCCGACACCCCTGCATCCGGCAGGTGATAAAGATAGAAATCAATTATCCTGTGCCTCCAAAATCAATTAGGAGCTCTGTAAACCAGAGTCCTTCTCGACCCGTCGCATAAATTTACTTTAACACAGTTCCTATGTTTATGCGAGAGCTTTTTTCATTTTATAATCAACCATCTGGAATCCTTGACCGATATCTGAAATAAGTTCTTCTGTAATCTCAAATCCTTCATGCTTATAAACCTCGATTGCTTGATGATTCCCCTGATTCACTCGCAAAAAGATCTCTCTTTCCTTTGTTTGCGCAGCAAGTTCTTCATACCAGCGAAAAACCGAAGAAGTCAATCCTTGGCCACGTACTTTATTTAGCAAATATAATTTACTTAAATAGATTTTACCTTTTATCTCTTCATAAGCAGTGTAACCAACAGTCTTCCCTTCACTTTTTAATAAAAAATAAGAAACGCCTTCTGCCAGTTCTTTTTGGATCTGCTTTTTTGACTGATAAGTTTTCAGCATATAATCGACTTGCTTTTGACCAATAATTGGTACAAAAGCTTCCGGCCATACTTCTTGAATGACTGCCATCAGCTCATCCAGTTCATTTTCTGTTACTTTTATTTTTTCCATACACCCACGTCCTTTTTTACATTATAAATGACCTTGCGCTTGATGGAATAAAAAGAGCATGATCATACTGTACACACCTACCGACCACGGCTTCAAGAAAATCACGATCTGCATAAACTCTCTAAAAGATAATTTCGTCAAACCAGCTACTAGACAGATCAAGTCGTCTGGCGCAAAGGGAAGCAGCAAGGTAACGACTAATACTTTTTTGATATCTTTCGTTTTTCTTGTCAGCAATTCATCAAATTTTTGATACTTTTTTGGCGATAAAATAAGCTGGACAAAGGCTACACCATAGTAACGGACAAGCAAAAATCCGATTGCTTCCCCAATCACTAGACCAATACAACTATATAAAAGCCCAAATCCATTGCCAAACATCAGCATGCCAGCTACCGAAGAGATTCCTCCCGGCAAAATAGGAATGATCACTTGGATCACTTGCAGCAGAACAAATACTATCACTGCATACTTGCCGAATTCCTGGATAAACGCTTGCAAAGAGGTGCTTGAACGAAAAATCCCATGATGATAAGCATAGAGAATCAACACAAAGAAAAACAACAGACCGATGATTGGCATGATCTGAAGACATTTTTGTAAAACTGATGCTTTTTTAGACATCTTTCTTCCTCATATCTTTTTTCATTTGCTAAAACTGCCTCCTTAGGGGGTGATGCAAAAGTAGCTTCTTCGGAAAATTCCTTCTTATTTATTGAAGCTGACTACTTCTGACACAACCTCTTGTTAAACGGTGTTCAAAAGCTTGCATCTGCGATAATAAACCCAACCAAACGAAAAACATGAGAAGCTGTTTTTGTTTGATTTGTTCTTATTACTGGATGCAGGGCAGCTTTTTCACGACCTCTGATTCACGGTGCTCAATCAGCTGACCTTCGGTATTAGCTCAAAAAACGGTAAAATATAAGGAACTATTTTTCCGTTTGTTTCTCTAATACTCAAGTCAAGACGCTGATTTCACAACCTCTTGTTATAAATAAAAAAACAGTTGACTGGTGACTGTTCAAAAAGCAGGATCCTTGCTTTTCAAACGGTCGCAGTCCGTTCAACTGTTTCGCTGCGCACTATTTATGGTTTAAGAAACTAGCCACTTTTGTTGTAATCAAATCAATAGCAACGTGGTTTTCTCCGCCTTCTGGAACAATGATATCCGCATAGCGCTTCGTTGGTTCGATAAATTGATGATACATCGGTTTAACAACTGTCAAATATTGCTCGATCACGGAGTCCAATGTGCGTCCCCGTTCTTCCATATCCCGTTTGATACGACGAATAATACGAATATCATCGTCTGTATCTACGTATACCTTGATATCCATCAAGTCACGCAGACGTTCATCTTCTAAGATCAGGATTCCTTCTAGAATGATCACTTCTTTTGGTTCCTGAATGATCGTTACCTGACTTCTTGTATGCGCTACATAGTCATACACGGGTTTTTCAATGGCTTTATAGTTCAGTAAGTCGCCTACATGCTGAATCAGCAGATCATTATCAAAGGCAAAAGGGTGATCGTAATTTGTGTTCAATCGTTCTTCAAAACTCAAATGGCTCTGATCCTTATAATAAGAATCTTGTTCAAGCATCATGATGGAATGGTCCGGGAAGTTGTTGAAAATCGCACGGCTGACACTTGTCTTTCCGCTTCCTGACCCACCCGTCACACCAATGATAATTGGCTTGCTTTTTGTCATTGACTAAAACCTCTTTCGTATCCGTTTTTTCATTCTAATCTATTATAGCGAAAAAACACGAAAATGCTATATTTTTCTGAAAATTAATCCTTTTCAATTTCCAATAATGAGTAAAGTTCTTCTAAAGAATCGATTCGATAAGTGGGTTGGATCTCTTCGATTTCCGGCAATTTGTTTTTATTGAACCAAATCGTATCGATCCCTGCCATGTTCCCTCCTTTGATATCAGAAGTCAGTGAATCACCAATGATCACCGTCTGCTTTTTATCAAGATCAGGAATGTGGGAAAATACATGATCAAAAAATTCTTTCATCGGCTTTTGCGCTCCGACAGCTTCTGAGACAAATATATCTTTAAAATAATCAAGCATTCCTGCATCTGTTAAACGCTGATATTGAGTATGCGACACACCGTTCGTTACAATATAAAGTTCGGCGTGAGGATGGAGCTTTTTCAGAAGTTCTAGACTTCCCGGAACAAGATCATGTCCTTGGTTCAAGTAGTGACGATAGCGTTTCTCCATTTGGCGACTATCTACTGTTTTCCCAAATTGCTGGAAGAGTAATCCAAAACGACTGCCTGTTACTTCTTCTCGTGATAGTCTGCCTTTTTCAAACTCCTGCCATAAATGATGATTCAAAGCCTTATAGCTCGTTTTGATTTCTGGTGTCAATGTGATCCCTTGCTCTGCGAACAAAGCACTTAAAGCATTTGCCTCAGTTTGTTGAAAGTCTAGCAATGTATCATCAACATCAAACAATAAAGTGTTATATCTCATCCTTTTAATCTCCTATTTAAAATAAATACTTAACTTTTTCATCTCTGCTAGCGTCAACGATCGGTACTCGCCTACTGCCAAGTGTTCATCTAATTCCAATGGTCCCATGCTTAACCGCTTCAATGCGATCACTTTCTTTCCTTGGGCTAAAAACATCTTTTTGACTTGATGGAATTTCCCCTCTTGGATCGTCAATAAAACGGTACTTTGGTGCTTGTCTGCTTTGAGTATTTTTAGATTAGCCGGCTGGCATTGGTACCCATCAGCGAATACGATTCCTTTTTCAAATGCTGCTACGTCTGCTGATGTCACCCTTTCGTTCACCACTGCTTGATAAGTCTTTGAGACCTTTTTTTCAGGAAGGAGCATTTCATATCCCAATTGGCCATTCGAAGTAATCAGCAATAGTCCTGTTGTATCTCTATCCAGTCTTCCCACTGGATAGAGCGGCTGAAAACGATCGGCACTTGCAATCAGATCGATTACCGTCGTCTTTTCTGGATCTGACACGGCAGTCACAGCTTTTTTAGGCTTGTTGAGAAGATAATAGGACTCATTTGTTTCTAAATGTTCACCTGCTACTTCAATCCGATGCAGCAAACTGTCTACATTTCGATTTTGTCGAAATTCGACTGTGCCATCGATCATCACTTGCTTCAAAGCAAACAGCCGCTTCATTTCCTTACGTGTCGTTTCTAATTTTTCTTCTATTAATTTATCTAAGCGCATACCGTTTCCTTTCTTATTACTAATAAGAATTATACCTTGAATATGTTTGCTTGCAAATAAATCATCAACGTTATTCCTTGACTTAACTAGCAGTTCGCGTTACGGTTAAAGAGTAAAGTGAATTGGATTTCTCATACACAGCGTAATGACCTGGTGGAGAAAAGTTGAATCCTGACTTTCTAAGGGGAGATACGCACATCTCTCCTTTTGCGTTTTTTAATCG
>SKEY01002156.1_pt1 | contig 22033 bp, 15 predicted proteins | sample 4843871 | NCBI WGS metagenome assembly SKEY01 (sample SAMN11008797, study PRJNA524170) | human gut metagenome | biome: Human fecal sample; material: Feces; isolation source: fecal sample from pouch patient p36 | host: Homo sapiens | place: Israel: Tel-Aviv | collected 2016-12-04 | reverse complement strand
CTTTATCGAGAAACTGCTTCCATGGTCAGATCAGTTGCCGGAAATCTGCCGGAGCAAGTCAAAAACAACCAATCTGTAAACACGGCCGCCGGAAACGGCGGCCAAAAAATGAGCCAGTACTCATGGTTTACCGTGTACGGTTTACCGTGTACGGTATTACGAAAGGGCAGCCCTGCTTCCGCAAAGCCACCCTCATTTTTTGTTAGTAAAGTTTTAATAGATCACAACTTTTGTTCCTCTCGGAATATTGTCATAAATCCATTTTGCATTATTAATCTCCAGTCTGACACATCCGTGTGACAGTGGAATTCCTACCCTTCCATCTACCAGGCCGCCAGTATATTTGCTATATAGTACACTATGGAAGAGATAATTTCCATAGAATTGTGTATACCAGTAGCATCTGGAGGATCCGGAATCAAAATAATATCCTTTTCCCTGTACAGTAAATTCCCCGCCAACAGTCGGTGTAGCCGCCGTACCAGGTGCACATGCCCAGAAGTAAACCATATTCCAGGCACCTGCTCTTCCGCTAAAGACTCCTACCCGGCAGGCTGCCCTGTCTACCAGAATCAAATAGCCTGTACTGCTGCCATACACCTGAGCCCGCAGATACATATTATATTGCTCTGCTGACATCATTGCTCCGTTGGGCTGAAGGAAGTAGCCGTCAATCGTAGTATTACTTGCCATTACTCCCCATTCGCCGCCGCGTGGGTCATTCTGCGTATACATATAATACCAGAAATTTCCTACATATTGCCAGCCTGTTTTCATGGCGCCGTCTCCGCCCAGGTAATACCATTTCCCTCCAAGGTTCAGCCAGTTTGTCGCCATGGCTCCGCTGCCATACATATAGTACCATCCGCCGCCAATCTCATGCCAGCCTTCTTCCAGCATCCTGTTTCCGTTGTTGGGATCTAGATAATACCAGGCACCTCCAATATACTGCCATCCAGACTTGATCTGTCCGGTATATGTATCATAATAGTACCATCCTCCATCCGCGTCCTTCTCCCAGCCAGCCCGCATAGCCCCATCGGCCTTAAATACATATGTCTGTCCGCCAATAGTCATGGTACAATCAGAAACCATAAGCCCAGGATTTTCTTCATTGGCTGGATTCAGGTAATACCACTTGCCTCCATACTGTATCCAGCCTGTGATCATTGCTCCGCTGCCGTTTGCATAATACCAGCCTTCCGGTCTTAGTGCCCAGCCTGTGATCATCGCTCCTGATGGCTGGAAGAAATAATTCGTCCCTCCGATATTCATCTTACAGTCTGTTACCATAAGTCCCGGATGCTCTGTATTTGCTCCGTCCAGATAATACCAGGCAGCCCCCAGTACCCAACCAGTCACCTTGACACCGCTTCCATTATAATAATACCAGCCCTCTGGTTTCTGCACCCAGCCAGTATACATAGCGCCGGATACGCTAAAGGAATAGATAGCGCCACCGATATCCATCTCACAATCAGCGACCATCAGACCCGGATATTTTTCATTCGCTCCATCCAGATAGTACCATGCACCGTTCACATACTTCCAACCAGTAGAAGTGGTCGTATCACTGTAGTACCACCCTTCTTCCGTATCAATCCAGCCGGTACGCATTGCTCCATTTCCATCAAAGAAATAGGTCGCATTTCCGATGACTTTCTTTTCATTCGCCACCATCAGGCCCGAGTGTGTTTCATTCGCTCTATCCAGATAGTACCAAGCGCCGCCAATCCATTGCCAGCCTGTTGCCATGGTTCCGCTTCCACTTGCATAATACCAGCCTTCTTTCTCCAAAATCCAGCCCGTACGCATCGCTCCGCTTTCACTAAAGAAATAGGTCGCTCCTCCAATATTCCGTCTGCAGCTTTCTGCCATCCGGCCCGGATACTCTGCATCTGATGCATCCAGATAATACCACGCGCCATTCACATATTTCCAGCCCGTTGAACTGGTCGTGTCACTGTAGTACCAGCCCTCTTCCTGCTGAATCCATCCGGTACGCATTGCTCCGCCCGGCGCAAAGAAATAAGTCGCAGTTCCGATGACTGTCCTCTCGTCCTCCAGCATCAAACCCGGATGATCCTCATTCGTCCCATCCAGATAGTACCAGGTATTCCCAAGCAACAGCCATCCTGTCACCACGGCTCCACTGCCGTTTGCATAATACCATCCTTCAGGTTCTCTGATCCAGCCGGTACGCATCGCTCCACTGGCGCCAAAAAAGTAAGCAGTGCCTCCGATCACATATCTACCGGAAGATAACATCACTCCAGGTTTCTCTGCATTATTCTGATCAAGATAATACCACGAGCCGCCGATCAGCCGCCAGCCATAGGCCTTTGCTCCGCTGGTGTCATAATAGTACCAATCATTTCCCTGCTGATACCAGCCAGGGTTTCCCTGCTCTGCCGGAGCCTCTGGAATCGCCGGCTCTTCTGTTTCTCCAGATTCTTCCGTTTCTCCGGATCCATCGCCGCTTTCTGTTCCTGATCCTTCCGTATTCCCAGGTTCTCCGATATTTCCGGGTGCATCTGCACTACCGGTTTCTCCACCATTTCCCATCCCCCCCGAACTGCCGGACTCTTCTTCTAAAGAGCTGTCAGGGGTTTGTGGATTTTGGCTACCGTCGGTATTTCCAGTACCCCCGGGATCATTTCCTTCTGTGCCGTCATCTTCCGTAATCGTTACGTTTTCTCCCGGCTGTCCCCCGGTTCCTTCATCCGCAGCATAAGACAGCGGTGCTGCCTGCATTGCCAGGACAAGAGAAAAGACTACGATTTTTTGGACAAATCTCTTTTTCATACGCTCCTCCCTCTTTTCATTCTAGTTTGATAGCTTATATGAAAACTAAACTTGACTCAATTATACCGCAGTCTTTCCTGAATTTCAACGAATTCTGTTTTTATAAATATCGTCTTACTAAAGCCAGATGATTGCCGCTATCCCATTGCTCATAATACTCTACACCCTGTATCATTGTGCCGTATTTAGAATTGATCGCATGCATAAGCATACCGTCTCCAAGATACAGCGCCACATGTGTAAAGGATGAACCCGACTGATATACCAACACGTCTCCCGACTTCCATAACTCCATATGATTTTTATTGATATTGGTTCCTCCCGCCGCCTGCAGTGTTGTCGTTCTTGGTATTGTAATACCTCCCAGATAATGCAACGCCCACTGGGTAAAACCACTGCAGTCCCATCCGCCGGGAGTGGTTCCTCCATAGCGATAGGGTACATAGATATATTTCTTGATCTCGTTAATCTTAGCCGCCAGATCCTGCACTGCTATGCCACTTTCCAGAATCTCCCAGCCGTCAATGGTCGTGCTTACCGCCATTGCCCCATAAGCACCGCCATTAGGATCATTTTCTGTATAGAAATAGTACCAGGATGCGCCAATCTGCTGCCACCCTGTCTTCATGGCTCCGTCACCGCCAAGATAATACCAGGTATTCCCGAGAAGAAGCCATTCCGACATCATTCCGCCACTGCCATTCATGTAATACCATGCGTTGTTGATCAGATTCCAGCCGCCGGAAACCATCAGACCCGGATGCTCTGCGTTTGCCCCATCCAGATAGTACCAGGTGCCGCCGACTAACTGCCAGCCTGTCACCATCGCTCCGCTTCCGTTAAAATAATACCAGCCATCCTGGTTAAGATACCAGCCGGTCACCATGTATCCTGAAGCATCAAATGCATACTTTGTGCCATCAATGTCATATATGCCATTTGACGGCCACGAGCCATCATCATAAGCATACCACCAGCCTGTAGCATTCAGGATCCAGGAGCCGGACAAAAGATTTTCCACCTGTGGATTTTCCGCCTGCGGATTTTCTCCGTCATTCCCTGGCATAACTACATCCGATGAAGAATCCGTATTGTCCTCTGTTTCACCAGGTATAGTTTCCTGATCCTCATTTAGGATTTTCTCCTCCGCCAGTTCCTGACTTTCCTCCGTCGTCAGAGGCTCTTCCCGCTGTCCTTCCACTCCAGTCTGATCGCCAGTATCCATTTCTGCCGCAGACACCGGTGTCAGCGATGATAATGCAAGTGCCGCAGTAAGGATCAGTGCCTGAATTGTCTTATGTTTCATTTTGAATCAATACCTTTCTCCTCCATGTATTTCCGGGCATCTTTCAAAAAGCTGGCAACGATCAGTACAATAACCGCTCCAATCGGGAACGCCGCTATAATGCTGACAGACTGCAGATTGCTCATAGAACTATCCGAAAAGACCAGAGCAATTGGCAAAAGAATCAGCAAGATACACCACATTAATTGTATCACTTTATGTGGCATTTCTCCATCTTTAATTTTGTGATAACTATAGCAAGAGGCAATTAACGCAATCGAATCAAAAGATGTTGCATAAAAAGCCACCATTGCAAGCAGCAAAAGCACAAACACAAACGGCGCACACGGCAGTGTCTGGATGATAGAAATGATCACATCATACAGATCTCCTGACTTTTCATAAACAGCGATAAAATCGGCTTTTCCGGACACCTGAAGTCCCAGAGAATAATTTCCCAGAATAATAAAACTAATAATGGTGGAACCCACTCCAAATATATATCCACCAAGAATCGTCTGGCGAACTGTCCGCCCCCGGGAAATACTTCCAATAAAAAACGGAGCTGCTACGCACCAGACCATCCAGTAAGCCCAATAGAATATGGTCCAGTTCTGGGGAAAGGAAGTAGTTCGTTCCGGATCTGTATAGGTAGCCAGTTCAAAAAAGTTCTGTGCCATCCGTCCGAGTGCGGAAAACCCGGTTTCGATAATATATCTTGCCTCTCCGCCAAACAGCAGTACAAAAGCAAGGAGACCAAAGAACAGATAGATGCAGGCTTTTGCCAGAATACTGATTCCCTTAAATCCATGAAGCAGGGAATAGGTATACACGATACAGGTTATAATCAGTATTATGATCGTAACCGCCACCCGATTCAACTCCACACCAAAGAGAACATTGATAACGCTGGCCATCAGAGGAGTCGCTAAGCTGAATGTGGTTGCCGTTCCGGCAATCAAGGCAAATACGGCCAGTAAGTCTATTAGCCTTCCCAAGATCCCGTCTGTGTGTTTCCCCAGAATCGGGCGACACGCTTCGGAATATTTCTGCCGGTCTCTCTTTCTTACATGAAGCATGAATCCAAAAGCGACTGCCAGTACCAGGTAGAACCCCCAGGGGATCAGGCTCCAGTGAAAGACAGGATATACACTTGCCCAGTCCTGGATGCTTCCAAGTTCAGCAATGTGCGGATCTGTTGCATACAAGATCCATTCCGAAAAAGAATAGAAAAGAATATCCGCAGCAAGACCTGCCGTAAACATCATAGATCCCCAGGCAAAAAAAGAGTACTTTGGTTTTTCATCCTGTCCGCCGAGAACAATCTTGCCATATTTTGAGCCTGCCACAAATAGCGAAATCAAAAAAACTCCAAGTCCGATCACCAGATAGTAGGTCCCAAAAGTATCTCCCAGCAAAAACCGGATCTGACTGATTACCTCATTTGACTGTTTCGGCATCAAAAAAAACAGCACACACAGAACAATAATCGTTCCCAACGGCAGCAAGGTGATCATCCAATCAATCTTGTTATACTCCTTATTCATTCCTTTTTCACTTTTCATGACACTGCTCCTTCCCTTTCGTATTTTTGATAACTGGGGTCTATCTGTATCAATTCATAAAGATTATCAATTTCCAGGATATCTTCCCGATCCATTTCTCTAATCCCCAGTTGATATTCTTCCGGATAGCAAAACAGTGCAACATCATCCCAGTAAATTTGAGTGTTCTTCTTTTCTTCAAACTCTATCTCCAGATGACGTTTCAGCTTTTTCCCATCCGCTTTTGTCCATCGGGACACACTGTACAACTGCCAGCCGCCATGTCCACCAGTCCTGCTGCATTTTTTTATGATTCCATCTTCTAGAGTCAAAAGCCATTCGTCTGTATCTCCATCAGTCCAAACGCAGTTATACCCAGAACGTTCAAATTCTGGCGCCAGGATTTCCGGATGGTAAATCATCTGGTCTCCGTCCAGTATGATTGCATTTCTAATGTATTCCCTTGCCACATAGAGTGATGAGATATTGTTGCAGACTGCATAATATGGATTTTCAATCAACGTAACACCGACATATTCTTTTTCTACTTCTCGGAATTGTTCCTTCAGATGTCCTACTACAATATAAATCTCATAGATTCCGTTTTGATGCAGCCCTTGGATTACAGTATCGATCATCCTTACTCCATTTACCTTTACCAGAGGTTTTGGAGTATATAATGTCACCGGCTGCATCCGTTTTCCAATCCCTGCCGCCATGATAATGGCTCGTTCCACTCTATGCATTACCTTAAATCTCCTCTCCCGCTTCTTTTTCTACGATTCTATAAAATTCTTTTGCATACCGATACTGCTTAATGGAATATTCGCCAAACTCCACACCGCACATTCGTTTATATTCACACCAGTTACTCCACAAAAGTCCACATACGGCAATATAACAATATATCTTGAACTTCACCGATTCTTCTATCCCCTCGGGGAAATAAGCATTAATCAGACGATCGATCTGTTTTCTGTCATACATGGCATAGATTGCAAACATGGCAATGTCTACATGAACATCCTGCATTCCTGCATATTCCCAGTCAATCAGAAAAATCCTATCATCTTTCAGTAAAAAATTGTCACAGACTGCATCAATATGGGTCAGCGAAATCTGTTTTGGCTGACGATCAATATATTGTTTCAGTTTCCAGACATTTTCTTTAGTTTCCATATAATCCCGATAGATAGAAGTTTCGCCATCCCAAAGGCTTTCATAATAATCTATCTGATCAAACAGATCAAAGGTATGATCAACCTGTAAATTTAAATCGTGAAACCTCCTTAGGTACCGCATACACTTCCTTACATCTTCCATATCTTCACTGTCACAGGTTCTGGCTCCTTGTATAAATTCTGTAATCTTATATCCATTTTCCGGGGATATATAGACAACCGGATCCGTAATATCTCTGCCTCGAAGTTGCCGATACACATCGTATTCCTGCTGACGGTTAATCATTTTCCCAGTACCTTCTCCGGGAATCCGCATGATATAATATTTGTCCCGGCATCGGAAACGGAAAGAACGATTGGTCATGCCTTTTTTCAATGACTGGATTTCTGTAATTTCTTTCTCATCGCAAGAAAACACCTGACTGATCAAATGGATAATATCTGACTGCAACTGATCAGAATCACTATCCAGTTCACGCAGTTGCTCATAGGTATTGATCTCTGATACTTTTTCATCCGGTACCTCTCTCGGGGCTGTGATCATCCGATCACCAGCAAACAACGCTATTTCCCAGAAGGACTGATCATACGCCTTCTTCTTTGCCATTTCCCGAAGCGCTTCTTTTAGCATATCTGCTTCTTGATCCAGGATATATGCAATGCCGATCATTGTGTTTCCCGATTCATTTCCTTTGACTCTGACCAGTTCTTTTTTTCGATTTACCCGTACAGAACTTCGATCATCTGCCCGGTCTGTGACCATGTACCAGGAATACCATTCATGCTCTAAAAAAAGATTTTCCCTGCACCAGATATCACATGGAATGATGTAGGTGTTTCCAAGATGCTCTCTTACCCGGTTCAAAGAATGAAGATTGTTTTTGGAGCTATACTCTTTATTAAACACCAAGTTCACCTGATATTTGTCAATCAGATACTCATATTGTTCTTTCATAAATCCGACAACCACATCAATCTGGTAAATGCCGGCCTCGTGAAGCTGGCAAATCAGCCGTTCAATCAGAGGCTCTCCCTTTACGGTAAGCAGCCCTTTTGGCACTTCCACATTAATAGGGACCATCCGCATCCCGTAACCAGCCGCAAGGATAACGGCGTTACGCGGTTTTCGTTTCTCCAATTCGGCGCTGGCTTTTTCTGTGAGCTCCTTGTCCGAAGTCAGGTAACCTTCTTCTTTTAACTCTTTGATAGAACTATTCACTTTCCCCACAGAATAACCGGTCGCTTTCGCCATCTCTCTCTGATTTTTATCCTTATTTATTATAATCCTATTCATAATATCATACTTTTGTATGTTCATGTATTTCTGCTCCTTTATTTTTATGAACATACAAAGTATATAATATCTATCTGCAAAAAGCAAGAGGAAACCTTTCATTTCCGAAAGATTTCCTCTAACCTTTATCGACCTCTATCTTTTCAGCTCCTCTTAGAATGAAAATAACATAACATAATAGGTATTATTGTTAGTTGCTTTGAATGCTGCAATCCCAACTGAGGTTGCAGTCTTGTTAAGCATATTAACTTTATCCGGTTCTGAAGCTTTCCACACAGACATTGCACCTTCTGCTGTCATTCCTGATGCTCCTGCAATATTTTGCCCACAAGCGTCATCACTGTTTCCATAAAGTGAAGTATAAAGCTCTCCATTTGGACGCACAGGATTATTCGCTTTTGCCAACTCATATCCACGAGTTTCTGCCGCGGTCTGAAGAGTCGTATCAGTCCGCTTTAATGGATCACAGCCATTCTCTAAACGGTATTTATTTAACAGTGTAAAGACTTCTTGGGAAGCAGCTTCATCATACTGACCAATAACAGTAGTCGTTTTCCCGTCTGCCAGTTCTACCACATATACCTTGTCGCCTCCGGTAGTTTCAACCCATTTTCCATCTTCACCTACATAGTAATCTCCGATATACTGACTGACAGCCATTTTCCCATCCGACAATACATAATACTTTCCAACCCATCTGGATTTCAACATCGCTCCACTAGTATCAAAATAATACCAATTTTTACCTGTCTCGCTATCAATCTCATACCATCCTGTTTTCATGGCTCCGCTCTCGTCCATATAATACTGAATTTTATTCACAGTAATCCAGCCCATCTGCATGACCCCTGTCTTAGGTTCGCAGTAATACCAGGTAGACCCATCCAAAATCCAGCCTGTCTGCATCGCTCCAGATGCATTGTAATAATACCAGATCTCATCTTCCAGATTCCATCCGGTAACCATAGCTCCACTATCCTTAAAGAAATACGTCTGTTTTGCAATATCCTGTTTACCAGTCAGCATTGCTCCACTGGCATTTAGGTAATACCATGTATTCCCCAGCAGCTGCCAGCCAGTCACCATATATCCTGCGCTATTAAAGTAATACCACTGATTATCAATCAACTGCCACGCACCAGCCGGATAACTGCCATCTGCATTCCGGTACCACCATCCTGCTGACGACAAGATCCAGCGTGGCGGCTCATAACTTGGAACCCACGCTCCGCTGGCATTTACGTAATAATTATCAATCCATGTATCCGCTGCCATAATTCCATTATCATACATATAATAGCAGCTTCCGCCATCCCACTGCCAGCCGGTGAGCATCTGTCCATCTTGGTACAAATACCAGTTTTCTCCTGCTTTAAACCAACCATCCTGTATCGGTGCAGCCGGTGCCTGATCTCCTTCTTCTTCACCTTCGCTGCCGCTTCCGGGTGTCTGTCCGGCATCTTCTCCATCCTCTTCGCCGTCTTCTCCTTCAGTACCGCTGCCCGGTGTCTGATCTTCTCCTTCGGTACCACCAGGTGTCTGGTCTTCTCCTTCTTCACCTTCGCTGCCATCTCCGGGCGTCTGTCCAATGCCTTCTTCGTCCTCTTCGCCGTTTTCCGGAACCTGTCCATCGTCTTCTCCGCTGGTTCCGGTCACTGTCCCATTCTGAACATCTTCAGCAGACACTGTCAGATTTCCAGAAAAAGCAACAGAAAAACTCATTACTCCCGCCAGAGCGATCGCAACAAATCTTTTTAATACTTGCAATTTCATAATTTTATCCCTCCTATAAAAAATTTCTAATATTGACTCACTTCTCAAAACATTTGCCAACATTAACCCATTACTGCACAATCATCCTCTATTGTTTTATATATTACTCTGTTACTGAAAATTATATCATACGTCTCCCAGCTTATAAAGAATGAATTTTCAAATTATCATAATCCCTATAAAAGCTGAATGTACAATCATCGATGAAAAAGATTTTTTAATTCCATTCCTCAAATAAAATATAGAATTGGTATACAACTATATACCACATTCCTCCATCTGCCAACTCATACTCCCTACTATACTCCGCTCCCCATTTTCATCCACCACATATACATGTATCTGACATTCCCCCTCCTGATATTCAAAACCTTGCACATTAACATCTGTCCGGTAATTCCCCTCTTCGTCCACTTCCATTTGTATCCACTGCAAATCACTTTGATCCTCCGTCGTCCACACTGCGATCAGAACAGACTGGATCCCATTTTCCACATTCTCGATATCCGAAACTTTTACCGGAAGCATTCCTGTATCACTCTGATAATCTCCAACTTCAACAACTGCTTTAGGAATATTTCCTTCCCGCATCTTTAATGCTTCACTGTCTCTGTCTATACTTGCCAGTTCTTCCATCAACTCCGACTTTCTCTGCAGTTCCCGGTTCATTTCTTCGATTCCAAAATATTCTACAAGAGTCTGCTCTGACGAAAAAAGATTCGTTCCCAGTCCCAGGCGGTCTCCCTCTATCTCTGCTCCCATAGCAGCCAACGTTGTAGGAAAATGATCCATGGTCGAATAAGTGCGCTCTATCGCTGCTTCCTTCTCCGCTGCCGGATTGATATAAGCGACATAGGTTCTCCGGTCATAATCTGGCGATACATCTTCACAAAAATCACTATCCATCGTCAGATGGTCTCCTGCCAGCACAATCGTTGTATTCTGGTAGAAATCCTGTTCCTGAATCCATTCAATAAATCCTGCCAGCTGCTTACTGGAACAGGCCATTACATTAGCATATTGATCATCTCCATAAATATCCTCACACTTTTCACAGACATAACCGTCCTCGAAATGTGTATCCACCGTCAGCATAGTCAGATTAAAGGGGTTATCCTGGGATGAAAGTTCTTGCAGTTTTTCTTTTGCGAAATCAAACAAATAGTAATCCTCATATCCCCACCATACGGAATAATCCTCCGGCAGCATGCCATTCTGTGTTGCATAAGGGTGATCAATGATATCATAATTTCCATGCTCTGTAAAATATAATCTTCTTCCTCCAAAAGTGGCATCTGAACCGATCAAAAGTGTCTGGGAATACCCTTTGCTCTCTAATATATCCCCCAATGTCACGATTCCCGGGAAGAAATGTTCCTGCGTATCCATATCATTTCCATTGATAGAAATATTTAATGGCAGCCCGGATGTTTGCGCAAACATAGCCCCCATCGTCCACCCTGCCCCTGTCATGGTGTGTGCTCCATTAATTTCTTCACTCTCTCCGGAAAAATCTTCATTTTCCTGTGCAATCTCTGTTAGCTCTGGAATCACATTTTCCGGAAATCCGCCTCCGCTGCTTTCGTTTGCATAAGTCGTTTCCATAGATTCCAGAAAAATATAGATCAGATTTCTCTTTTCTTCCGGAAATGTAATAGATGCCTCTGCTGGGTCTACATAATATGTATCAACAAAATCTGAAACCGTCTCTTGATTCTCCAGATACTCCTCTAAATTCAGCCTTTCCGCTGTAACACACACTGTCACAACCGAAACAATAATCCCTAAAATCAAAAAAAGTGCATCCACTAAATAGAACCAGCGTTTCTTTCTAAATACGATAAGAAGTAAAACTACCGCCAGCATAACTAGCGCCGCTGGAAACAGACATTCGATCATATATTCTCTGATCATACCTGTATTGGTTCCCTCCAATGGGCTGTTTATGTGAAAAATCAATTCATCCACCGACAGACTTTTCCAGGTACGAAACATCCACTGCATACTAAAAAACAAAAGCGGCGCTATCAATGCAAACACAACTGTCAGCACGATATCTGCCACTTTTGCTGATTTTATCGCTATCTTTTGTATTTTTTTCATATTTTCCACATTCCTCAATCACAAAATCTCTAAAAATCATAACATACATGACCGAAAAATGCCAAGAAAAAAGTCCAGGTAAAAAATATGTAAATTTTTACATATCCCCATACCACACCGGCGCTGCCACCACCTCTCCCGCCGATGTATACAAAATTCCGTTCTCACTATAATAATTCGGATTCCCCGGTGCCGCCTCAATATACATCAGATTCGGCAGTCCATCAAAGGCTCCCGCACCAATATATGTAATATTCGCCGGAATATAGATCTCTTCAATCTGACCTGCTACAGCTGACAGCGCTCCGCTTTCGATTCCTGTGCAAGCCGCATCCGCCGGCAGCGCAAGGATGCCGTCCGCAACACCTCCTGCACCCGTACAGGATATAATATACCCCGCATCATTCGACACAAACCCGGTCAGCTCTCTCCATCCCGCATATAATTCCAGTCGCTCTGCGCCCTCTTCCACTGCCGAAAACGGCACTGTACACCCTGCGTCCAAATACCAGCCGTCGAAGACTTTCCCCAGGCGGAACGGAACACTCAAACTCTCCGGCGAAACCGCATCTGCAGCCTCTGTAAGCGTCATTATTTCCGGTGTTCCTCCGTTCCCATGTAAATAGATGGTAAGAACGGCAGGCACGGTTGTTTCCCCAGCCGAATCAGCGGCTGCACCTGATTCTGATTCAACAGCTGCCGGAGACTCGGAGGCATCTGTAGTGTTCACCCCGGAGGCTGTAATATCCAAACTCTTTTCTGTTTCCGGCACACTTTCCGTGTTTGGATTTTTCCACATCTCCCTGCCTTCAAATTTGTCCGGCACATAAAGAGGCTCTAGTGAGACCAACATTTCTGCATCGGAAACCTTTAAGTCCCCTATCCCATTCACTGCCTCTGTTCTTGTCCTTACTTTCCACGCTTCGTCCGGTCTCACTAATATTCTTTCATACTTTTCTGCCGTATAATAAAGCCCATATATCAGCAGGACGATAAGCAAAGCACAATGAAATCTTTTCCATATTTCTTCAAACTCTACTTTACTCTTTGATAATCCGATAATTTCTTCCATATTTTCCCACCACTCCTTCTGCTTTCTATTATAAATGGTGACATCCCGAAAAGGAAGTGGTATATTCACACATTATGATGTCTTTTCCCTTTCTTCGCCAAAAAGAGCAGCGCCTTTTCAGACGCTGCCCTTTCCTCTTTTCTATTTTACTGATTTTTTCTTTTCATACAGCCAATATACTATACCGGCAGACGCCAGCAGGATCATCACGATCCAAATGGCGATTGGAGTATTGTCTCCTGTTTTTGCAGCCACATTCTTCTTGTTTTGCTCTCCGGCTGCTTTTTGTCCATTTTCTGATGCCTGGGTATTCTCGGCAGTTTTTGACGTATCAGTAGTTTTTCCGCCATTTGCCTCCTGCGACACTTGATCTGCCTGTCCTCCTGTGACTCCGGAACCTGTGTTTATCTGATTCGAAGGGGAATTCGAACCTGTTGTATCGGTTGTCACGTTTCCGGTTCCTGTTCCCGTATTGTTTCCTGAAGTATTGTTCTCTGGATTTGCGGAAGCATCCGGTGTCTCGGCATCTCCTGACGGCAGAGAGCTGTCCGGCGTCGGTGCATTTGCCGTCGGGTAATTTACACCCGGTGTTGTTTCATTCCCTGACGGCTGCTCGTTATCCGGCGTTTCACTATTCTCCGGTGGTTCCTCTGCCGGCGCATCATTTAAGGCGACTACATACGGCGAGAATCCGTTTACGTGGATTGAGACTTCCCCGTTTTTGACGGTGCCCTCGTGCTGTTCTATAAACACCTGTCCATCCTTTTCAACATAATGCAGGATCGTTACTTCCTGGTCATTATAAGACGCATCAACCGGGAATCCCAACTCCACGCTTTCTCCATCTGCCAGTTCCTGACTGAGTTTGATATCATATACACCGAGGATCGTCTGCTTTTTCACCGGCTCAACATATGCTGTGTACTTCTCTGAGTCGCTGTTTATGGTTTCTACGGCGATAGTCGTCCCTTCACCAAGTGAACCTTTGACCCAGATTCCTGTAGCCTCGTCTCTGATATTTGCTTCCACCGATGCTGACCCATCCGGAGCTTCTTCTTCAGGAGCTTCTGTATCCGGTGTCTGAGTATCATCCGGTTCTTCTGATGGCTGCGAAGTGTCCGGCACCTCTGCCGGGACAATCGTTATAACTGCCTGAGCGCTCTTGGTAGGATCTGCCACAGATACTACTGTAATCGTCAGACTCTGCGCCGTCTCATCCGCTCCAACCTGCAGTTTTCCATTTTCGCCAATCTTCGTATCTGCGCTTACGGCTCCGGATAAACTCCACTCCACCTGGGTGGATGGATTGCCTGTTCCAGTGACCGCCACGCCAAAGGTAAGGCTCTCTCCAGGTGAAAGCTCTGTCTGCTCCGGATTAACCGCAACCGAGTCAACGGTTGCCGGATCAGTAACCGTAATAGCCTGCTCCGCCGTCTTTGCCACACCTTCGGATGTGTATGTAACAGTAATACTGCTCATACCCGTCTGGAGTGTTCCTGCACTATAGGTTACTTCCTGGGTCACATCAGTTTCAGACCCGTCGCTCCATTTTGCCATGACCGCTATTCCTGCAGGATCAAAGCTTTCTCCCGCTGTATAGGTTACCTTCGACGGTGCCTGGCTGATATAAATGGATGAAAGCTCTTTCTTTATCTCTGTATCTGCGCCCTGATTCACCAAAGTCACATAATCCGCAGATATATATGCATACATCTGGTCAAAACTATAGGCTCCGGTATTTGTTACGATACTGCTTCGGTCAGCATTAAGAACGGAATCGCTTTGGATACGATAGAATCCGTTTTCCGCTGTCTGATTCTGGATCAGCACCGCATAATTTGCCCATGCGCCGGTTTTGTACAGTGCCGTACTGGATGTCGAGCTGCTGCTCCTTACATTCACAGAATTATGAGATGTATTAATCGTATCTTTTATTCCGATAGAGTAAGCATTTCCATCTCTGCCGCCTCCATTCTGATCCAGATTCCAGATCAGATTGGCTGCACGTTCTCCCCAGTATGGGTCTGAAGCATAGCTGACATTGATCCCGCTGCCTTTATTTCCCAGGAAACCGCCTTTATATCTCCAGTCGCTGGTATCCAGATAACCTCTGGACATCCAGCCGTCTGCAAACTGGCGGATACATTCCTGCACGCTTGCATAGATAGACGCGCTGGTTCCCGGTGATGTATCTATGGCATTGAGACCAAATAAATTGTTTTTAGTCTGGGAAATGGAGCTTTTTCCCCATCCGCTTTCATTCGCACCCACTCCTGCGATCAGAAGCGCATTGACACCGTAAGTATCCTGGGCGGAAACCAGGTATTCTCCGATGTTGTACATTTTGGAAGAACCGCCGGCCTTTGCATTGATCAGGCTGTTCAGCTCTGCCGCACTATAGCTGCTCGCGCTCCGCAGTGGAAGGTACTGATAATAATTATAGTATGGACTGCCTGCATTCACAGAATTGGAGCGTGTCTGATTCTGGTAATCCGCAAGCATCACTGCATAATCTGTATAAAAATAATGCCCGTCATAACTGTAATAAGTGGTGCCACTTGCCAGATATGATGGAGCATTTCCGTTGTCAAGAGAAGTTGCGTGTCCCGCTGTCGACATATCCTGTGTAATGTGGTGCAGAAGTCTGCCGCCAGACACTTCATAGCAGCTGATGGACTTTGCACTGGAGAAATTAACCAGCTGTACTTCACTGGCTGCCACTTCTCCCACCACGCCAGAAAGCATAAATCTTACCTTCCCGTTGTAGGTACCAAGGTATGCCGCATCCGCACCGTAAGCTCCATTCGTGTAACCTGAAGCCCCGGTACCATACTCCGTATAGTTAGTCGTTGCATTTCCCTTCGTTCGGAAATTTACGACCTGCACGCTTGCCGCTCTTGAAAAAGTTCTCAATTTCGGTTGTTCAACCGTCCCCTCAGAATCGTCCACCTCATAAATGTTACCTTCCTCATCCATTCCGGTAACCTCTTCAAGACGCTGAGGGTTTTCATCCTCTAAAGCTGATCCTGCAGACGCCTGCTCCCCTTGCGTTTCTTCTGCACTGCTCTCCATCACCGTCATCCCAGACAAGGTCAGACAGAGGAAAAGCGCTGGTATCAGCAATTTCCGTATCTTATTCACTCACTCCTCCTTTTCTTTCCCCTTATTATTTTAGATACCGATACAAGTTTACATTAACATAGTTTGACAAAATATGCAAATCTTAGTTGCGGATTTACAAATGGGGACAGGGGCAAACGCAAATAGGGACACCCGCAAACGCAAACGGGGACGTACACTTTTGCAAAAAGTGTACGTCCCCGTTCACACATTATTCTCCTAATCCGTCTGTAATGGCTTTCACCATAGCTGCCATCGCTTCCTCTTCGTCTTCGCCGTCACATATCAGAGTAATCTCATCACCCTTTTTGATGCATGCACCCAGCACACTCAAAACACTTTTGGCATTTGCAGTCGTGTCATCGTACTCAAAAGTCACACGGCACTGATATCTGCTGGCCACATTACAAAATATTCCCGCAGGCCGCAGATGTAATCCGGTTGGATTTGTAATTGTCACACTTTGCCGAATCATACTCGGACCCCCTATTCTTTTTCCTCTGTATTATTATTTCCCTGATCTGTCTGATCACCAGATGCCTCCCGCAGCACGACCTCCACCTGGACATCGTTCACCAGTCTGCAGTCTTCCGGCAGTTCTACGCTTACCGGCACGGTATAGGTTCCTGCTTCTGTATAATCCTTCAGATCAATGGACACCTTTTTTGCAAGAGACAGACTGTCCAGTGTCTCTTCCGGTCCCCGGATCTGCAGCTCCAGATCTACCGTCGACCCATAACTTATTTCCAGCCCTTCCGCCAGGTTGCTGACCACGATAGCATTCGTCGAGACTTCAAACACCTGTGCTCCCGGCTGGTTAACGGATATGGTCACTACCACATTGCTGGCGTTAGAGTCTACCAAAGTCACTCCTTCCGGAAGATACTCTGTAATATCTACCGTGTGCTCTGTCCGTTCTGTAAGCCCGGACAGCTCCAGTTCACTCTCCGGTATTTCAATCTCATCGAGGTCTTTCATCGTATCCCCGTCGCCAGACAAAAGAAGCTCCTGAGGTTCGCAGCTTATGTCACCGATACTGTATCCCTCCGCTGCTGAAATTCCTGATGTGTCCAGACTGATCGGTACATTTTTCGTCTGATCCAGTTCAACCTCTACAGATAATCCTTCATCTCCCAGATTGTTCGTCAGCAGAGTCTGGTCGATCACGTTGTTATTCGCATCATAAAGAATCAAGGTCGCCTCCAGTGTAGCACTTTCGGAAAGTCCGGAGACATCTACTTCCGCACAAACTCTGTTGATACTGTTGATCACACTCTTCGGCCCGCGGATCGTCACGCCTTCCGGATCTGCTTTCAAATTGCCGATCACATAGCCTTCCCGCACCGTTCCGATCGTTGTCGGAGTGATCGGGAAATTATTCCTTGCCTCTTCTTCAATCTGTACCTGCAGATTTCTCGGCGTAGAATAGGCAGCCTCATACGTATGTCCTTCAATGCTGATCTGTATCGGCACCTGCGTTCCCAGTGTAAGCTCCCGCATGTCCGCTGTCGCCTGTATGTCCTCCGCACTGATCCGGCTAAGCTCTGAACGGGTAGCCGTCACCGTCACGTCTACTTTCTGGGTGCCGTCTACGATCTGATAGGTACGGTTGGCATCCGTCACAATACTGTCATTGATTACTGTAACCGGAATATCAGAAAATGTCCGGTCCGTGACCGGGTCATCGATATTAACCACCAGGAACCACAGCGTAACCGCAGCCAGGAAGGCTAATATCTTAAGGCCGAGATTATTCATCAGTTTTTTTCTCATTCTTATGCCTTCCTTTCAAAAATGCACGCAGTTTTCCTGTTTCTTTTTTTGTCGCCTGGATATCCATCAGCATTTTGCGCAGCTGCTCCTCGTCCACCGCACGATAGAGCTGCCCGCCCTGTGCCACCGAAACTGCCCCTGTCTCTTCGGAAACCACAACGATCAGAGCATCGCTGACCTCACTCATTCCCAGTGCAGCGCGATGCCTGGTGCCCAGATCCTTGCTGATATTCATATTGTCAGACAATGGAAGATAACAGGTCGCTGATACGATCCTGTCACCACGTACGATGATCGCTCCGTCATGAAGCGGTGTGTTATGTTCAAAAATATTAATCAGCACCTGGCTGGATACCAGACAGTCCATCTGGATTCCTGTACTTTCATACTCTGTCAGGCGGATCGCCTGCTCAACCACGATCAGCGCCCCTGTTTTCACCTTGCCCATTGCATAGGCCGCATCAATGATACTTTCTCTGGTCTGCTCGCTAAAGTGAGATTTCTCTTTGCTGGCTTCAAATGGAACCACGGAGACCAGGAACTTCCGTTCGCCCAGTTTCTCCAGCGCCCGCCGAAGTTCCGGCTGAAATACTACCACGGCTGCTGTTGCCATGACGGTTACCAGGTTCTCCGCAATAAACAGAATCGTATGCATGTTAAAGATTGCGGCTAACAAAATGAACACAGCCAGCACCAGGATCCCGCGAAGCAGCATCCATGCCTTGGTATTTTTAATCCATACCATGATCTGATATATCAGGAAGGTAAGAATTAAGACCTCAACGATATCTGTTATCTGTATATTGGGCAGGTAAAGACTCCCTGCATATTTTGCAATCAATCCATCAACCAGCTGTCTCACTCTTTCACCCCACTTTCTGCCAGATCACAGGATCCTTCCTCTATTTTTTCATTCCAAAATCATTTTCCATGCTCTGTGTCAGCAGCATCTTATCTACGTCCTTCATATCACGTCTTTTCCGTGCTTTTTTCCGGACTTCCTCTGCATCAATGATCTCTGTCTCCTGGCGTTCATTAATCCTCTTTACCGTTTTCTCCGGTGTGGAGACTGATATCTTTGGCACAGCCTTTACATAATAATAGTATTCATCGTCTTCATACTGAAGATTCTCACTTCTGGCATAATCTACCGTGAAGAAGAACAACTCCAGGATCAGTCCTACTGCAATTGCAGCAATACTTCCTCCGATGAGCGCACCATAAGAAGTATGTACGCCAAAAGCAATATCCCCTACTGCAATCACAATGATATTTGCTACAGCTCCTGCAACAATAGCAATTTTCCATGCATGATCCATTGCCTGCCGGCGCAGAGTGTATACGACAAAGCAGCAAATAATAAACGCAACGATCACGATCCAGAGTTCTTTATCCTGAAACACCTGTTTCAGATATGTAGTCGCCTGAGTCAGAATATCTGCGCTCCCTTCCAGAGATGAAGCATTTTCCCTGACATATTCCAGCATGTAAAACACGATCGTGCCGCAGGCTACCGCAACCATACTGACCGGCGACAGTACCAGACCGCAGGCGATAGGGATCACATACGGAATTTTCAAGAAAAACGCAATCGGCGTCAAAAGCACCAGCAGTGCCATTTTGGGCGTCAGCCTGAGATAAAAAATATACAGGATCAAAAATACGGCCGCTGTTACCAGCAGTGCTCCCAATGAAGCGGAGAACATATGCGCCAGAACCAGCGCCGTTGCCGCCAGAACTGTAACAAGCAGCGGCAGGAAAGCACAGATTACAGCCAGTGCCAAAGCCACGACCGGCGAGTCAAACGCATCCATAAATCCCACGTTATGATTGATCAGTGTAAAAACCACGACCGCCAGGATGAACTGACCTGCCTTGTCAATGATTTTTGTATGCCGGGCATATACCTCCTGTATACGTCCGCGCAGCACATAGATTGTATCCATCTGTCTATCTCCTTTTCCTCTATTCCTGTGAATCTGTCTGAGCATACATTTTCAAAAGTCTGGTCAGATCATGATTATATTTTTTAACTCTCTGCCTGGAATTTTTATGCTTTTCATTATATACATGGCTGGTAATCAAAGCATAAATGATAACAACCGCCAGCCATCCCACAATAGCCATACCGCCAATCAGTACCATCACCGCCATAGACATATGCCCCAGAAGGCTGTCAAGTCCCGCAAGCACTGCAAGCCCTACAACCAGCACGTATCCGATGGTCACCCAGATAAAGGAACACAGCATATGCAGGCTGGTGTAATCCTTGCGGTAATATGCGCTGATCTTAAAATCCTCTTTCCCCTGCGTCTGCTCATAAAAAGCAAGACGTGTCATTAACTTTACTTTTCTCTCGTCTAACATCCTACACCTCTAATGATTTTCTGTCCTCTAACCATCATTTTTAGTATAACAAATATCCTTACCCTTGTCCAATACTTATCGTTAAGAAATAGACTTTTTGGACACCCCTCTGCTTCAGCGTAAATGCGGCCGCATCAAGGGTGCTTCCCGTGGTATAGATATCGTCAACCAGCAGAATCGTCCTGACGGGCAAAAAGCTGTCTGCAAGCATAAATGCATTTTTCATATTCTGCATCCGTCCCTGCCTGTCCAGCTCTTTCTGCGGTACCGTATTCTTCTTTCTTATCAGGCTTGCGGCGTCTACCGGAATCTCAAATGCACGCCCCAGCCCTTCAGCGATCAGCTCTGCCTGGTTATATCCCCGGGCTCTCCTTCTCTTTTTATGCAGGGGAACCGGCATGATCAGGCAGGGCCGCCATCTGCGGACCTGTCCTTCAAACGCCCGGGTTAATTCTGCCGTATAATGGGCGGCAAATCTGCGCTGGTTTTGATATTTGAAACGATAGATGGATTGATTGACCGGCTTCCTGTGAAGCCAGAGACTGTAGCCCTGATCATAAAAATGTCTGGTTTCCGCACAATCGCGGCAATACTCCTGTTCTGCATATCGCACAGGTCTGCCGCACTGCATGCATCTGGGTTCTTGTATTTCGAGTTTTCTCAGCTTTTCCCGACATTCAGGACAGGTTCCCACCCGGCTGGCTTTCCCGCAGAAAGGGCAGATTTCCGGCCAGAGCAATGTACATACTTCTGTCAAAAGTTTATTTTTTTTGATACTCATCTAGTAAAATTCACGGATCCGTTCAGCAAGGCTTGTATTCCTTTTCTGATCCTGATTATTCCGGATCATTTCCTGGAAGACTGCCTCGCTTCCCACCAAGGTGACACATTTCTTTGCCCGTGTCACGGCTGTATAAAGCAGATTCCTGTGATACAGCTGTCTTGGCCCTTGAAGCAGTGGGATCACCACCGCCGGATACTCGCTCCCCTGCGATTTATGAACCGTAATGGCGTAAGCCAGTTCCAGCTCATCCATCATGCTATAGGGATAAACCACTTGCCTGTGTTCATCATACTCTACTGTTATGGTCTCTTCATAGGTATTGATTTCCCGGACAACACCCATGTCTCCATTAAATACGCCTTGCCCTTTATCCACAGTAAGGCCGTATTTCGTCTGTATTTTCCATTCCAGCTGATAATTATTTTTGATCTGCATGACTTTATCGCCTTCCCGGAAAACGATCGCCCCATGCTCTTTCTCCTTTTTTCTGTCCGATGGCGGGTTCAGATACATCTGCAGAATCGTATTGAGACGTTCTACTCCAAGCAGCCCTTTCCGCATAGGCGTAAGCACCTGGATATCGTATTCGCTTGCCCCCACAAATTTTGGAAGTTTCTGCTTGATCAGCTGCAGGGTAACGTTGATAATTTTATCTGCCTCATAACGCTTCAGGAAAAAGAAATCCATGCTCTTGTTATCCAGGCTGACTTTTTCTCCCCGGTTAATCTTATGCGCATTGACAATAATATCACTGGTGCTTGCCTGTCGGAAAATTTTTGTCAGCATTACCGTAGGAAACATCTTCGAATCAATAATGTCCTTCAGCACACTTCCCGCCCCTACACTCGGCAGCTGATTCACATCTCCCACCAGGATCAGACGCGTGCCCGGCAAAATTGCTTTCAGCAGGGAATTCATCAGGGAAATATCCA
>SKEY01002154.1_pt1 | contig 22053 bp, 19 predicted proteins | sample 4843871 | NCBI WGS metagenome assembly SKEY01 (sample SAMN11008797, study PRJNA524170) | human gut metagenome | biome: Human fecal sample; material: Feces; isolation source: fecal sample from pouch patient p36 | host: Homo sapiens | place: Israel: Tel-Aviv | collected 2016-12-04 | reverse complement strand
CGGGCATTGAAGAATTCGTGGCGACTGTACTTACTTAAAAGCACATCGCTTAACTACACTAAGGAGTACTATGATCGCCACTTACGACAAAAGGTAACGATGGCCGAACGGGTGGGAATTGGCCTGGGCCTTGATCCCTAGTTAGCGGCCGGTTATGAACTCTTACAGGGCGCCATGACCGCTCTTGAAGAGCACGATGTTGACCAATTAATGGACCTCTTGTTCACCGAAAGGGACGTGCCAGCGCCGTTCCAAACAGTTCTTAAGACCCTCCGTAAGAACAGCGAAGGAGTGTACAACGCAACCGTATTACCGTACTCCAACGGTCGGGTTGAGGGGATCAACCGCATGATCAAGTTAATCCAACGGACGGCATATGGCTTTACTAACTTTGGTCATTTCATCGCCCGGATCCGATTGCATCAAATGGGAACGGAAGCAGAAAAAAGGCGGCGCCCGGTGCAAGCACCAGCCGCCGCCTAAAATGACCCATCAACAGGATTTGACAAAGAGCCGATTAAAGAGTACACTTTTAGCTTCGACTTCCCGATTAACATTCAACGGGTCCGGCGGATTATGCGTGAGCACGGGATCAAAGCTGACATTCGCCAACCGCGTCGTAACCGGGTTAAAGAACAATAACAGTACCTTGAAGACAATGTATTACATCGCCAATTTGCCCCTGACCAGCCCAACAAGGTCTGGGTGACTGATACTACGGAACTTACTTACGGTCGTGGAAACAAGGTACGACTGCACGCAATCATAGATTTGTATGGGAACTATGCGCTTAGTTACTTCATATCTCCAACCGAAACCGCCAAGGACGTAATTAAAGCTTTTGAATTGGCTAAACAGAAAACCAGTAGGTTGGCTCCGTTAATTCATACAGATCGTGGATCTGCCTACACTTCAAGGGAATTCAGTAATTACCTTATCCAAAACCAATGCGTCCACAGTATGTCAGCGCCGGGGACCCCGGCTGATAATGCGGTAATTGAGCGCTGGTGGTGTGACTTCAAACATCTGTGGCTGGCACACCAGCCAGAGCCTCAAACGTATGACCAACTCTTAAAGTTAGTGGCAGAAGGCGTTAAGTACTTCAACACCGTTGAAATATCCGGTAAAAGAAAGAATCTCACCGCTGTAGATTACTACAGAAGTGAGATTGCATAACTTAATAATTTTAGATTTCTAAAGTGTTACTTTGACAGGGGGCAGTGACTATGACCACAGAACAATCGATTGCCGTTGATTACTTTATTGAGTTAATGGAAAAGCACCGCGTTCGGGCGTGGGTGATTCAAAAGGGGGAGCACATTTATGGGGTCGTTAAAGCCAAGCACGAAGCCCTGGAAATACCCTTCAACGCCGACCGCTTAAGCTGGGTAAGCGAACGAAACGCCACCGACGTCGGAAAGGCGATTCGCGTGGACGTTTTGACCTGCCTAAAGGAACTCCTGGTCGCCAAGGCCAACCGGGATTACAAGTACTTCTCTCGCCTCGCCCAACAGCTACAAGATGACCTCGACCAATTCTTTGGCTTCTTCAAGTTGGGCGATGAAGAGGTGCTGTGGAAGGGAAATTACTAAAATTAATTTTTATAACTAATGTGAAACGGCAGGCTTTAGATTATCAAATGATGAGAATCGCGGCTGGGAAGTTCCTCGTCTGGGAGTGCGATCGTGACGCCAAAGAAGTTGTTTTAGTTGATAAAACCGAATTGTTGACTACTCCTTATGGTCAAGTCCAAAATGTTGGTGTAAATTAAATTCCGCGAATTTATCATTTCACAAGCTTAAGCATACCGGCTTCTTCTGAATTGTCATCTTTTTCAATTCCGTGGTAAACGGTCATGTTTAAGTACCGTGGACCAGCAGCCCATTTTTCATTCTGTTCAATCAGTAGTGCTCCCATTAGTCGCAAGACGCTTAGATCATTCGGGAATATCCGGATTACCCGGTCGCGACGACGGATTTCTTGATTAACCCGCTCAATTGTATTATTCGTCCGGAGACGCTTCCTTAGCTCCTCTGGGAGCTGGTAAATCACCATTAATTCGTCAAAACTATTTTCTAATTTCTTCACCACCTTAGGGAACTCGGCCTGCCACTCTTTAACCAATTGGTCACGCCGTTCAACCGCTTGGTCGTACGTTGGAGCATTAAATAAATCTTTGAGTCGGTTAGCAACTTCTTTACGGTCCTTGAGTGCCAGAATACTTGTACAGTCATTACTAAAATGAAATTGACATCTCTGCCAAAGGCTACCCTGAAATTGCGTAGTGATTGCATCCTTTAAGCCACAATGAGCGTCTGAAACAAACATATCAACGTTGGTAAGGCCCCGCTGTTTAAGTTCACTAAAGAAGTCCATCCATGCAGCTTTTGATTCACTATCACCGATATCAAAACCGAGCACTTCTCGACGACCGTTAGGGTCGATTCCAATCGCAACGAGTAAGCTATTACTTGTCACAACGTGACCACGGTGTACCTTAAATAAAATTGCATCGGCATACACAAAAGCATACTTTTGCGTAAGGGGACGTCGGTTAAAATCCAGCACTTGGTCGTCCAAATTACTGCATAAAGCCGAGACCGTACTTTTAGAAAAGGTTGTCCCACATAACTTCTTAGTAATCTCAGCTACTTTACGTGTTGAAACACCTTGGATTACCATTTCCATTAATGCCAAATCAAAGGCCTGTTCACTACGCTGGTAGCGTTTGAACAACTGGGTTGAAAAATTGCCATGCCGGAGTTTAGGAACGTGTAGTTCTAGAGACCCTACGCGGGTGGTAAGCTGACGAACCCGATAACCATTCCGTGAATTGGTTCGTTCATCCGAATGTTCATAAGCCTTAGCTTTAATCTGCTCAGTCGCTTCGGACTTAAGAATTTCATCAAGGATCTTGGCCATAATTGATTGCATGGCCTTATCCCGATCACCTAGTAATAGTTCCTTTAATTCGTCATCTTCTAAATTTAATTCAACCTTTGGCATAATGAAGTTCCTTTCAGATTTCACAAAGTCCTATTTAGAATTTACACCAATTATACGGACATAACCCAGTTACGGACGTCGCAGGGCAAAGAGCAGGCGTAACTAAAAGTACACCTAGAGAGCATCCCAACCATCAAAACGCATGATTGCTTTTTGACAGCAGACACCGACCAGACCCTAACCAATACATGATTGGATCGGTTGCACCATCGAAGGAAACGGGCGACAGCATCTCGACCAGGAAGCCGGGCACAAGATTGCGCTGAGGTCACAATGACCGTAGTTACAGCTACACTTGTTCGATCACCAGACCCGGTGCAAGGGAAGCACCACGCCACCAAGTAGCGGGCAAATAACGAGCCGTATAGACGTTTTAGATGGTGAATGGGTAATTTATTAATCGCACGGTTAAAACGTCTTAAAACGGACGAGAGAGGTAAATTAGAAAGGGCGACGAACAAACACCCCCGCCCCACCTGGTTAGCAGACAAGAGCACACACATTGCCATCCACTCACACGACGACTATGTTTTTCAAACTTTGACGAGGGGGCCAGACCGTTCGCAGTCCCTAACGACATATATTGTCGCTAAAGTGGAGAACGTGGCAAATCGTCCCGGATTAGGACGACTAACAGCTCCCTAGCCCCACCAAGTGATCGCCTGGCGCCTGGTGGTGGATGCTGGTTAGTAATTAGCCTAAGAGCCAAACACGGACCCTTATTTCTTGAAGCAGGTCACCTTTACACCATCGAAGTTGACCAAATAAAAAAGAGCTATCTATATCAGATAGCCCAAATGCACGACCTTATGAAAATAATTTTTACCACAGTTTTACCACAGTTTCTATTTAAAACTATGTTTACTAATGTTTAATAAGAATAAAAAATGCCGTCACATCAAGGTTTTAAACACCCCTGAAAATGACGACAATAAAACTTAGTGCCCCAAACAGGATTCGAACCTGTACATGGTTACCCATACAACGACCTGAACGTTGCGCGTCTGCCAGTTCCGCCACTGGGGCATAATATTCGTTTTTAATGCGCCCCCGGGGAGTCGAACCCCGATCTTGAGAACCGGAATCTCACGTGCGATCCATTACACCAAGGGCGCGCTACATTTTGGCGCATTTCTTTGCCTTGCTACTTTGTTATCAAGCAACGTATATAATAATACACATTCAGCGCCTTTTTGACAAGCCCCTTTTTTAAATTAATTTTCCTCCCCTAAAGCGAGCATATAGACCAATTTATATCAACCGGTTGTTTAAATTTGGTCATTAAAAGAACTTGCCAACTAGACCATCGAGGGATATGATAGGCATTGTAAATTAACGACGGGCATTTCCTCGTCATTAACCAATTTAAAACATAAACCAATTAAATAATTATGGAGGACCTAGACCATGACGAAACACGAACGGATGTTAGCAGCCTTAGACGTTTACAAAAACGGCGATGACAAAGCAGAAATGAGTCAATTGGCTGCCGAAAGCGCCAGCGCTGAATTAGATCTTTTATGTCAAGACCTGGATGACTAATCACTAATCATCTGGCTCGCCGACTGTCCCGGGGGAGCACCGCCTTCTATGGCCGAACTCTGGTTAAGATGCTGGTCATCTCCACCTTTTTTCTACCTAACATTTAAAAAGCTAGCATGAGTCCGTGAGAGTACTTCACTCGCGGACTTTTTTCACACCAAGTGTCAACTAATCGAGGATGGCCCCACCTCGTTACTTCTTGCCGTTCACGTTAATTTAAAAATAATTCTCTCAATATGTTAACGGTGTGACAGATTGTGAAAACGCCCCCCATTGGGCCTGGTCCATGCCAATGGGGTGAAAAACTTTTGCCAACAAGTGGGTAAATGATTTGACCTTTTTTGACCTATAGAGTAGACTATCCCCATAAGTTAGCAAACAGTACTAACTAGTGCTAATTAAGGAGGCAAACTGAATGAACTTAGTACCAACCGTCATTGAGCAATCGTCCCGTGGCGAACGCGCTTATGACATTTACTCCCGTCTTTTAAAGGACCGGATCATCATGTTATCTGGTCCGATTGAAGACAACATGGCAAACTCAATTGTTGCCCAACTGCTCTTCTTGGACGCCCAAGATTCCACCAAGGACATCTACTTATACATCAACTCCCCTGGTGGGGTGGTTACCTCTGGGATGGCAATCTACGACACGATGAACTTCATCAAGTCTGACGTTCAAACGATCGTGATCGGAATGGCTGCTTCAATGGCATCCGTCCTGGTTTCCTCCGGGACCAAGGGGAAGCGGTTCGGTCTTCCACACTCAACCGTGATGATTCACCAACCATCCGGTGGTGCCCAAGGTCAACAAACCGAAATCCAAATTGCCGCCGAAGAAATCCTGAAGACCCGCAAGATGATCAACGAAATTCTTGCTAAGAACTCCGGGCAAAGCTTCGAGCAAGTTGAACAAGATACTGAACGGGATCACTACTTAACCGCCCAAGAAGCCGTGGATTACGGCCTGTTGGATGGGGTTATGGATTCAAATAATCTGAAGTAACCCCCGCATCTAGGCACTAGGCAGAATTTATTTCTGCTTGGTGCCTTTTTTGATTGACAGCGGGGCGCCCCTCTTTTATTCTGGGGCTAAATTTAAATTGAGAGGAGCTCACCATGACCTACACCGACCAGTGGCGCCAAGCCGTTTTACCGACCTGGCAAGCTAGCTTTGACCACCCCTTTATCACCGCCTTGCACGACGGGACCCTGCCCGAAGACACCTTTCGCTACTACCTCATCCAAGATCACCACTACCTCACCGCCTTTGCCGCCCTCCACGAGGCCATCTCTGAACACCTACCGGCTGCACAAGCCAAGGTCTTGTTAGCCCTAAACGAAGGGAGTGGTGAAGACACCATCCGCGACAAGATGCACGCGGAGCTAGGGATCACCGCTACTGACTTTGCCACCACACCGGTCGCCCCAACCGCCTACGCCTACATTAGCCACATGTATTACCAGCTCAATGAGGTTAACCCCCAGGCCGCCGTGGCCGGCTTGCTGCCTTGCTACTGGCTTTACGCCCAAATTGGCGCCCACCTGGCCAAGTTAACTAGTCCCAAGCCACTCTACCAAGCCTTCTTTGACGCCTATGCTAGCGACGACTTCACCACGTCAACTAACCAAATGCTCGCCCTAGTTAACCAAACCGCGGCCGCTAGCTCCCCGGACGTGCAAACCCAAATGGCGACGGCCTTTAAGCGCAGCGCCGTTTACGAAAGCCACTTTTGGCAAATGGCCTACCAAAAAGAACGGTGGTAATCAAAAGAAGCGTGCGGCCCAACCTCCGATACGGGCCGTTTGACCAAGCCAGAGCAGGAACATAAGTTTTAAAGACAACAAGAGGCTGCGAGAAATTCCTCGCAGCCTCTTGTTTATTATTTAGATTGCCTTGCCCTGCCGCAATTCGTCGGCGTAGGCATTTAGCTTGCGGAGCCGATGATTGACCCCCGACTTTGAAATCGGGCCCCCGGGTACCAACGTCCCCAGTTCCTTTAGACTTACTTCCTGGTGAGCCAACCTAGTTTCGGCGATGGCACGTAGCTTTTCAGGGAGGCTACTTAGCCCCACCGTCGCCTCAATCAGCATAATGTTTTCCACCTGGCGATTGGCGGCGTTGGCCACCTTATCCATATTGGCGTTCTCACAATTAACCAGCCGGTTGACCGAATTACGCATGTCGCGAACAATCCGGATGTTTTCAAATTCGAGCATGGAGGTGGTTGCCCCGATCAACTGCAAGAAGTTCGCGATCTTTTCGGCTTCCTTTAAGTAGACAATGTAGCCACTGCGCCGGTTGGTGGTGCGGGCGTTTAAGTCATAGCGGTTGATCATTTCAGCGATCATCTCGTTGTGCTCTTCATACAAAGAATAGATCTCGAGGTGGTAGCGCGACGTCTCCGGGTTATTAACGGAACCGCCCGCCAAGAAGGCCCCCCGCAAGTATGACCTGATCATCAAGTCGTCGGTCAACAAGTCCAAGGGAACCCGTTCCTTGATTTGAAAACCGTCCAAAATGGCCAGGTCCCCCAAGATTTCCTGGGCGTGGTGGCGTAAGCGAACCACGTAGGTGTTATTCTTTTTGAGTTTCATTTTCTTGCGGACCAGAATATCACTTTCTACCTTGTAAAGTTGCTTAATCAGTGAATAGATCCGCCGGGCGATGGCCGGGCTTTCGGTCTGGACGTTTAAAATCATGGCATGGTTAGCCAGCCCAATGGAGCCGTTCATCCGGATCAGGGCCATCAATTCGGCCCGGGCGTTTTTTTCGTGTACCGTGATCCCGGTGAGTTCTTTCTTCACTTCGCTAGCGTAAGACATGGAATCTCCCCTTCAGTTTAGTAATGAACGTCATGGAGCCGGTTGATCAGCTCTTCGACGACCTTGTCGCGATCGTGGAAGGCCCCGTTATCGCGCAAGCGCAAGAAGTTACTAGAAATCACCCGGCACCCCATTTCCCGCAGGGTACGGAAATCATGGGTAACCGGCTGTGAAATCTCATTCCACTCCTTAAAGTCAATGTAGTCGTTTGGCACCGGCTGGATGTTGACCAAGACGGTATCGACAAAGTTCTTTCCCAGGTGCTTATTTAAAACCCGGACGTGGTCGGCATCGGTGAAGTGATCGGTCTCCCCCTTTTGGGTCATGATGTTGCAAATGTAGACCACCTCTGCCTTGGTTTCACAAACCGCCCTCCCAACGTTTTCGATCATCAGGTTCGGCAGGATCGAGGTGAACAAACTCCCCGGCCCCAAGACGATTTGATCGGCGTCCATAATGGTCTCGATTACCTCCGGTACCGCTTCTGGCTGGTGGTGTTCCCCGTCACTAACCCAAACGTGATCGATTTGCCCGTGGGCGGCCGTAATCTCCGACTCGCCCCGAATGACCCGGCCATCGGCAAAGGCCGCGTTTAAAGTCAGCGGTTCGTTGGCAACCGGGTAGATGTGACCATGGATTTTCATCATCATCCCTAGTTCTTGGACGGCCTCAAAAATCCCGCCCCGCATTTCTGCCAAGGCCGAGATGATTAAATTGCCGATCGCGTGCCCCGCCAAAAATTGGTCGGTACTCCGGAAGCGGTACTGGAAAATATCCTTTTCAATCCGGGGCATTTCCGCCAAGGCCACCAAGGCATTGCGAATGTCGCCAGGGGGAACCACGTTCACGTAATCACGCAGGATCCCCGATGAGCCCCCGTCGTCAGCAACGGTCACAACGGCAGTAATATCAACATTATGGTCTCTTAGGCCGCGTAAAATGATTGGCAGGCCGGTCCCGCCACCAATCACCACAACCTTCGGGCGATGATGCATCAAAACGACTCCTTCTTTCTGTTAGTTGGCCTTGTCCACGTCACGGTGATGGACGTGAACTGGGTATTGGTTATTCTTCAGGTCAGCGGCCAGCCGGTTAGCAATCGTTACTGACCGGTGTTGGCCCCCCGTACATCCAATGGCAATTGTCAAACTACTCTTGCCCTCCTTGATGTATCCCGGCAAGGCGACTTCAATTAGCGAATACAAGTGTTGGTAGAAGTTTTGGGCCAGCGGATTATCCATTACGTAAGCTTGGACCGCCGGATCATTCCCCGTCTGGTGCTTTAAGGCTGGAATATAGTACGGGTTATGTAAAAACCGGACGTCAATCACTAGGTCGGCGTCTAGGGGGAGCCCGTACTTAAAGCCAAAGGACATCACGTTAACGTAAAATGAATGGGCTTCGTCCGGTGAAAAGCGCTCCGTGATTCGTTGCTTGAGCTGGCGGGGCGTCAGGGTGGTCGTATCAACCACCAGATCCGCTTGCGACTTCAGGTCGTTTAACAGCTGGCGCTCCCGCATGATGCCTGGTAAAACACCATCTTGGTGACTCAAGGGGTGGGCCCGGCGTGATTCTTTATAACGCGAAACTAGCTCCTCGTCCGTAGCCTCCAAAAATAAGAGCCGTAGCGTAAGATCAGAACGCCCCCGTAGTTGCGCTACGCACGGCACCACCTGATCGTAAAATTCCCGTGACCGGGAGTCCATCACCATTGCCATCCGGGTGAGTTCACCGGACTGCTTAGCCGCGTCAACGAACTTGGTGGCCACGCTAGGAATTATGTTGTCAATGACAAAGTAGCCCAAGTCTTCAAAGGACTGGACGGCTACCGTCTTTCCGGCCCCGCTCATTCCCGTGATGATGACAACTTCTAATTGTTCCGCCATTATCAAACCCTCCCGTCTTTTCAAACACCCGTCTATTGTAACACACCGGGCGTGTCATGCCTAGCAACGCTACCCGGCGTATCAAAAAAGGAGACCGGAAGCATCGTTTCTCCCGGCCTCCGACTGTATTCACGAACGTTAAACAGAAAGTGTGCCAACCAACCGTGGCCCTTCACTTGGGGCTACGTGGTTGGTGAGTTTCCACCTTCTTGTTACGCCTAGTTACTTTCGGTGGTTCCCTTTTCGGTTTTGATATTTAATTCCTTGGCCAGGTTAGCGACCGACAGAATCGGTACCTGGTGCTCTTCTAGGTAACGGAATTGCGCACTCTTCTTGCTGGCCGCCCGTGGCACCGTACTATTGGTGTCCAAAAGCAAGCCGAGCCGGGCTTCCCTTGGTGAAACCCGCTTAAATTGGTGCTGGTAGTGATTAGCCAATTGGTCAATCACGGACTGATCGTTGGTGATACGGGCCTGCTTGGGGTTAAAGACCACCGCCACCGGTACGCTACCGTCATCTTGGGCCAGTTTCTTTAAGGAAACGGGGTGCTCACTTAGGTCAACCAAGTGACGGTCAGCCGGTTGGTCAATTACCATCGGCACCTGCTTAGAGGAATTGGCGTTGGTCGTTACGTTGGCGGACTTGGTTGCTTGACGGTTCCCCTTCTTGGTCGCCTTGGTCCGCCCATCCTCCTTAGTAGACTTGGTATTGGTCGGGGCCTTTTTCCAACTGGCAATTTCCGGCAGGGCGACTAAGTAGTCGTAAACCTGCGCGGTTAACAAGACATCTGAAAGGGCATGGTGCATATTTGAGACGTCAAAGCCCAGCAAACGCCCTACCCCACGCAGGCCCGGTTTATTGGGTAGTTCCCCTAACCAGCTGACCAACTCGTCAACTTCAAAGCAGCAGACCGCCTTCTCATCAACGAGCGGGCCACCGTGGTTGTTAATTGCCTCTAACAACACCTGGAGATCGCCGTGGACGTTCCACCCCCCAATCGGTAGGCTAAAGTCGATAAAGTTTAAGAGGTCGGCAACGATCTTATCCCACTGTCCCTGCTTCTTGTAGGTCTTGTAGGTGACGTTGGCGTAATCAATTCCACGCAAAATATCGTCGGCCTCGGCGTCGGCCCAGTAAACAAAGCGATGGAATTGCTTACCAAGCTTGCGCCCGTTTTGGTACTTTACCACCCCAATTTCTAAGGGGAGGTGCTCCCGGGTCTTTTTATGGGTGGCAAACTCAAGGTCTAGCATGTAGTACTTGCTGGGTAGACTCTGGAGTTTGGCCAGTTTCATTTCTTGCATTCTAAAATCCTTTCCATTAGGTGATTTATCCGAACGTGATCGTTAAATCAAGGATAGGAGGGCGCGCCCCTTTTTGTCAAGAAAGGTCCTTACTTCTTCTTTTTAGCGGCCCGTTCCGCCGCCCACTTGGCATCCCGGTCCAACATCTCCTTGAGGTAGTGACCCGTGTAAGAAGCTGGGACCTGGGCCACTTCTTCCGGGGTTCCGGTAGCGACAATTTCTCCGCCGGCTTGCCCCCCCTCGGGACCGAGGTCAATCAACCAGTCGGCCGACTTGACCACGTCTAAGTCGTGTTCGATCACCAAAACGGTGTTTCCAGCGTCAACTAGGCGCTGTAGCACTGCTAGCAGGCGTTTGATGTCTGCCATGTGGAGCCCAGTCGTTGGTTCGTCGAGGATGTAAAAGGAGCGGCCGTTAGACTGACGGTGCAACTCACTAGCCAACTTCATCCGTTGGGCTTCCCCCCCGGACAGGGTGGTGGCTGGTTGCCCCAGGTGAACGTAGCCTAGTCCAACGTCTTGAATCGTTTGGAGCTTACGCCGGATCTTGGGGATCGCACTGAAGAAGTGGAGGGCCTCTTCAACGGTCATGTCTAAGATCTGAGCGATGTTTTTACCCTTGTATTCGACCTCCAAGGTTTCCGAGTTGTAACGGGTGCCGTGGCAAACCTCGCAGGGAACGTAGACGTCGGGCAAGAAGTTCATCTCAATCTTGATAATTCCGTCCCCGTGGCAGGCTTCACACCGTCCCCCCTTGACGTTAAAGGAGAAGCGGCCCTTTCCGTAGCCCCGTAACTTGGCCTCATTAGTTTGGGCGAACAGGCCCCGGATGTCGTCAAAGACCCCCGTGTAGGTGGCCGGGTTCGAGCGCGGCGTCCGCCCAATTGGTGACTGGTCGATGTCGATCACCTTTTCCACGTTTTCCAAGCCGCGGATCTCCTTGTAACGCCCTGGCTTGTCGCTGGCCCGGTTTAATTGCTGGGCCAGGATCCGCTTGAGGATCTGGTTAACCAGGGTCGACTTACCGGAGCCAGACACCCCGGTGACGCAGATAAACTTCCCCAGCGGGAACTTAACGGTGATGCCTTTGAGGTTGTTTTCCTTGGCCCCCACGAGGGTCAAGACGTGGCCATTGCCGGACCGACGCTCGCTGGGTACCGGAATCATCTCCCGTCCCGACAGGTACTTACCGGTCAAAGACTTGCGTGAGCGCATAATCTGTTTCGGGGTCCCAGCCGCCATCACCTGACCACCGTCTTCGCCGGCCCCCGGACCAATGTCGATGATGTAATCGGCCGCCCGCATCGTATCCTCATCGTGTTCCACGACAATCAGGGTGTTCCCCAGGTCACGCATCTTCTTCAGTGAGTTAATCAAGCGGTCATTATCGCGCTGGTGGAGCCCAATCGATGGTTCATCTAACACGTACATGACCCCGGACAAGTTGGAACCGATCTGGGTCGCCAACCGAATTCGCTGGGCCTCCCCCCCGGAGAGGGTCCGTGCCGACCGGGAGAGGGTCAAGTACTCAACCCCCACGTTTTGCATAAAGGTCAGCCGGTCGAGAATTTCCTTTAGAATTGGCCGGGCAATCTCTTGGTCTTGTTCAGACAAGTGAACCCGCTGGAAAAAGTCAATTTCTTCAGAAATCGGCAGTTCCGAAACCTGACCAATGTTTTGGCCCGCCACCTTCACTGCCAAGGCCTGTTCGTTGAGCCGGTAACCGTGGCAGGCTGGGCACGGCAACTCGGCCATGTACTTACGCATCTGCTCGCGGGTGAAGTCGGAGTTCGTTTCCTTGTAGCGGCGGAAAACGTTATTGACCACCCCCTCAAAGGTCACGTCGACGTCACGAATGCCGCCAAAGTCATTTTGGTAGTGGAAGTGGAAGGTTAAGTCATCACCGTACAAAAGCTGGTGCTTGGTTTGGTCATCGAAGTCTTCAAAGGGGGTGTCCATGTCAATCCCGGCGGCCGCGCAGTACTGGGCCAACAGGCTGGGGTAGTACTTAGAAGAGATTGGGTTCCACGGCACTAAGGCCCCATCGTTTAAGGTCTTCGTTTGATCGGGAACCACGAGGTCGACGTCAACTTCTAACTTACTTCCGAGTCCCTCGCAAACCGGGCAGGCACCCAGCGGGGCGTTGAAGGAGAACAACCGTGGTTCCAGTTCGGGCATCGAGAAGTCACCGTACGGGCAGGCGTAGTGTTCGGAAAAGGGGATCTTCTCACCGCCAATAATGTCGGCCACCGCCACCCCATCGGCCAGGCGCAAGGCCGCTTCAAAGGAGTCAAATAGGCGTGAACGAACGCCGTCTTTCACGATAATGCGGTCCACCACCACGTCAATGGAGTGCTTCTTGTTCTTCTCCAGTTCCGGCACCTCATCGACGTCGTAAGTTTCACCGTCAACTTGCACCCGGACAAAGCCGTCCTTTTTGATCTTGGCTAACACCGCCTTTTGGGTCCCCCGCTTTTCGTGGACGACCGGCGCCAATACCTGCAGGCGGGTCCGTTCTGGCAACTCTAGGATCTGGTTAACCATTTGCTCAGGTGATTGGCTGGCAATTGGTACCCCGTGGGTGGGACAAAGCGGCGTCCCCACCCGGGCCCACAAGAGACGCAAGAAGTCGTTAATTTCCGTCACCGTCCCCACCGTTGAACGGGGGTTATGGGAAGTCGTTTTTTGATCAATCGAGATCGCCGGCGATAGCCCTTCAATTGAGTCCACGTCCGGCTTATCCATTTGGCCAAGGAACTGGCGCGCGTAAGCCGACAAGCTCTCCACGTACCGGCGCTGCCCCTCAGCGTATAAGGTATCAAAAGCTAAGGAGGACTTACCGGACCCCGACAGCCCCGTGATGACGACCAGCTTATTCTTGGGGATCGTCACGTCAATGTTCTTTAAGTTATGTGCCCGGGCACCCCGAATTACAATCTTTTCGTTTGCCATCAATAACTCCTATTTCTTCTTCATTTGACTAGTCAGTTCCATGACCGTATCACGCAAAGTAGCGGCCTGTTCAAAGTCTAAGCGCTTGGCGGCCGCCTTCATCTGCTCGGTCAGCTCGGCGATCATCTGGGCCTGGGCCTCTTTATCTAGGGCCGCAAAGTCCTTGCTGGTAAACTCTCCCCCCTTATCAGCTTGCTCATCTTCTACCGGCTTAACGGCCGTAATCGCCTCTTGGATTGGCTTAATGATCGTCTTTGGCGTGATGCCGTGCTCCTTGTTGTAGGCCTCTTGGATCGTCCGCCGCCGCTTAGTCTCGTCAATGGCGGCCTTCATCGAATCGGTAACCGTGTCGGCATACATAATCACGGACCCGTTGGCGTTGCGGGCCGCCCGCCCAATCGTTTGGATCAAGGAGCGTTCGTTACGCAAGAAGCCTTCCTTATCGGCATCCAAGATGGCCACTAAGGAGACTTCCGGAATGTCAAGCCCCTCCCGTAAGAGGTTGATGCCGACTAAAACGTCAAACTTACCCAGCCGCAAGTCGCGAATGATTTGGGTCCGTTCTAAGGTCTTGATATCTGAGTGCAGGTACTTGACCTTTAAGCCAAGGTCCTTTAAGTAATCCGATAAGTCTTCGGACATCTTCTTGGTCAAAGTGGTGACCAATACCCGTTCGTTTTTTTCGATCCGCTTGTTAATCTCGCCAACCAGGTCGTCGATTTGCCCCATCACCGGTCGTACTTCGATGGTCGGGTCCAAGAGCCCAGTTGGCCGAATAATTTGTTGGACCACCCGGTCAGTTTGGGCTTCTTCGTACGGACCTGGCGTCGCCGACATGTAGATGACCTGGTGGACGTGACCCTCAAACTCCTTCAGGGTCAACGGCCGGTTATCTAAGGCGCTGGGCAGGCGGAACCCGTAGTCGATTAGCTGCTGTTTGCGAGCGCGGTCACCGTTATACATCCCGCGGACTTGGGGCATCGTCTGGTGTGACTCATCGACAATTAACAAGAAGTCCTTGGGGAAGAAGTCTAAGAGGGTGAAGGGGGGTTCACCGGGCTTGCGCCGGTCCATGTAACGGGAATAATTTTCGATCCCGTTGGTGTAACCCATCTCCCGCATCATTTCGATGTCGTAAGTCGTTCGCTGTTGGAGGCGCTGGGCTTCTAAGAGCTTGCCTTCCTTGGTAAACTTAGCGACCTGGCTCTTCATGTCGGCTTCGATTTCCGGCAGGGCTAGGTCCATGATGTCTTCGGAGGTCAAAAAGTGGGTGGCCGGGAAGATCGAAACGTGTTCCCGGTCGCCGATTACCTCGCCGGTCAAGGCGTCAACTTCGCGAATCCGGTCGATCTCGTCACCGAAGAACTCAACCCGGATCGCCTTTTCCTCCCGGGAGGCTGGGAAGATTTCCACCACGTCGCCCCGGACCCGGAAGCGCCCGCGTTGGAAATCAATGTCGTTACGGTCAAATTGGATCTCAACTAACTCACGCAGGAGCCGGTTACGAGGGATTTCTTGACCGACCCGCAGGGAAACAACGTGGTTTTGGTATTCGGCTGGCGAACCCAACCCAAAGATCGAGGACACCGACGCCACCACAATTACGTCGTTGCGTTCGATCAAAGACGAGGTCGCCGAGTGGCGGAGTTGGTCGATTTCGTCATTAATGGAGGCGTCCTTTTCGATGTAGGTATCGCTAGAAGGAACGTAGGCCTCCGGTTGGTAGTAATCGTAATAGGAAACAAAGTACTCCACCGCATTATTAGGGAAAAACTTCTTCATTTCCCCGTACAACTGACCGGCCAAGGTTTTGTTGTGGGAGAGAATTAGGGTCGGACGGTTGACGTTTTTAATCACGTTGGAAATCGTAAAGGTCTTCCCGGTCCCGGTCGCCCCAAGCAGAATTTGGGCGTGGTCACCCTCTTCAACCCCCTTGGTCAAGGCTGCAATGGCCTCGGGCTGGTCCCCGGTTGGTTGGTAATCCGATACAAGTTGAAATTCTTTATCCGGTTGGCGATAAATCATCGTCTGGCCCCCTTTGTTGCTAGCGTACAAGGGCCCGCGGTCAAAACTCCACCACGGGCCCACAATTAAGTTAAGTTTAGCACACGAACGTTTATTCGTCTAATTAGATGACTTTTCCTTGTTAACAGGGGTGCGCCCCTTCTCTTCTTCGATCCGTTGCTGCCAAAGGCGGACGTAATTAAGCCAGGCAAACTGGTAGCTAGCGGCCACCACGTAGATGACCAGGGTGATGACCAGGGGCCACCACAGTTTTAAAATCACCAGCGCCCCGGCGACAAACATGGCTAGGTTGGCAATTACCGTCACTAAAACGGGAGTCTGTTTTTTCATCTCTGTTACCTTTGAATAATCTGGGTGGTGATGATGGCTAGTTGTTGGCTGTTGGTGGCGACGTTATCCTTTAACAGTTCCGGCAAAATCTTCTTTAAAAAGTACTGAACGCTGGCCAGGTTGGAAAAGTCCATGATCGCCTCCAGGCTGGAGCGGTAGATATCCATGTAAACTGGCTCCGGGTTGCCCTTTTGGATCTCTTCAAAAGATTCGTACATCAGGTCAATCTTGTCGGCCACCGATAAAATCTGCCCCTCCAAGCTCTCATCCTTGCCCTCACCTAGCCGCCGTTCGTAGGCCGCCCGGAACTCGGCCGGAATTTCAGATTGGATGAAATTCTCGGTTAGCGACCGGTCGACCTTGGCTAACATCGTACGCAACTCGGGGGTGGCGTACTTAACCGGCGTCTTAATATCGCCGATGAAGCGCTCGGTGTAATCGTGGTTAAGCGCCTTCTCGTACAGGGAGCGCCAGTTGATTTCGTTACCAGCTTGCTCTTCAATGTCGCCCAACATCTGGGCCGCTTGGGTCACCTTAAAGGAGTGGGCGGCCACGTTATGTTCTTCAAATTTAAAGTAGCCCGGTGCCCGGTTGATCATTTCCAGGTCGCTTAGGCTCTTAAGGTATTCATGCATTCCCATGGTGATTCTCTCTTTTCTAAAAGGTGAGTGGGCACCAACCCTAATGCAGGCCGTATGACTAAGCTTAGTCGAAGGTTGTCATGGCACGTGGCGTTCTTTGGCCTACTTAGACACTAGGCCTGCGGTTGGTGACCACATTATCTGTGTAACATAGTGGATTTAACAAAGGGGCGGGAGAAACCAGCGTTTCCCCAACCCCCTCATTCAAATTATTCATTTGCAAACGCAGTTAGGGCTGCTTCAAAGTCTGCCAGTTTTTGGTTAGCCTCCTGGTCGCTTGACCCGGCCGTTCCAATGTAGAACTTCAGCTTCGGCTCGGTCCCGGACGGCCGGATGGCGATCCAAGTTTCATCGGCCAAGACGTAGCGTAAGACGTTCGAATTTGGCATTCCCAGCTTTTCCACGGTTCCGTCGGCCAAAGTCTTGGTATCCTTGGCGAAGTCTTCGGTCTCTTCAATCTTGACCCCGGCAAAGTCCTGCGGCGCTTCTTCACGGAACTTCTTCATCAAAGCGGCGATCTTGGCTGGTCCTTGCACCCCGGCGTAAGTCGTTGAGATCGTCTTTTCCTTGAAGTAACCGTACTTGGCAAAGAGTTCTTGCACCCCGTCAAATAAAGTCATTTCCCGGCTCCGGTAGTATGCGGCCACTTCTGCCAACAAGACCAGGGTCTGGATGGCATCCTTGTCGCGAACAAACGGCTTGATCAGGTAACCGTAGGATTCTTCAAACCCAAACATGAAGGTGTGGTTGTGCTTGGTTTCGTATTGGTGAATTTGGTCAGCAATCCACTTAAACCCGGTCAAAACATTGACCATCGTTACCCCGTAACTTTGGGCGATCTTGGTGGCAAAGTTCGTTGAAACGATTGACTTAACGGCTGCCGCGTTGTCCGGCAGGGTACCGGCCTGTTTGTTAGCTTCCAAGATGTAGTGGAGCAAGACGGCGGCAATTTGGTTCCCGGTCAACAATTGGTACTCACCGTTTGGTTGGCGAACCGCGCAGCCCAGCCGGTCGGCATCCGGGTCGGTTGCGATTAAGATATCGGCGTCGACTTTCTTCCCGAGGGCCGTTGCCCGCACGAAGGCTTCCGGAAATTCCGGGTTCGGGTTCTTTAAGCCCGGGAAGTCCCCGTTCGGCGCTGCTTCTTCTTCAACCAGCTCATAGTTAGTGAAGCCCGCTTGCTTGAGGGCCCGTTCCCCGAGCATCCGGCCAGTCCCACACAACGGGGTGTAGACAAACTTCATGTCCTTGCCAAATTCCGTGGCCAAGTCGCTGTTGACCGTGACCGTCTTAACGTTGGCCAGGTAGGCTTGGTCGACTTCTTCGCCGATTACAACCTCTAAGCCCTGGGCCTTAAGTTCTTCTTCGTCAGCTAATTCGATGTTAAAGAGGTCTTCGATTTGGCGGATGTAGCCGGTCATCATGTCCGATTCCTTCGGTGGCATCTGACCACCGTCTTCACCGTAGATCTTGTAGCCGTTGTATTCCTTCGGGTTGTGGCTAGCCGTGATCATGATCCCGGCGTAGGTGTGCAGGTGCCGGACGGCAAAGGACAATTCTGGCGTTGGGCGCAGGTCGTCATAAATGTAGGTCTTAATCCCCTGGGCCCCTAAAACCCGGGCTGCTTCGTGGGCGAAGAGGCGGGAGTTATTCCGGGAGTCGTAAGAGATGGCCACCCCACGGGCCATCGTTTCTTCCCCCAAGCTGGTCATTAACTTGGCCAACCCGGCCGTGGCCTGGCGAACCGTGTAAACGTTCATCCGGTTAATCCCGGGACCCATCAGACCCCGCATTCCGGCCGTCCCAAAGGAAAGCGGGCCATAAAAGGCGTCCTCTTTCTCTTGGTCATCATCCATTGCTACGAGTTGTTCTTTCAGCGCTGGTTCCAATTGGTCTTGGTTTAACCATTCTTGGTAGGTATCTTTCCAGGTCACAGCAAGCATCTCCTTATGGTGTTTATTTCAATAGTTTTAGTATACCGCACTCGTGTAAGGGGTTAAATAGAAGACCACGATTTAATCAACGTCGCCACCCCGTCTTCTTCATTAGTTGGCAACAGGACCTGCGCCCGTTGTTTAACCACTGAGGCGGCATTGCCAACCGCGGCGGCGTGCCCGGCCCGGTTTAATAAGGGTAAGTCGTTTTCGTCATCGCCAACGGCCACCACCTTCGCCCGGGAAATTCCGGTACTAACAAGATAGTCAACCGCCCGTCCCTTATCAACCCCCGGCGCCGTGATCGTTAGGTACCCGTCACCAGCCGGGCTGATCGTCAGCTTAGGAAAGGCGCTTTTCAACAACTGCCCCAACGTTTGAAACATCCCCGGGTCGCTGACGATCATCAACAACATCAGGGCGCCGGCCGGTTTTAAACCATCCATTGCTAGGGGAACGGGAACTAGGCGTTGATCGAACTCGACGGCCGCGTCAACAAAGCTAACGTGCCAAGCCGCCGCGTCCATCCAGGTGAAGTTAACCTCCCCGAAGCGTTCGGCTACCAACTCCACCACCGCTTGGGCATCCCGGTCATCGATTGGCTGCGCCCTCAAAGTCTCCCCACTGGCCCCCGCAAAAATCAGGGCGCCGTTTAAGGCCGCCTGGGGACCCGTCAAGCCCAGTTGGTCAATCAAAGCCGTCATCTGCCCGGGGTGGCGGGCCGACGCCAGCATCACCCGATCGGCTACGGCCGCAACCGCCGCTTGGGTGACCGGACTCAGGGCGCCCCGTTCGTTTAATAGGGTGTGATCAAGGTCAGAAACGAGGTAATTGGTCATGGTAAGTCCCCCTTTTCCAAACATTTTACCATCACTTCGCTTAAAATAATCGTTGCACTTTCCTTTCCAACGCGCTATATTAAAAAATAATTAGAAAATTAGGCAACAGTGTAAAGGAGATGTTCAAATGGCACGAAAAGTTGCTGTTGTTGGGATGGGGAACGTTGGTGCAACCGTCGCCCACTACTTAGTCGCCGGTGGGTTTACCGACGACCTCGTCCTAATTGATCCGCGCGAAGAAAAGGTGGTGGCCGATGCCGTCGACTTTGAAGATTCGATGGCTAACCTGGAATATCACACTAATATCTTCGTCAACGACTACGAGGCCCTAGCCGACGCTGACGTGGTAGTTTCCGCCCTTGGTAACATTAAGCTCCAAGATAACCCCGACGATGACCGCTTTGCCGAACTCCCCTACACCCGGGTTCAGGTCAAAAGGGTCGCCACAAAGCTTAAGGAAGTTGGCTTCAACGGGATCATCGTCGCCATCACTAACCCGGTCGACGTGATCACCTCCTTATACCAAGAAATTACTGGCTTGCCAAAGAACCACGTGATCGGAACCGGGACGCTCTTGGACTCCGCCAGGATGAAGCGCGCCGTTGCCAAGAAGCTCAACCTCGACCCCCGCTCCGTGGCCGGCTACAACCTTGGTGAACACGGTAACTCTCAGTTCACCGCTTGGTCAACCGTCCGGGTCTTGGGGAAGCCAATCGAGCAAATCGCCGACCAAAAGGGCTTGGACCTGGTGGACCTGGATAAGGCGGCCCGCGAAGGTGGCTTCATTGTTTTTCGGGGAAAGAAGTACACCAGCTACGGGGTGGCCACGGCCGCCGTTCGCCTGGTTAACACGATTCTCTCTAACGCCCTAACCGAACTGCCGGTTTCAAACTACCGCGAGGAATACGGCGTCTACCTTTCCTACCCGGCCGTGGTCGGGCGCGATGGAATCGTCGAACAGTGCCAATTAGACCTGACCGCAGAAGAGTTGCAAAAGCTTCAAGTTTCCGCTGACTTCATCAAGCAAAAGTTTGCCGAGTCGCTGGAAGCCGCTGACCAAGAAGACTAACCGTTCATTGAGGAGGAACACATTTATGGCAAAAGAAACCGTCGCTAACCTGGATTGGAACCACCTGGGCTTTGAATACCACGACCTGCCGTACAGCTTCAACGAAGAGTTTAAGGATGGCCAATGGCAAGGTGGTACGCTGACCGAAAGCTCCACTTTAACCCTCTCGGAAGCCGCCGAAGTACTCCACTACGGCCAGGAAGTTTTTGAAGGGCTCAAGGCCTACCGGACCAACGATGGACACATCAACTTATTCCGCCCCGAAGAAAACGCCAAGCGGCTCGCTAACTCTGCCAAGCGAATGCTGATGGAACCCTACCCGGAAGACAAGTTCGTCGAGGCCGTTAAGCAAGTTGTTCTCGCCAACGAGGAATTTGTCCCACCGTACGGGACGGGCGGTTCCCTCTACATCCGGCCATTTTTGATTGGGACCCAACCCATCGTGGGGGTTGCCCCGGCCGACACCTACACCTTCCACATTTACGCCACCCCGGTTGGTGCCTACATCAACGGCCTCGCTCCTTCCCCGTACACGGTTTCCAACTACGACCGGGCGGCCGGTGCCGGAACTGGTCAAGCCAAGACGTCCGGGAACTACGCTAGCTCGCTCCTGCCAGAAATTGAGGCCAAGAAGGCTGGCTTTGCCGACTGCCTCTACCTCGATCCACGCGAACACAAGTACATCGATGAATTCTCTGGCGCCAACTTCTTTGGTATCACTAAGGATGGTCAGTTCGTAACGCCAAAGTCCGACTCGATCCTGCCATCCATCACCAAGAAGTCGCTCCTAGTTCTCGCTGACGACCTGGGCCTCAACCCGGTTGAACGTAAGATCGAAATTGACAAGGAACTCGATGACTTTGCTGAGGCCGGCGCAATGGGGACCGCCGCCGTGATTTCACCGGTGGGCTCCTTAACTTACAAGGGCCAAAAGCACGTCTTCTACTCCGAAAAAGAAGTCGGACCAGTTACGACCAAGCTTTACAACACCCTTTACGGGATCCAAGAAGGTGACTTAGAAGACACCCACGGCTGGATCACCCACGTTAAGTAATCAATGGAGTGGGAAATAACCTCCTTGGCAGGTCGTATGTAAGATCGGACGAACGGTTGATACGGTACGCACCGTTCTTCGGCCTGCTTAGGCACTAGACCTGCGGTTATTTTCCACGTTTTCTTTCTAACATTCAGGAATAAAAATAAGAGGCTGGGAAAACAGATTTCCTCAGCCTCTTTTTGATTGAGGCAGATTGCAAGAATAACTTAAACGAATTTAGTGACGTAGATTAAGCAAGAAGATCTCGATTGGTGTATGCCAATTAAGACATTTAAGTGGCCGTGAATTCAAATACCAATTAATTTGAATCAGCTTGTGATCGCTTAACTCTTCAATGGCTTGGCCTTTGGGAATAAAGCGTCGTAAAACTCGGTTACGGTTCTCATTACTACCGCGTTCGTGCGGTGAATAGGCATGGGCAAAGTAAACCTGAGTATCCGTTAGCTGTTCAATTGCCTGATAGTTAGCGAACTCTTTCCCATGATCCACGGTAAGCGTCTTGAGCTTGTCTTGAAGTTGACTAGGGACTGTCTGAAAACTAAAAATTCAGGTATAATCTGAGGAAAAACGAATCGAGGCATTCCGATGACAACACCTAAACGATACGAACTGGAAGATGCTCAGTGGGACCGAATCAAAGGAT
>SKEY01002147.1_pt1 | contig 22096 bp, 20 predicted proteins | sample 4843871 | NCBI WGS metagenome assembly SKEY01 (sample SAMN11008797, study PRJNA524170) | human gut metagenome | biome: Human fecal sample; material: Feces; isolation source: fecal sample from pouch patient p36 | host: Homo sapiens | place: Israel: Tel-Aviv | collected 2016-12-04 | reverse complement strand
ATCATAATCTGCAATTAAAGTCAAAAAAACGGAGAAGCTTAAGCTTCTCCGTCAAATATTGCTTTTTCTGAATTATCCTGAAGGTCACGGCAAAATCTTTCTTTCAAATCCTTGTCTTTCGATCTAACGATCTCATCCAAAGATTCTACTCCATATTTTTTCAAAAGAAATTTTAATACTTTTTCGTGACAGCTCTTTAGCTGACCTGAAGTAAGATACTTTATTTTTTTAATGTGACCATTAAAGTACATATCGTCAATTCCTTTTCCCCATTCTTTTTTCCAGACAGCGTGATATGTCTGGATTGTTGGAAAAGTTATTTCGATTGCCTTTAATAATGCAATAGACTGATTATATACTGCGGTATTTCCCAGCATGTCTGAATCATAAAATAAATAAATTTTTCTAACAGGTCTTGAATCCATGATGTGAAGGATTTCATTTTGTATGCCTTTCCATGTGCTGACACCTTGAAGGGAAATTGCCACATTTCCGGCATCCCTTAAGATTTCCATCGGATTATCGTGGAAAATCCTTTCGGCATATGCCTCTCCCATTTTTTTTGAAACATAGGCAGCGCCTGCTCCTATGTTGGGAATACGTGTTTTTGTGTTGTGGGAATCGCTGCCGACAAAACCGAGCAGATCTTCCTTCATCAGTTTTCTGCAGTAGCGTTTTGCCCCCCACGTATACTTTCCAAGTATACTTTCCACATTCACCTGCAGTCTTGCGCCCATATCCACCAGATCGCTGGAAAATCCGACGCTCTTTACCGTTGCCTGATAGCGCTCCACATGCGCGATAATCGGTTCGTAACCGCAGGACAGTACATTGTAGACTCTCTCACGGATATGCTGTGCGGAATCTCCCTCGGAAAATTCCAACAGAACATAGGATGAACCGGCCATGGTCACATATTTCCGTTTTTCCAGGATATCCTGAAGATCCATGTTCGAGTGAAGTTCACACCCGAGATAAAGCGACATATCCGGATATTCCTTTTTTGCCGCTTCCTGCAGTTTCAGAAACTGCTCATGTACCTTTTTTGCCGGTGTTTCAAACATCCGCCGCCGATAATGCGGTGTGATGATAATCTTCCTGACCCCGTCCTCGTGCTGCATTTTCAGCATCGCCAGCGACTCTTCCAGGTCAGCTGCACCGTCGTCTACCCCCGGGACCATATGGCAGTGTACATCAAATAATTCCTTCATACCTTATCCCTCTTTTTGTGTTCTTTCTTCAAGTCACGCATACTTAGACATTCTACTTTAGTATACATCCTTTTGTGATCTCTGGCAATACAAAAAACATACTCTGTATTTATTTTTTAACATTTTTGTCAAACTTGCCTAAAATGAGGGATAAAAAAGAGACCTCCATTTTCATGTCGGCCTCTCCCGTTATTTTCTGCAGATGAAAACCCCTGCCTCTTTTGTGATCGCAATTCCGCCGTGTTTCTGAATTTTCTTTTCCAGAAATTCTTTGAATTCCCGCTGTCTCGGATACAGATACTCATTCTGATTTCCATGGCAGGAAAGGATATAGTCCAGAAGCGGCTCCGGCCGGTCGACCCAAAGACTGTCCTCGTAGATTCTTTTCTCTACGCTGCCAAAATAAGGCTTTAACTGCTTTTCTCCGTGATCCAGACCAAAAATAGTATACAGCGCCACCTCCGAAAGATTGATCTGCGGATCAAACTCCTGTACCAGATCGGTAATCTCTTTCATATGGCCTTTTCCATACGTACTGCAGTAGAACACGCCGTCATCTGAAAGCACACGGCTGATTTCCTGCAGACCGCGGGACAGATTCTGGACATAGAACAAAACATGATTTGCAATAATCCGGTCGTATTCCGCATCCGGAAACGGAAGCTTCTGGCAGTCCAGTGTCCGGAAATCAAAACAGGATGCCTTTTCTTCTCCCAGATTTTCCGCCGCATCCCGGATCATGCCGTCTGACAGGTCAGACAGACAGATATACTTTCCTTTCAGCACGGATGGCTCCGCTTTTTTCCAGAGCTGTCCGTTTCCGCAGCCAATCTCCAGAATCCGGCGCGCACCGTCAAAATCCATCTGTTCCAGAAGCCACGGGAACCATCCCTTTTTATTTTGGGAATACTGCTCGTGCAGCGAAATACGGATATTCAGGTTTTCCCCGTTTTTGTACTGCTCCACCAGCATCTTTTCCATATCGGTCAGATGAATCAGGTTCAGAATGCCGGTCCAGTCGATCTGGTTCGTCTCCTCCAGAATCTGTGTCGTATTCTGCAGCGCCTTTTCCATCTGCTCCAGATTTTCCATCTTCTTGTGCACAAGTCCGATCTGCATTTTCAATGATTTCAGAATATCCGCACTCGTATCGTGAATCGTCATATTTCCGATCTCATTCAAGGAAAATCCGAGATATTTCAGCGATAAAATTTTCTGCAGCTTCAGAAAATCCTCATCCGAATACATCCGATAACCGGACTCGTTGATAAAGCTTGGCTTCAGCAGCCCTTTTTTGTCGTAATAGCGAATTGTCCGAATGGTCACATGGGCCATCCGGGCAAATTCACCAGTGGTATAATATTGATCCATATCCACCACTCCTTCGCAAAAGCCGCTTTTTTGCGGCCTTTGCATTTCACTTTTCTCTCTTACAGACGGTCTTTGTACATCTCAGCGAAGTAGTTCTGATACTCACCGCTGATGATGTGTTTCCACCAGTCTTCATTGTCCAGATACCACTGGATTGTCTGTGCAATTCCGGTATCGAAATTGTATTTTGGTTTCCATCCAAGTTCAGTCTCGATCTTGGTCGGGTCGATTGCATATCTTCTGTCATGGCCCGGGCGGTCTTTTACGTATTTGATCAGAGATTCCGGTTTGTCCAGAGCTTTCAGGATGGTCTGTACTACCTGAAGGTTTGTTCTCTCGTTGTGTCCGCCAATGTTGTAAACCTCGCCTACTTTACCTTTATGGATAATCAGGTCGATTGCTTCACAATGGTCGGATACGTGCAGCCAGTCTCTGACATTCTCACCGTTTCCGTATACCGGAAGCTCTTCGTCTGCCAGTGCGCGGCTGATCATAAGCGGAATCAGCTTTTCCGGGAAGTGATACGGGCCGTAGTTGTTAGAGCATCTGGAAACGGTAACCGGGGTACCGAAGGTTCTGTGGTAAGCCAGTACAAACAGGTCTGCGCTTGCTTTGGATGCAGAGTACGGGCTGGAGGTGTGGATCGGGGTATTCTCTGTAAAGAACAGGTCCGGGCGATCCAGCGGAAGGTCTCCGTAAACTTCATCGGTAGATACCTGATGATATCTCTTTACGCCGAATTTTCTGGAAGCATCCAGCAGTACACGGGTTCCCATTACGTTGGTCTGAACAAAGATGCCAGGATCCTCGATGGAACGGTCTACATGGCTCTCTGCTGCGAAGTTGACAACAACGTCAAATTTCTCTTTTTCAAACAGATCCATGATGAAAGCTTCGTCTGCGATATCACCTTTTACAAATTTGTAGTTCGGTTTGTCCTCACCCGGTTTCAGAGTCTCCAGGTTTCCCGCATAGGTCAGCAGGTCCAGGTTTACGATCTGATAATCCGGGTATTTGTTTACCATGTGATGTACGAAGTTTCCGCCGATAAATCCGGCTCCGCCTGTTACTAATACTTTCATGCTTTTTCTCCTTTTTGGTGTGTTTATCGTCTCAGTTTTATGTCAATTCAACTTGTTGTACCCTCACTATAATGGGTGACGTTGCGTCATGGTCAAGAGGAGAATGAAAAAAGTTTGTGAAAATCTTGTTTTTTCCCCTCCTACCTGTCTATCTTAAAATTTTTACGGCGATTCTCGTAATATACTGTTCCATTTCCTGACTGGTCAGCGCGTCCACCATATATTCCTCATAAAAGCGGTCGTCCAGCAAAAGTCTCTGTTCCGTGGCATACCGGAACAGCTTCCGGTACGCCGCTTCAATTCCCTGCCATGGTCCTTTATAATAATAACAAAGATACTCTCCCTCCAGCCGAACCGTGTATCGCACTTTCGCCGGCACACGATCAAAAATCAGATAAAAATCACGGTAATCCAGAAAATTCCCCGTTTCCAGTGTTTCCCGTTTCTGAATAAACCCAACATTATACGAACTTCGATTTCCATATTGCCCACAGTAAGCATAGAGCTCTCCGATTTTCTGATTGACTGCCAGATTATCCGCTGACTCGCTGTGATTCGTGACAAGATACTGCAACGGCAGGGTATGAATCCCCACAGGACAGAAGGGATTTTTTTCAAACGCCTCACGGCATTCCGCCGATGCCTGTGCCAGAAACCGCTTCTTTTCCCCAATCCAGCGCTGCATCTCGCGGAGCCGCTGGATTTTTTCACGCACCACCTTCTCCTCCTGTTCCAGCAGTACTCCGAATTTTTCGGGACTTCGCTGTTCCAGATAATTTCGAATCTCTGCCAGCGGCATGCCCAGCTCCCGCAGCATTCCGATCACATCAAACGTTTCCATCTGATCCATCGCATAATACCGGTAGCCGTTTGCCTCTCTTCTTTTTGGTACAAACAGACCAATCTCATCATAATGAAAAAGCGTTTCCTTTGTCGTGCCTACCAGCGCTGCAAATCGCCCCGCGCTTAAATACTCCTGTTTTCCCATTTCTGACTCCTTTTCCTGAACATTTGCTCTCGGAATTTTTCCTGTTTTTCACCTTTTTTGCACTTGACTATAGGGTTACCCTATCCTTTATAATAGCAAACGATTCAAATTTTCACAAGAAATCTTTCCCATCTAAAGCGTGTCTGAAAAAGGCTTTTCACACATAAAAAGGAGGTTTTTGATTATGAGCCAGTCACTCGCCAAGGATTTTAACTTCCGCTCCCTGCTGAAGTTTGCGTTTCCATCGATCATCATGATGATCTTTATGTCTCTCTACAGTATTGTGGATGGCTTTTTCATCGCACAGTACGTGGACAGCATGGCGCTTTCCGCCGCCAATATCGTCTATCCTGCCGTCAGCATCCTTCTTGCCGTCGGCATCATGTTCGGTACCGGAGGCAGCGCCGTTGTCGCCGCAAAGATCGGACAGGGAAAACTGGAGGAAGCCAACCGTAACTTTTCTGCCCTTACCCTTACCACACTGATCATCGGTATTCTGGGCGCAGTGCTCGGCAACCTGTTTTGCCGTCAGATCTGCAGTCTGCTCGGTGCAACGCCGGTGCTGATGGATTACGGTACCGCCTATCTGCGGACGATCCTTTCCTTTGCCCCGGTCTGTCTTCTCCAGGCACTGTTCCAGTCCTTCTTTGTAACAGCAGGGCGCCCGGGACTCGGACTTTCCCTTACGGTGTCCGCCGGCATTACCAACATGCTTCTGGACTATCTGTTTGTCGTTCCGCTCCATCTTGGTGTTGCCGGAGCTGCCCTTGCCACCGGCCTTGGCCAGTGCATTCCGGCCGTTGCCGGCATTTTATACTTTACCTTTGCCCGCAAAGGCCTTCGCTTCACCCGTCCGGAATTTTCCAAAGGCCTGCTCTCCACAAGCTGCTTCAACGGTTCCTCCGAGATGGTCAGCAATCTTTCTGCAGCCGTTGTCACTTACCTTTTCAACATGCTGATGCTGAAATTTGAGGGCGAAATCGGTGTTGCCGCCATCACGGCGATTCTGTACGGACAGTTTCTCTTTGTTGCGCTGTACCTCGGCTACAGTATCGGCGTTGCACCTGTGTTCAGCTTCAACTACGGCAGCCGGAACAAACAGCGGCTGATCCGGCTTTACCGCATCAGTATCCGTTTCGTTGTGGTAAGCTCTGTGATCATTGCACTTGTGGCTGCCTTCGGTTCTCCTGTTATTTCCGCTGTTTTCATGCAGAAAGGCACCTATGGCTTTGAACTGACCCGCCACGGTGGTTACCTGTTCTCCATCGCCTATCTGTTCTGCGGTACGAATATCGTCGCCTCCGGCATTTTTACGGCACTGTCAGACGGAAAGACCTCTGCTTTGATTTCCTTTTTGCGAACCTTCGTCTTTATCGTTCTCTCCGCGCTGCTTCTGCCGCTCGTGCTTGGCACCAACGGTGTGTGGCTGTCGATTCCGGTCGCCGAATTTCTGACGCTGTTCATCTCCGTGCCGAAGCTGTCCCGCTATTTCAGAGATCCAAAAGTCGCACCGGAGACGCAAACGAGTCCCAACTGATCTTACCGACTTCGCTGATTCTCAAAACCCCGCACAGGGATCCGTTGTTTTCACAGGATCCGCTGTGCGGGGTTTCTCTTTTGCTACCACTTTTTCCCCGGGCAGTCCCGCAGTGCAATCGCTGCCCGCATCTCCACGTAGCAGCCGCACATGCGGCACATGCCGGACAGCAGCTTTTCACACTCCTTACAGATGGAAAGCCGCCGCTCGTATTCCTCCTCCGGCGTTTTATCGTCCGCCGGAATTCTTGCAATATAATCATACATATTCTGAAAAAAGCCTGCCTCGTCCATCTCACGAAGCAGGCATTTTTTACAGATTCTGGTATTTCCGTCCATCAAACTCCTCCGGAACCGAATCTTTTTTCATCCCAGATATCTTCTGGTTTTTATGGTTTCCCTATTTTACGGCGATATGAAGCACACTGCATGCCGGAATGGTAAAGGAAATCCCCTCTTTTGTTGCCTGCACACCGTCAAAGACCTGAACGCCAACCGTCTCCGGCGCTTCAAAGGTGTTCTTATCCTGCATATGGCCGGTTACGATCTCGGCTTTGATCTCGTCAGCTTTTTTTCCGAGAAGTACCGCCTCTACCGGATATGCTTTTTCCAGATCCACATTCGTCATCGTGATATGAAGTACACCGTTGGCATCTACCGAAACAGATTCCGTCAGATTCGGAACCATGTATTCGTCTTCCAGACCAACCTGCTCCGTTTCCAGAGAGCTTGCCAGAAGATCATTTTCCTGATGTACCTGATACAGATCAAAAACATGATACGTCGGAGTTTTGACCATCTTCTCCCCCTCGGTCAGGATCATCGACTGCAGAACATTTACCATTTGTGCGATGTTTGCCATCTTGACGCTGTCGCTGTGTTTGTTGAAGAGATTCAGGTTGATCCCTGCGACCAGTGCGTCACGCATGGTATTCTGCTGATACAGAAATCCCGGATTTGTTCCAGGCTCTACATCATACCAGGTACCCCACTCATCCACGATCATGCCGACCTTTTTGTCCGGGTCGTACTGATCCATAATGGCGCTGTGGCGGCGGATCAGCTCTTCCATATACATCGTTTTTTTCATGGTCTTATACCAGTCTTTTTCCGCAAATTCCGTTGCACTTCCCTTGTGATCCCAGGTTTCCGGCACCGTATAGTAATGAAGCGACAGGCCATCCATCATGCCATGCTGCTGTGGGGAGGTTCTGCGGAAGCATGCTTTCATCACTTCCTGCGTCCACTCATAATCATCCGCATTGGCGCCGCAGGCAATCTTCCGGATCTTTTTGTTTCCATCGTAATCACGCACAAAGGTCTGATATCTGCGGTACATATTTCCGTAGAATTCCGGATTCATATTTCCGCCGCAGCCCCAGTTCTCATTGCCGACGCCGAAGAAATCGACGGTCCATGGCTTTTCGTGGCCATTTTCCGCACGAAGGTCTGCCATCGGAGATACACCGTCAAATGTCATATATTCAACCCACTCCGACATCTCCTGTACAGTACCGCTTCCCATATTTCCGTTGATATAGGTTTCACATCCGATCTGACGGCAGAGTTCAAAAAACTCGTGGGTACCGAAGCTGTTGTCCTCGACAACACCGCCCCAGTTGGTGTTGATCATTTTTTTGCGGCTTTCTTTCGGTCCGATACCGTCTTTCCAGTGATATTCATCTGCAAAACATCCGCCCGGCCAGCGCAGTACCGGAACTTTGATATTTTTCAGTGCTTCAACAACATCGGTACGCATTCCGTTCACGTTCGGAATATCGGAATTTTCTCCTACATAGAGTCCTTCATAAATACATCTTCCCAGATGCTCCGAAAACTGTCCCTGGATTTCCTTATTGATTTTTGAAAGCTTTCTGTTCGCATCAATTACTAACTTAGCCATAACTTGTCCCCTTTCGAGATCTTAAATTTGGCTTTATTATAGGAGATGTATCTCACTTGTGTCAATGAGCGTACAAGTTGTTTCCCCATGATTTTTTCAAAAAGTGCGGCCGTCTGGCTGCTGACCAAAAGGCCGCTTGTTTTATTTTTCATTCTGCATACGAAAAAACCGCCCTGGTTTTCACCAGGACGGTTACCGTCCGTGCGTTAGAGGATTCGAACCCCCGACCTTTTGGTCCGTAGCCAAACGCTCTATCCAGCTGAGCTAAACGCACATTTCTTTGTCGCTTTAGAACTCTTTGTTTATCACTCGTTCCCGCTGACATCATGTATATTACACTATCCTAAGAGAAAAGTCAACACCTTTTTGAAAAAAATTTAAAATTTTTTCGAATAACAGTTTTTTGTGAAAATAAGGGCTTTTTCCCCTATTTCACAGTCCGCACCAGGTAGTCTTTCTTTCGCAGTTCCTCTTCAATCAGATCCAGGGTCTGCGCCGAGTCTGCCGATACGGTATGAAAATGTTCCCCTGATGTGATATTCTTCAGCGGCCGTGATTTTCCCTGCCGGATTTCTTCCATAAACAGTGCCACCTTATTTCGTGAACTGATATTAAGTTCCGCCCGCAGTTCTCCGTAAACCTCGTGACGCACAATCACATCCAGCACAACGCCGCCGAAATCCACGATTGTATTCAGCTCGTCCTGCATCTGCTCATCCGTGTGATTCACCTCAAAGACCCGCGTCTCTCTCACCGGGCTGCTGCAGATGTAGCCGCGGTTTGTCGCAATCACATCGTATCCGGCTGCGCGGATCAGGGCAATGTCCTGGACAATCACCTGACGGCTGACTTCACAGCTCTTCGCCAGCGCTGCACCGGAGACCGGCGTCTTACTGTTTGTTATTCTTTGAAGAATCTCTTCTCTTCGTTCCTTTCCACTCATCATAAAACAAGACCTCGCATTTCGTACACTTCCCTTATCTTATCACACTTTCCGCCGTTTCTACAATAGCAGGAAATCATTTTCCAAAAGCTTTGTCAAGGACTAAAACTTTATGAAATTTTCCGGGCTCTCGTATATTCGTCCCGCCAACTGCCAATCATGAACGTATAACAGTAACGAACGGTAACCATACGTTCCATGTTTCAGGAGGATGCATACCATGGCGATCAATAAAGTTGAACTGTGCGGAGTCAATACATCACGCCTTCCCGTACTGAATGCCGAAGAAAAGGAGACTCTGCTGAAAAAGGCCCGCGAAGGAGATGCTGCTGCCCGCGAACGCTACATTCAGGGCAATCTGCGCCTTGTCTTAAGCGTGATCAAGCGCTTCTCCAACAGCAGTGAAAACGCCGACGATCTCTTTCAGATCGGCTGTATCGGCCTGATTAAGGCGATTGATAACTTCGACACGACCTTAAACGTCCGTTTCTCCACCTATGCCGTGCCGATGATCATCGGTGAAATCCGGCGGTATCTGCGTGACAACAATGCGATCCGCGTCAGCCGTTCCCTCAGGGATACTGCCTACCGCGCCATCTGCGCCCGCGAACTTTATCTCAAGCAGAACCAGAAAGAGCCTTCGATCGAGGAAATCGCCGCTGAAATCGGCATTGGAAAAGAGGATATCGTCTATGCCCTCGACGCAATCCAAAGCCCGATGAGTCTGTATGAGCCCGTCTACACGGAAGGCGGCGATACCCTGTATGTCATGGATCAGTTAAGTGATAAGAAAAATAAAGAAGAAAACTGGGTGCAGAACCTCGCCCTGCAGGACGCGGTCGCCCGTCTCAATGAGCGCGAACGCCAGATCATCCGCATGCGTTTCTATGAGGGGCAGACCCAGATGGAGGTTGCCCGGGAAATCGGCATCTCGCAGGCGCAGGTCAGCCGGCTGGAAAAGTCCGCCCTGCGCTCTATGCGGAATTATCTCTCCGACGAGCGGTAACGCCCGCCGTTCACTGAATTTCTGCAAACTGCAGCCGGTAATCCGACGGCGGCATTCCATAGTGTTTCCGGAACACACGGGAATAGTAAAAAGGATCTTCAAATCCGCACGACAGCGCCGTCTGTTTGACCGTCATCCCCATCTGCAGCAGCTTTTCTGACTGCTGCAGCCGATATTCCAGCAGATACTGTCCTGGTGACCAGCCGATTTTCTTCTGAAACAGACGGTTCAGCGTTGTGCGGCTGACCGCCATTTTCCGCGCAATTGTCTCCGCGCAGAACTCACTCCTGTGATACCCTGCGGCAATCAGAGCCATCGCTTCCATGATCCGCGGATCTTCCTTCTTTCTCTCCTCCCGCTGCGGCTCCGCCAGATCCTGGTACACGCCCAGAAGCACAAGCAGCACACCGACGGCCTCCTGGCTGTTCCGGCGATAGAGTTCCATCTGGCAGAGACACTCAAAATACGGCAGAAGCCTTTCCTGACGGAGAGGCGGCGCCGCCGGCTGCTGTGGGTTCAGTACCGACCGTGCCAGAATCTGCCGGCATTGTTCCCCGACAAAATCAACCCACACATATTCCCACGGCTCGTTCTCATCCGGCGCGTACTGCACCACCTGCTCTGGACAGATTAAAAAGCTCTGTCCGGCGGTAAGTGTGTACGTCTTTTTCCCGCAGGTAAACGTTCCCTTTCCGCTTATAATATAATGTATAATATAGCACTGCCGTACACCCGGCCCCCAGGAATGCAGATCATGGCAGTCCTGCCGCCCGGCATCGACAGGCCGGATCCCGTTCATTTCTGATACAAGCATATTCTTTCCTTTTCCCGTATTTTATTCTTTATGAAGCAAAAATCCATGCTTTTGTCTTAAAATTCCATGGTTTTGCTCTGGAAATCCATCTATACTCAAAGTACATCAAAACTTACGGGAGGTCAATACTATGATCAAACTTACACCGCCGATGGGCTGGAATTCCTGGAACACCTTCGGAGAAAATATCAATGAAAAAATGATTTTTGAAACTGCTGATGTCATGGCCGAGAGCGGCCTGCGCGATAAAGGATACGAATATCTTGTCATCGACGACTGCTGGTCCTTACGTGAACGCGATGAAAACGGCCGTCTTGTGCCGGATCCGGAAAAATTTCCGCATGGTATGAAAGCCGTTGCCGATTACGTTCATTCCAAAGGGCTGAAATTCGGTATGTATTCCTGCGCCGGAAACATGACGTGTGCCGGCTACCCTGGCAGCTATGAGCACGAATTTGTCGATGCGGAAACTTTCGCATCCTGGGATGTTGATTTCTTAAAATACGACTACTGCTACCACAGCCCGATCCTGCACGGAAAATATCTGTACCGCCGCATGGGACTGGCACTCGAGAACTGCGGCCGCGACATTCTCTTCTCTGCCTGCTCCTGGGGTGCTGATGAAACGCATGAGTGGATCAAAGAAACCGGCGCTTCCATGTGGCGTTCCACCGGCGACATCTTTGATACCTGGGATTCTGTCAAAGATCTCGTGGCACAGCAGGAAAAACTGCATCCGTACAACGGCGTCGGCTGCTTCAACGATATGGACATGCTGATCGTCGGCATGCATGGAAAAGGAAATGTTGGACTGGCCGGCTGCAGCGATGTCCAGTATCAGACACACTATGCACTGTGGGCATTCCTTGGCTCCCCGCTGATGATCGGCTGCGACATCCGCGAGATGAGCGACGAAACCCGCCGCATTCTCATGAATGATGAAATGATCCGCATCAATCAGGATCCGCTCTGCCGTCAGCCGTATAAAGTGAAAAACCATGCATGGAATGACAACGTTCTGATTTATGTAAAAGCGCTCGCAAACGGAAATCTTGCTATCGGCATGTTCAATCTCAGTGATGAAAAATCGCGTGCAGCCATGAATCTGGATGAGATCGGCCTTCCGTTCTCCACTGGCCGTACTCTGGAACTTACTGAGGTCTGGACCTGCGAGAACCTGTGTGCAAACAATGCATCCCTTGTCACAGAGCTCGAGCCGTTTGCATCAAAAGTATACCGTGCAAAGGTCGTAAAACTCTGATGGCACGCTGTATGCAGTGCGGCAAAGAACTCACACATAACGAGATCGGCGCCCACCGTAAATTTATCAACCGCGGCGCAGAACAGTTTTTCTGCAAGCAGTGTCTTGCCGAGCATCTCGGTGTAACGCCGGAGCTCATTGACGAAAAGATCGAACAGTTCAAGCGGCAGGGGTGTACACTGTTTGTATAGACCTACACTGTCTGAAATGCACACAGCCGGATTTCCGCCAAATAGAAATCCGGCTCTATTTTCATGCTGCATAAAAAATCATTTCTTCTTTATTTCTTTCAGATATGCTCCGGCATCCTTTAGGAATCCCGCCACAATCAGAAGAATTACCATTCCGATCGGAAACGCTGCCACGATACTGACCGACTGCAGATTGCTCATAGAGCTTTCGGAAAAGACCAGTGCAATCGGAAGCAGAATCAGCAGAAGGCACCACATAAGCTGAATCGCTTTCGATGGCTGCTGTCCCTCTTCCAGACGGCGGTAGCTGTAGCAGGAAACCGTCAGCGCAATCGAATCAAACGAGGTCGCATAAAAGGCAATCATCGTGAGCAGCAGAACGACAAGAACCAGCGATGCACACGGGATCTTCTGGATCATGGCGATAATCATTCCATAGAGATCACCGTCTTTGGCATACCGCGCGATAAAATCCGCTTTTCCCGCCATCTGCATCCCCATCGATTCATTTCCCAGGATGATAAAGCTTAAAATCGTGGAGCCAACGCCGAATCCATATCCGCCAAGGATTGTCTGCCGCACCGTTCTTCCCCGGGAAATACTTCCGATAAAAAATGGCGCCGCCACGCACCATACCATCCAGTATGCCCAGTAATAAATAGTCCAGTTCTGCGGAAAATGCGTCTCGCGCAGCGGATCGGTATCGGTCGCCAACGTCGGGAAATACTGAATCATCCGTCCCAGCGATGAAAATCCCGTCTCGATAATATACCGCGTCTGTCCGCCGAACAGCAGCACGTACGCCAGTAGCCCGAAAAACAGATAGATGCAGAGCTTTGCCAGAAAACCGATTCCGCGGAAGCCGTGAAGCAGCGAATACGTGTACACAAAACACGTAATCAGCAGAATCACAATTGTCACTGCGTTCCGGTCCAGATTGATATGAAACAATGCATTGATTGCACTTGCCATCAGCGGCGTTGCCACGCTGAATGTCGTTGCCGTTCCTGCAAGGAGTGCAAATACCGCCAGCAGATCAATCAGCCGTCCGCCGATGCCGTCCGTCTGTTTTCCCATAATCGGACGGCAGGCTTCTGAATACCGCTGCCGGTTCCGTTTCCGCACGTGCAGCATAAACCCAAATGCGGCAGCGAGAACGAGATAAAAGCCCCACGGAATCAGACTCCAGTGAAACAGCGGGTACACGCCCGCCCACTCCTGGATTCCGCCCATCTTTTCAATCTGCGGATCAGCAGCATACATCACCCATTCTGCAAAAGAATAAAACAGAATGTCTGCCGCAAGGCCGCACGTAAACATCATGGATCCCCAGGCAAAAAAAGAATATTTCGGTTTCTCATCCTGCTCTCCTAACACAATATCGCCATATTTTGAAAATGCCAGATACAAAGAGAGCAGAAAAACGCCAAGGCCAATTGCAAGATAATAGACTCCAAAGGTATCTCCCAAGAAGAAGCGTACCTTCGCAAGAACTGTGTTGGACTGTTCCGGCAGGAGGAAAAACAAAATGCTGAGCGCTGCAATCAGTCCCAGCGGCAGCAGCGTGATCATCCAGTCAATCTGACCTTTTTTCCGTATTTTTCCGCTCTGTTTCTTTTTCGCCACTCTGTTTTCATCAACTGTATTCATGTTTTCTGTTCCTTTCTGCTATACTGCCCGATCCAGCTTATTTTTCTTCTGATTTTTCCTGCCCCTGTGCCTCATATCCGCAGTAAGACGGATCCAGATCGCAGAGTTCCGAGAAATCATCAATCTCAATCAGATCGCCTTCCTGCATAGGATAAATGCCAAGCTCATATTCTTCAAAATGACAGAACATCGCCACATCATCCCAGTAAATCTGGCGGTTCTGTTTTTTTTCAAATTCCAGTTCCAGGTGGCGTTTCAGCCGCTTTCCGTCCTCCCGGTTCCAACGTGATACACTGAAGAGCTGCCAGCCGCCCTTACCGCCGGTCCGGCTACAGGAACACACGATTCCATCCTTCACCTGCATCAGCCATTCATCCGTCTTTTCGTCCGTCCAGACAGCATTGTAGCCAGAATGCGTAAATTCCGGTGCAAGAATTTCTTTTTTGTATATAATCTGATCCCCATCCAGAATCATTGCATTTTCCAACTGTTCCCGCGCCACATAGAGCGATGCAATATTATTGCAGGAATCCCAGTATGGATTTTCGATCAGTGTCACACCTTTATATTCTGCGGTAAGGCACGCAAACTGCTCTTTCCGATATCCCACTACTACATAAATCTCATAAATTCCATTTTCATGCAGCGCCTGAATCACCGTATCAATCATGCGGACACCCTTCACACGGATCAGCGGTTTCGGCGTAGTAAGCGTTACCGGCCGCATCCGCGTTCCCGTTCCCGCCGCCATGATAATTGCACGTTCTACATGATTTTTCTGCTGAATTTCACTTCCCGGTCTCTGCCCCACATCCATCGCTTTCATTCTTCCACCCTCTTATTCTTCCTGACCTTTGCTTTTGGCAAGCTCCTGCTTAACAAGTTTATAGTAATCCTTAGCATATCGGTACTGTTTCAGCGAATACTCGCCAAACTCCACGCCTAACCGGCTCTTGTACTCACACCAGTTGCTCCATAAAAGCCCGCACACCGCAATGTATGCATAAATTTTCGTGCGCACCTCCTGCGGACAGCCTTCCGTAAAATAACTGTCGATCAGCGCATCCACCTGCGGACGGTCATACATGGCGTAAATGCAGAACATCGCCAGATCCACATGTGCATCCTGCATGCCCGCATATTCCCAGTCAATCAGACGAATTTCCGTTCCGCCGTTTTTCTCCACAAACAGAAAATTGTCCGGCACCGCATCAATATGCGTCAGCGTCCACACCTTCGGCTGCGCTTCCAGATAAGCCTCAAGCTCCAGCACATGCGCTTTCGTCGTGCTGTAATCCCGATAAACAGACGGTTCTCCCTCCCACAGACTTTCATAGTATGCGATCTGGTCAAACAGCGAAAACGTATGCTCCACGCTCAGATGCTCCTCATGGAAGGAACGGAGCTTTTTCATACAGGCCTGCACATCCTCAGGGTTTTCCGGATCGCAGACACGCGCACCCTCCAGGTATTTTGTAATCTTATAGCCGTTTTCCGGATTGATCGACACGATTTCATCGCAGATGCCCTTTCCGTCCAGTGTCCGATATACCGCCGCCTCCTGCCTGCGGTTGATCAGAAGACTCGTGCCTTCCCCCGGAATTCTCATAATATACCGCCCGCCGCGACAGCGGAATAAAAACGAACGGTTTGTCATTCCCTTTTTCAGGACCTCAATTCCCGTAATCTCCTCACCGGAAACCGAAAGCACCCGTTCAATTTCTGCCATCGCATCCGACTTCAGCTGATCCGAATTTTCATCCAGTTCCCGCAGCTGCTCGTAGGTATTGATCTCCACCACAGCTCCTTCCGGGACAAGCTTTGCCTGCACCGGCATTCCGTTTTCCGCAAAAAGGGCATCCTCCCAGAAAACATGGTCATACCGGCGATCCTGTACCATCGTTTCGATTCGCCGCGCCATCGACTGTGCCACAGAATCCGTCAGATAGCTGATGCCGATCATATGATTTCCTTCTTTTTCCCCGCCTGAGGGCACAAGCTCCCACTTCCGGCTCACACGAACCGTACTGTCTGGATCTTTTGCATCGCTCACCAGATACCAGGAATACCACTCATACTCCGAAAACGGATTTTCCCGGCACCAGAGGTCGCACGGCATAAGATACGTTTCACCAAGCTGCGGCAATACCTTTGCCAGGGAATGCAGGTTGTTTTTCTCTGCATACTCCATATTGACAACCAGCTTCACGCCATACCGGTCAACCAGATAATCGTACTGTTCCTTTTTAAAACCAACGACAACATAAATTTCCTTCACCTTTACCGCATGAAGCTGACGGATCAGCCGCTCGATCAGCGGTTCCCCCTCTACTTCCAAAAGTCCTTTCGGCGTTTCCATATTAATCGGCACCATCCGCATTCCATATCCGGCAGCCAGAATCACCGCGTTTTTCGGGCGATGCTTTGCCATCTCAAGCCTGGCTTTTTCCGTCAGCTCCATATCTGTTGTTAAAAAACCCTGCCCCTGCAGCGCTTTCACCGAACGGTTTACCATTCCCAGTGAAAACCCACACCGCTCCGCCAGCGCACGCTGGTTCCGGCAGTGGTATTGCAGGATCACGTTCAAAATATCCGATTCCTGTTTGTTCATGTACATCTTTCCTTTCGTTTTCGTGAACATCGTTATTATAATACAGGACCGGCGGCATGTCAAGCTGCCAGCCGATCCTGTGAACCAATATGCCCAGATTAAGTTACGGTTCACTGGTTCCCCGCGAACCGTAACATTCGCAGCCCTAATCCATGTGCAAGTTTTTTCACCATCCTCCTTCCGGTACAAGATCCACGCAGACAATCTCCGGAATATTGTTGAACCGCGGAATCACCTCCGTATTTCCAAGCCCCGCGGACAGAACCAGATGCCGTTTTCCATCCTCTGAATCAAAAACACCCTTCAGCCGTCCCGGAAACCAGCCCATATCCGGCGCATATACACCGCCGATCCCAGGTAAAATGACCTGCCCTCCGTGAAGATGGCCGGAAAACACGCAGTCCACGTTCCATTCCTCCAGGGCATCATTTTTCAGCCAGGCAATCGGAAGATGACTAAGCAAAATCTTGTAACGGTCGGTATTCTCAAAATCCCATAAAAACATGCATTCGCTAAGATCAGCTTCTTCCGTTTCCAGGTATTTGTCCGGCAGACAGTAACCGTAAATGCCGCCGATGCGAAGAGACTGGCCTTTTACAGTGATATCCCGGTATTGGTGCTCCAGAACAATAGCACCGGCGTCCTGATACAGTTGTGTGATATCTGTGCCAAAATTGTCCTGGTATTCTATCTCATGATTTCCCAGGGACAGGTAGACGGGAGCAATCTCACAGAGAGAAGAAATTAAATTGGTAGCAATCTCTGTGACAGGCTCTCCGGAATTTAACAGATCCCCCGTAAGCAGAATCAGATCGGGTGACTGACTTGCTATCCGGTCAATCAGCTCCTGATTGTCTTCTCCAAACTCGCTGTTGTGCAGATCCGTCAGCTGCACAATCCGGATTTGGGTGTCGATTTTGTCGGAGGGGATCTGATAGGAAGAGTAGCTTAGGGAGTGTTTCGATTGATCGAGGTTTTGGCAGGTTGTGATTCCGAGGAATAGAAGTACGCTGATAATGAGCGTCCATTTGTGCTGCCGTAACCATTTCATTGATAATGTCCTCCGTTATCGTGACTCATCCTAACCCACACAGCTTTTTGAGTACACGCTTAATTATTTCCTTCTTACTTCGCCTTTGTGGTTGTTTTACTTGAAGTAATGGCAATATTTCCTGAAAATTTTCGCTTTCAATAGTTTTTAAAACAATATCTCTATTTTGTTTATGAACTGATGATCTCAATAACGATGGATTTTCTCTTGCCGCCTGTTCCAAATAAACTTGTTCACATTTTATGTTTTCAGAAACTGCGTTCATCATTTTTTCGCCTTTTGCAGTATGCGTTAATATAAGAGATGTTCCTTTATTATCGTCCATTTTGGGATTAATATTCCATATTCCCCAGAAATCGCCTAATGTTATATCACTAACACGATGATATCCTTTAAAATGACAGCTACTACAAGATTCCCGCAAAATATAATCTTTTACAAATAATTGCATGAAGGGATCATCACCATTTTTACATAAATAGCGTTTCTTGTCTGCATAAGCAAATTTAACCGAGTATGCGTAATGACTCCAACCACTTTCCTTATTTCGCAAATTTATATGCTGTGGAAATGAATCACTATTATCCGTTAGAGATCGATACTTTACATATTTTTCCCATACCATCGGAGACGGTACTCCATGACATACAAAATCTATGCAGACCAAATTCTCATAATCTCGTTTTAAAAAGGCTTTCAATCCGGCTACCTGACAAGGTGTACCTGAAAACAACACTATTCGTCCGGAATCCAGTTGTTTTTTTATGCTTAAAAAGCTGTCTCCTAAAATACTTTGCGAATATTTCGCTCCTCGTAGTTTACCGAGTTCCGTTTGCTCTTTTATCTCAATATGTCTGACTACGCCTTCGTCATCATAGCTTGCACCATAGATCACTCCGCCTCGCTGTAAAATGGTAGCTGCTAACTCAGAGAAAATTCCACCGGAGGAACTCTCCAGTCGAAGTGCATTATTGTTAGAGAATGCCGCATATGCAGACGTTGATAGGTTTTCATCATCTTTTTTCTTCATTAACACGGGACATACTCTTTCACAAGCCCCACAAGCAATACACGCAGACCGCTCCATAATTACCGGAAACTCAAATCCTGCATTATCTTTTTTCATCTGAATACAGTTCCGTGGACAAATGCTTACACAGGCAGTGCAACCTGTGCATTGGTTCTTCTCGGCAAGTTTGGGCATAGTTTTCACCTTCTTATCCCTTGATTCTTTTGATTATCCTCTTCAATGGTTCTCTAAAAATACTTCTTTCATATTCATTAAATGAAACTTCATACATTAACACAATATAGATGCCAGTAAAAACAATTATCCCGATCAAAAAAATAATCCAGTTATCAATTTCATATATTCTATTTATCAGTAAACCACTAAACATCATTATTCCTGGAACAATGGCCATTTTTAAAATATTTTTCCAGAACAAAGGAATATCCAATCCTGTCACTTTGTAGTAGTAAATATTCATCACAATACCTTGTCCTAGGATATATGCAAAACAAGAACAAGTAGCCGCCCCCAAAATGCCACAATATGGAACCGCAATATAAGTTGTCACTACATTAAGTATTGCAATAATCATGTATATGATGGATCTAAACTGATGCTTATTCTGAGCAGTAACAATCGTTAAACCAATGTTTTGAATCAACGGAACGCACAGAGGAAACATTGTCAAAATAGCAACCCAATATGCGTCATGATAATCCTTTCCAGCCCATAATGTAATAAAAGCTTGTCCAAAAGCAGTAAAACCAGACACTATCAAAGCAATTACAATAAACTGTAATCTTCCAACTCGAATAAACAAATTCGTTAATTCATCCTTGGATGCATCTTTTACGACCATCCCCGTCACTCTAGGTGTCAATACTCCAGATATTGATGTTGACAAATTCATAACCATATTATTAAAAGTACCGCCCACATTATAAATTGCAACAGCGACACTCCCGGATAACATTCCTAAAATAACTTTATCAGTAGCCCAGAATAACATATCTACAATCGAACCAATAAAAACAAACACCGAAAATCCTAACATTTCTTTAATTAGTGCTATTGGAAGTTTTTCTATAACTGGTTTAATATGTAACTTTCTAAGACAATAATAAATATTCACAGGGAGCATCAAAAATTGAACCACGGTTGCCGCTGTTGCCATTCCTACAGAAGCGTACCCCAAATACAACGCAACTAAATTTGCCAGTGGAGCTAATACAGTTGAAAACATATCAACAAGTTTTCTAAAGATATACTTCTCATTCGCTGTTATCATTGATGAAAAGACACTGTTTGGAAATGATAATGCTGAGTTAAATGTCATTATCATTACCAGAACTTTCATTTTTTTCAATTCATTAGCTGATAATCCTTTTTGAAATATTGCTTCAACATTATTTGCAATGATTGCCCCACATAATAGAACTAGCAAAGCTAATAGTCAGTATAAAATTAAGAAAAAACCAAATGCCTTTTCTTCTGATTTTTTATCTTTCTCTGCACGATATTTAGAAATATACCTAATAATAGTACTTCCGAATCCAAAACTCAATAATGATAAGTAAGAAACGGCGGACGAAGCAAGCGAAAATAAACCATATTCTGCTTGTCCTAACATTCGGAGCATAATTGGTGTATATATAAAAGGAATAACTGTGCCAAGCCCCAAGTTAATGTACGACAAAATCACTCCCGATTTCAACTCATTTTTTTGCACTGCATTCACCTCATCGAACTAATTTATCCAGTGCCATTTTCCCTGAATATGCTTTCGAAATATATTCCGGCATAATTTTTTCTAAATGATCTTTTATTTCTTTTTCATGCCCTACAAGCCATCTGAAATGCTTTGTCAATTCATCTGGTTCTTGTAACGATTGCACTGGTAAAACGTAGTTTTCTTCATTGCCAAATAAATCTCTCGCAATGCCACGCGATTTAACTGAGTATCCTAATACCAGTGTGGGCACACAAGAAGAATATGCAGCAATAGTAGCATGCGTTCTTGCACCAACAAAAAATCGACAACGTGCAATATATCCTTTCAGTTCCATGCAGTTATGATCTCCAATTAGCATGATTCTATCATTATCTTTAAATTCATCATAGAGTTGCGCAAGCACTTCCAAATCATTATTACCATCACATACCACATGTGGGATCAGTGCAACTCCACAATCTGTATGATCAAGAATTTCTTGAATAAGCATTCTATATGCCATATAAACAGTATTTGAATCTTTTCCATTCTGAAGAATCAATGGACTAGCATTTATTCCAACCATGTTTCTTTCTAACCAATTATCTGGTAGAGATAACAACTTCTTAGGAAGTGTAAATGCCGGATCTGCAACCTTTACAGTGTTAATATTAATTGTTTTTAATGCATTATAAGAAATTGACTCTCTTGCTGTAATCAAATCAAATTCTTTTAAATCTGCTACAATTTCTGGATTTTTAAGCAGTTTTGGTTCAACACTACATCCCCAAAGAACTAACTTGGCACCTTTTTTCTTTATATTTCTATTGACCGCTGCCAAAACATCTGTTCCTGGGTAGCAATAATTATCTCCACCTATCGAAAGAAAAATTTCTTTGGATATAATATTTTTAAGCAACTCTTTCCTTTGAATTTTGACAGCTAAATCTATTTTTCCACTAATTTTTGTCTGGGCTGCAGAAATAAACCATTTCAAACTCTTCTTGGGATATACCGTTACCGTATCTCTCTTTATATCGCATATTGTATCTAATCCATATTTCAAGTCTTTATCCGCATTTAATGAGTATAGTCTACTTTTTTCATTTAATATGCTTACGGTAGAACGAACAATAGCTTCACATCCATGATTATCGCTTCCCGCATGAAGATATAAATTAATCATTTGATCTCTCTCTGTTCTTTTTAGTGCACGTTCAACAAAACGCCTTGATTTTACTGGATTTGATGAACAGTTAATAAGTTACATATATCTCCAAAATAGAGTTTTCTGGATATGAAGTGACTTCATGGAGTCCATTTCTGATAATTTTAGATACAAGAACTAAAACATCTTTGCTTCTTTTTATGAAGGCCTTCCTGTTCCCCACCTTCACCTACAGTAACTAACCTCTCATGTCTACTAGAATCACCGCCATCTGACGGATCCTAAATTTCTTCGTTCTCCTTATCCATAGTTGTGTGCTGCTCATGCTCCTTTAGCAGGGTCGTTGCCCTATAAAAAATGTCAATGCAGCTACTGGCTCTACTTTTTCTCATATTTTTTGCATTCCTGTTTCACAGCACCATTGATGGCGGACGCTTTCCTGTTTACAGTACTTCTTGCTCAAGCGGCTATAAAGTTGCCTTCCTGATGTAAGCGCAAAATATTGCTACATTACTCATGAATTACGCTTGCACCAAAATGATAGATGCAAGCGTTTTACTCCAGTTTAGTTTTGACAGTTCGTTTTC
>SKEY01002146.1_pt1 | contig 22115 bp, 16 predicted proteins | sample 4843871 | NCBI WGS metagenome assembly SKEY01 (sample SAMN11008797, study PRJNA524170) | human gut metagenome | biome: Human fecal sample; material: Feces; isolation source: fecal sample from pouch patient p36 | host: Homo sapiens | place: Israel: Tel-Aviv | collected 2016-12-04 | reverse complement strand
CGGGTCTGACGGCGCTTAGTGCTGAATTCACTATCGGCGAAGGTGAGTTGATGGCTCATGATGTCCCTCTGGGATGCGCTCCGGATGAATATGATGATCTCATATCAGGAACTTGTTCGCACCTTCCTTAGTAAAGCATGCATTAAGAACTATCGAAAATTTCTGCGGCGCGAAGCTGGTTTTGATATTAATCAGGGAAATAATTTGTGGAAACGCTGGGAGGATATGCTGAAAGTGGAACAAATCAGGCATGTTCTGGTTCACTCCGAAGGTGAGATTGAAAATCACAGGGCGGAGCGACTGGCTGATATAAAAAGCTATTGTAATCGGAAAGAAAATATCAGACTGAACAAACACAAAATTATCATTGATGAGGGTTATGTGGCAGGGCTTATCACCGAACTTATCTCACTGTTCGAGCTATTGGGCAAGCAGGTGAACCTCTTTATCCGTAGATACGAAAGCGAGCATGGTAGCTACGAAGTTCCACTTCCACAGGGGGCATCACGAACACCACTGTGATTCGCGGGACTGGAAGCACAATACGCTCGTAATTAATCATTCTTATTGAGAGGTACATATGTTTGAAATAGCTTATAGCAGAATCACCTTCTACGACTCAGCAACTCATGGTATGGCTCCAAAGAACAAAACGCTATACCCCTGGAATGAAAGAACTGGCCACACTCACGTGGGTGGACTGGTATAACAAGCGACGATTGCTGGGAAGGCTGGGCCATACTCCTCCGGCAGAAGCAGAAAAAGCTTATTATGCTTCCATCGGAAACAATGATCTGGCAGCCTGAGTTCACAGATAAAACACTCTCTAGGAAACCCGGGGCGGTTCAATCCCTGCCCAACCATAATATTTCTGTCATTTCTGCTCCCTATTATGACGTTGTTTTAACTTCTGAGCGATAACAACGAAAAGAGACAATGACATGCACAACTCCAAAATCCGACAAGCTGTACTGGTTGGATGCATGACGCTGAGCGCTAACCTGTGTGCCGAAGCGCAGCCGGTGCAGGCAACGCTGGCCGGGCATGCACTGTTGCCAGTAACATCCGCCGTTTCAACTCCGAAGGATGCGCCGAGCGATCTGCAACAGAGCGGCAAATACACCAGCGGCAAACGCGTCACCGAGCTGGGAAGCGTGGCGGGCAAATCCGCAGATCGTCTGACTGGACTCGGCCTGCCGATCAACGGTCAGCCGTTGCAGGGCCACTCAGGTATCAAACACATGCCCGACGGTACCTACTGGGTGCTGACTGACAACGGCTTCGGCAGCAAAGCCAACTCCCCGGACGCCATGTTGTACCTCAACCACTACAAAATCGACTTCAAAGACGGCACTGTAGTACCGCTGAAGACGCTTTTCCTGCATGATCCGGATAAGAAGGTACCGTTCCACATCATCAACGAGAGTACCGAACAGCGCTATCTGACCGGCAGCGATTTTGATCCCGAAAGCTTCCAGTTTTCCGACAATGCCTTATGGATCGGTGATGAGTTCGGTCCTTACCTGATCAAGACCGACCTGAACGGCAAGGTGCTGGCGGTGTTCGATACTGAAGTGGATGGAAAGGTGATTAAATCGCCGGACAACCCGACGCTGACCCTACCTGGCACGCCGGACGGCAAGCAGAATTTCCAGGTTGCGCGTTCCAAAGGCTTTGAAGGCATGGCCATCTCGCCGGACGGTAGTAAGCTGTATCCACTGTTGGAAGGGGCATTGTGGGACGGTGAGCTGTTCGAGAACGTTGGCGGAAAACGCTACCTGCGTATGCTGGAGTTCGACGTCAAACAGCAGGTCTGGACTGGTCGCAGCTGGCAGTACGTGCTGGAAGACAACCAGAACGCCATCGGCGACTTCAATATGATCGATGACACCCACGGGCTGGTGATCGAGCGCGACAACGGCGAAGGCACTACGGATAAAGCCTGCGTCGTCGGCGCGGTGACCAACAACTGTTTCAGTCAAGTAGCCAAGTTCAAACGAGTGTATAAAATCGCTTTCTCGGACACTAACGTCGGTAAACCTGTCGAAAAACTGAGCTATATCGACCTGATGAATATTCAGGATCCGAACAAGCTGGCACGCAAGCCGCTGAGTGACGGTGTGCTGACCTTCCCGTTTGTCACCATCGAGAACGTGGATGTGGTTGACGCGAACCACATTATTGTAGGCAACGATAATAACTTCCCGTTTTCCTCCAGCCGCTGGCCTAATATGGCGGATGACAATGAGTTTATTCTACTGGATGTGAAGAATTTTCTGAAGTAGGGGGGAGAGCATCTCATCGCTTACCTTAAAACTATCATAAGGGTTTACTTTCCTTCAGCGGCGCACAAGGCGCAGGCTTCTGGCTTTCAGTCTTATCCAGGAGGAACATACTGAAAGGCCTGAGTAAATATGAATAAAAAAGGAATATTATATAACAGATGATTCTAAACCACGCGACAAAGCGTTGAAGGAAGCCTGCGCGCGGCATGACGGGGCTTTACCATAAAAAAACGCAGGCTAACCGCGCCTGCGTTTTTTTATGACGGATGAAGCAGAAATCAGGTGCCGATCATACCGCCGTCGGCTTTCACGATAACGACGGTTGAGGAACGCGGACGACCGGCCTTATCGCCGTCGGGCCAGCTTGATACTGCCGTCGGATGCTGCGGATCGCTCAGCCCTTCGGCTGGCTCGCCAGGGTGCTGGATGTTAATAAACAGCGTCCGGTTATCCGGCGTGAACGCGATGCCGGTGATTTCGCAGCCACGCGGGCCGGTCAGGAAGCGGCGAAACTCGTTGGTACCGGGGATCGTCGCCACCATCTGGTTGTTGCCCATGCCTTCGTAATCTTTACGGTTGATGGTTGATGACGACACGTCGGTCTGGATCCACAGCACGCCGCGGTGATCGAAGCTCAGGCCGTCGGCGCTGCCGAATTCCGCGCCCTTCATGCTACCTTTGGCTTCCGGTTTGTCAGTATCGGTGCGACCGCCCATCACCAGAATATCCCAGGCGAACTGCAGCGCGGTCGGGTCGCCGTTCTGCTCCAGCCAGTGAATGATGTGACCGTAAACGTTTTTGCCGCGCGGGTTGGCCGCATCCACCGGCGCTTTGCCTTCCTTACCGCGATCGCTGTTGTTGGTGAGCGTGCAGTAAACGCTGCCTGTGTGGTATGGATCAACCGCAATCCACTCCGGGCGGTCCATTTTGGTGGCGCCCACAGCGTCTGCCGCCAGACGGGTTTTAATCAGCAGGTCTCCCTGGTTTTCAAAGCCTTTGCTGGCGTCAAGCCCGTTTTGGCCGAACACCAGCGGTAGCCACTCGCCTTTGCCGTCATCGTTAAATTTCGCCACATACAGCGTGCCTTTTTCCAGCAGGCGCATGTTGGCTTTGCGATCCCGCGGGTTGAATTTGCCTTCCGAGACAAATTTATAGATGTATTCGAATTTCTGGTCATCGCCCATATAAACCACAACGCGGTTATCCGGGGCGAGCGTCACCGCCGCGCCTTCGTGCTTGATGCGGCCAAGCGCGGTGTGCTTGCGCGGCACTGAATGCGGATCGTATGGATCGATTTCCACCACCCAGCCGAAGCGGTTCGGCTCGTTCGGCGTGACGTCAACGCTGAAACGCTTATCCACTTCGTTCCAGCGGTAAGAGCCGTCGCTGTCGCTGATGCCGTAACGTTTTTCCAGCGGGTTCATCTCCGCTTTTTTCACGAAAATATCGGACCAGTTCTCTTCGCACGTCAGATAGGTGCCCCACGGCGTAAAACCGTTGGCGCAGTTCTGCATGGTGCCGAGAATGGTTTCGCCTTTCGGATCGTCAGCCGTTTGCATCAGCGGGTTATGCAGCGCCGGGCCGGTGATTTTCATCGGCGTGTTAACGGTGATGCGGCGCGCGAAAGATGACGGGCGCACCACTTCCCAGCCCTGGGCCGCTTTTTTTACTTCAATGACCGACACGCCCATTGCGTTCTGTCCTTTCAGCGCTTTATCAGCGCTCCAGTTGGCATCGCCATCTTTAAACAGCAGACCGTTATCGATGTATTCATGGTTCATGGCGAGCAGGCCGTGATCGACGCTGTGCCCGCCCTGCGGCAGGCTAAACCACGCCATACCGTCGTGGTGCATCCCGGCCTGCGCCGCCTGCTCTTCCGTGGTGTTGCTGCCGTCGGTTTTAAAAACCGGCAGATTCCCGGCAAGCCCGGTGGCGTCGCCCCATTTGTATAAGGGCTTCGCGATGTAGCCTTCCGGCACGATAACGGTATCTTCCGTGGAAACCGGCAGACTGGTGAAACCGAGCGCCGTCGCTTTGCCGAGGTTACCGCTTACGCTGGAGACCGCTTTCGCCAGCGCGTTTTCCGGTTTCAGCAGAAACGGGAACGTTGCCGCGGCACCGGCGACCGCGCCTGTCTGTAACAGGCGGCGGCGCGACAAATAGACTTTCGCCACCTGCGAAAACGCGCGGTTATCACTCGGGTTGCTGATCTCTTCACTATGCTCACGTTTGAATAAAGTTTTTAACGATCTGCCCATTGCGGTTTCCTTTCAAAAAATCGATTTCAAGGGGAATCATTTTTATGCACGTGAGTCTACGGAAAGTATGTTACAGAAATATAATGAGATACAGCGCGTATACGATGAAAATCATCAGGTGTACGGTGTGCGTAAAGTCTGGCGTCAGTTGTTACGGGAAGGAATCAGGGTGGCCAGATGTACAGTGGCGCGCCTCATGGCGGTTATGGGACTTGCCGGTGTTCTCCGGGGTAAAAAGGTCCGCACAACAGTCAGTTCGTGGCAGAACCACGGCAGCCTGGCGGCTGCAAATCGGGGTGTGGCAGAATATGAGCTTTCAGAGTAACCATCCAGAATGAGTTCCCATGTCACACAACCAGGAGCACCAGAAAGTCCACACCAGAATGGTGAAAGAGGTTCTGAAAGCGGTCGCCAGAGCCAATAATCACCCTTATCAGTCCGTATTCCCGGAGAAGTTTTTTAAGATGGTGAGGTACTTCGGGTTCCTTGCCAACAGTGTTTGTGGGGAGAAGCTGCCGCAGGTGTATAAGGCGCTGGGTATGGATAAACCGGCCCCCGTGGCGAAAGTGTACTATGCACAAATGGTGAAACAGTTCCTGAGTCGTGACCCGTTCGAATGCGTGCTGTGTGGAGGCAGGCTGGTATACCGCCGGTCCATCGCGGGGCTGAATGTGGACGGACTGAAGAAAAACGCGCGGGATACCAGTCTGCTGAGGTATATCCCGGGGTAATGCAGGCCTGGTGCGCCTGCAATCCGGTGAAAGTATAAAAAACGAGCCTGTTTAGGATTCTGTGTAAATGCCTTTTCTCAGAAGTGACCGTCCAGGCGGTCACCGAACTCGATAATAAAGCGGCTCATTGCCATACGCCAGTCCTTCAACGGCATCGTCCATTTCTGGGACGCAGACTGGATTGCCAGCCACACCACTTTTTTCACCGAGTCGTCTGTCGGGAACACTTTACGCTTTTTGATCGCATGGCGGATCACGTTGTTTAGCGACTCGATGGCATCCGTCGTATAGATCACTTTGCGGATGTCCGTCGGATAAGCGAAGAACGTGGCAAGATTCGGCCAGTTAGCCTGCCAGCTTCGGCTTATTTGAGGATAGCGACTGTCCCAGGCCGCAGCGAACGCTTCCAGTGCCTGCTGGCCTGCCTCTTCCGTGGGAGCCTGATAAATCGCTTTCAGGTCGCGAGTGACGGCTTTGTAGTCCTTCCATGACACGAAGCGCAGGTTGTTGCGCACCATATGCACGATGCATAACTGGATGCGGGCCTCCGGATATACTGTGTTGATGGCATCCGGGAAGCCTTTCAGTCCATCTACACAGGCGATGAGGATATCGTTCAGACCGCGGTTTTTCAGTTCAGTCAGCACATTGAGCCAGAACTTCGCCCCTTCATTTTCGGCCAGCCACATGCCCAGCAGTTCTTTCTGACCTTCGATATTGATGCCCAGTGCCAGGAACACCGATTTGTTGATGACGCGACTGTCCTGCCGAACTTTAAGGACGATACAGTCAAGATAAACAATGGGGTAAACAGCATCCAGTGGTCGGTTTTGCCATTCTACAACCTGCTCCATCACGGCATCGGTGACCTTTGATATCAGTGCCGGTGAAACATCTGCGTCATACAGCTCTTTGAACGCAGCAGCTATCTCACGGGGGGGCATCCCTTTGGCATACAACGAGAGGATCTGGTTATCCATTCCGGTAATACGGGTCTGATTTTTCTTTACCAGTTGTGGTTCGAAGGTACCGTCACGATCGCGCGGAGTACGCAGTTCCAGTGGACCGTCGCCTGTGATAACGGTCTTTGTGGAATAACCGTTGCGGGAGTTAGTTCCCGGTTTGGACTGATTTTTCTCATACCCAAGATGGTGTGTCATCTCTGCATTGAGAGCGGCTTCAACGCTGATTGTCAACGACGGATGAAAAGTGGTTCTTCCGCAACCTGGGTGGAAGAAAATGGATGAAACTTTCTGGAGAACAAAGATCTAAGCTGTTTTAAGTTATGGGCAACGCAATGCACTCCCTTAAGACACTTCTACAGTTACCTTGCGGATGGCGATGCAGTCGACAAATTATTAGCTCTGACGGTATAACCCTCCATCTCCACGGAAAACGCAAAACAGCCCAATGTCCTGAATGCTTTAAGCGTAGCGACTCTGTTCATAGTTGTCGTCGGCGCCGGATACATCATCTACCCTGCTCAGGACATACGCTATGGCTTGTATTTTCCGTCCGCCACTGGTACTGCCGTAACCCGGCTTGTTCACGTAAAATTTTTGCCGAGTCACTTGCTCCCTTCGCCGGTTCACACCAACACTCTTCACAGGCGTTACAAAATTTACAACGTCAACTGGGATTAATCGCCGGAGGTGAGGCCGGGAAACGGGCTGCAACGGCAGTGGGTCTCCGTTGCAGTGCTGATACTCTCCTTCGCAGGGTTATCAATACCCCGGAGACGAAACAGTCAGGCGCGCCTCATGTCGGTATTGATGAGTGGGCGTGGCATCGGGGCCACCGTTACGGTACGTTAATCGTCAATCTTGATACTCACCGTCCCCTCGTCCTGCTTCCCGGCCGTGATCAGCGTACGCTGGCAACCTGGTTCAGAAAATATCCGGAAATACAGGTTGTCTCGCGTGATCGCAGTGGAGTCTATGCGACAGCAGCACGTGAAGGTGCACCTCAGGCCAGACAGATGGCCGATCGATGACATCTGCTAAAAAATATTGGCGATGCGCTTGAACGAATGATGTACAGACATATACCTCTGATACGTCTTGTTGCCAGTGAGTTGTCACCAAAGAAATCACCTGATCCAGAACCATCTGTGCCTGCAGCATCGCTCCGTCGTCCGGAACGCCTAAAACAGCAAACCCGCAAAAAACGGCATCAGCGTTGGACAGAGGGGATGGCCCTGCATAACAAGGGATGTAGTTTCAGGGAAATATCCCGTATTACAGGACCGTCGCGTGTGACAGTCAGTCGCTGGGTGCGTTCAGGAACATTCCCTGAAATGTCAACCCAACCTCCAAAGCGAGGGCTTCTGGACCCATGGAGGGAGTGGTTAAAAGAGCAACGAGAAAGTGGTAATTATAACGCCAGTCGGATATGGCAGGAAATGGTGGCCCGGGGGTTTACAGGCAGTAAAACCATCGTCAGGGATGCGGTTGCCAAATGGCGTAAAGGCTGGAGCCCACCGGTTACTACTGCCGTCAGACTTCCTTCAGTGTCCCGGGTAAGTCGCTGGTTGATGCCCTGGAGAATAACCAGGGATGAAGAAAATTATGCTTCCCGATTTATTAGTCTGATGTGTAAAAAAGAACCTGAGCTGAAAATAGCGCAGCAACTGGCACTCGAGTTCTACCGTATTCTGAAAACCCAAAATAAATCACAGCTAAGCAGTTGGTTCACTCGAGTCCACGAAAGCGGTTCAGCAGAATTTCGGCGCGTGGTGGCGGGGATGGAAGCTGATGCTGCAGCTATATGTGAGGCAATCAGTAGTCGCTGGAGTAATGGTGTTGTCGAAGGTCATGTAAATCGCCTGAAGATGCTGAAACGCCAGATGTATGGTCGAGCAGGATTTGAACTACTCAGGCAGAGGGTAATGAGTCCACTGGCATGAAAATCTCCACCCAGGTTGCGGAAGAGCCACTATTGCACCGTTCGTGACACCGACAGACGACTCGGTGAAAAAAGTGGAGTGGCTGGCAATCCAGTCTGCGTCCCAGAAATGGACGATGCCGTTGAAGGACTGGCGAATGGCAATGAGCCGCTTTATTATCGAGTTCGGTAACCGCCTGGACGGTCACTTCTGAGAAAAGGCATTTACACAGAATCCTAAACATGCTCGGATTTTATTAAAGGCATTTTCAGAAAAAATCATCAAAAAAACATATCCATATCTGCCCGCATTCTGACATCAATACGCATAGTAGAGAAAATTTAAACTAAAAAATGCTTTTATATCTATTGCAAATAATTATCATCATGCATCCCCCTCATATACAGAAGTCCTAAATGATAAAATTCATAAAACACAACCAAATATACTGCTTTATGAAAAATGCCAGTCCGATGTATGAACTGGCAAATGAAGGAACAAACAGAGGATACCTCGTCACATAAAGGAGGATAATACCCGCATAAAGGATGCTATTCTTCTGTCATTATTTTCGCAACAACCGCTCCCTAGATTTCAGATTTTGTTATCAACGCCTTTCAATTTTTTAAAAATCATTACTGTCTTCATATTTTCCGCTTCCCCCAGCTAACCATGCCTTATAAACAATATATTGCGAAGAATGTTCATAATGTAAAGAGTCATCAGAAACGATATTCCACACTCAACATGGCAGATGTATTATGGTATCCATGTTCTCCAAGTTGAATGCCTGCATCAGCCCGGAATGCTACTTCTGGTGTTATCATTCCCGCAACACCACCATTTATTTCTCCGATATCACGCGCCCCATCCTGGTATATACTTACACCATTCATACTGGTGCCGAAAACACGACTATTGTGCAACCAGTGTGCCTCCACAAATGGTCTGAACGGAACCGCATACCGCGTATTTTTACCGTTTTTGCTGGTAAGCCATGTTCTTGCTCCCAGGCGAGTGAGAATATTTCCGTTACCGGTATTTTCAATACTGGTTCCGTTACTTTCATGATATTTGTCTGATTTTACATTCATCCGGACAACCTGAAGCTGCGGCTGAACATACCATTCATGACTTCCCTTGTAATTGTCGGTAAACTCTCCAGCCTTCCATGAATATCCTGCTTCCAGAGATACCGTAAACCCTTTTGACTTCCATGACTCGGCAGGCAGCCGTTCTCCATTTATATGATTATCAAACCAGCTGTATTGCAGCCAGCTATCAAGATAAGAACCATTGTGTGTTTCATCATTGGCATACCATGTTGCATAAAGACCCGCAGTGTATCCATTCATTCTTCCTTCCGAATGGTATCCGGTGCTCAGGGCATTCGTACTGTTATGATTATGACCATAGCCAGCCATCATACCTGTATGCCAGCGATCGGTACCATTCAGGCTCCACTGAGCTATATCTCCCCCTATTAACACAACGTAGCTATTCCCCCGGGTTCTCAGCTGACTACTGTTGTCACGCCAGCGATTATGTTTTCCTTTATTATACATCCAGATACCTGCTTCATTTTCTTCTCCTGGCATGTGGCTGATATACAACTCCTGTCCCTGTCGTTCATACAGATTCGTTACAAACAGATTATTTGCAGCAGCAATACTGGCAACATAGCTACCTGCCTCAGGACGCAAATTATTATCATGGTTTTCCGGTACAGCTTCAGGTTGTGGTACAGGAATGTCTTTTCTGCTAATCAGATACCAGTTAGTGCTGTTAATCCCCTGACCACGTTTCAGTATGTAATCATAAGCTCCGGCTGTAATACGTTCCGTCTGAATGAATTCAGCATTATCAGCATTGCCACTGACGTGAATCACTTCAATCCCATTAAGTGTCTCTGCACCAGTACCACCGGCCTGAGTAACAGCGACACGGGTACGGCCACTGGCATTACCTTTAATCACCAGACGATCTGTTTTCGAATTGTCACCACCTGTTTCTGTCTGGAGGAGAATAAGTCCATTTCTGCCAGTGTAATTCCCTCCGACAGTCAGTATATTACCCGGCATATATGTAGTGAGATCGACTATACCACTATTGCTCAGATTTCCTGCAACGCCCCCAAACCCGGAGAGTTTGCCCTGCTCTTCAACAATGACCTGGTTACTGCCGAGCATCACCGGTGAATCTGCGTTACCCAGAATCAATGTCCCCTGAATAATATCTGTCATCCCGGTCCATTTTGCGTTATCGCTAATGTTCAGTGCACCTGCTCCCGTCTTGCGAACATTACCATAACCACTGATATTGTTGGTAAGCTGCCATGCTGATGTACTGTTCAGAGTTAATGTGCCATAGTTATCAACAAAGGCTGTCCCCAGATTATCAGCCGTGGATACAGCCAACTGAGCCCCCTTATTCACGGTAAAAACACCGGAAAAATAACGATTATTACCCGTTATATCAAGCATTCCCCCATTTATGTTCAGAGAACCATCCCCTGCAATAGTACCTGCAGATTCTCCTCCATTATTCAGTATCAGGCTTCCGCCATGAATGTTCAGCACAGAGCCTGCAGCCGTCAGTAGTTTGCTTATTGTCTGAGGATACCCATTCATATCCAGTTCTGCGCCACGGGATAAATATAAATACTCAGTCCGACCAAGAGCATCAGGTGCAGCAAGAATTAATACGCCAGATTTAACCTCTGTATTTCCTGTATAGTTGTTTGTTGCAGAAAGTATAAGAGTACCATTACCTGATTTTTTCAGACTTTTGCCGTCCCAGCCATCATATAATAAAGGTGAAAGATTATCGGAAAGAGAAACTCCTATGTTCAGAGTGGCATCTTTTTCTATATTAAAGGTTCCATATCCCATCCCTTTTGTATTATTCCATCTCAGCATGGATATCAGTTTGTTATCGTCGTCATTTAAAGACGTATAAACATAACTTTCAGCACCTTCTGTCAGTAATACATTGTATTGTACAATGTGACTATTATCAGCGATCGAGATACCTGTGTCTGACGACAATAATGTGTAATAGTCCTGAGTCCAGTTCTTAATTGATGTGTCTATATTAAGCCATGAATCACTTTTTAATGTAATAGTATTTGCGTGAACATTAGCATTTCCTGCAGACAGGTTCATAGATGCGTCTTCATCAATACTTATATTTCCGTTAAAAATGATGTTCTTGCCTGACAGATAAACAGACGAGCCATTCCCAATCATTAGCCCACCATTAATTGCTGTTGCGTTATTGATGTTTTTAATAATTAATTCATTTGTACCATTAACAGGTATACTAGCTAGTTTAATATCACCATTAATCACAGAATCTGAATAAATATCTAATGAATTATACCCACCAGAAAAAATTATTGATGTATTATAAGCATCTTTTTGGCTATTATATGAGCCTGAAATATTACCATGATTATTAATATGGATATCTTCTCCATAAACAGAGCAACTACCGTCGGGGCCATATCCCCCCTGAACAATACCGTTATTATTCAAAGTGATTTGATTTCCAGAAATAGCATCTCCCCCTTGTTTTATTCCATATCCTCCAGATATCATGTTGTCGTTAGTAATGAAAAGATTACTACCATTAATACCATCACCACCGTTTACGCCATTACCACCCCATATTCCTCCGGAATTATGCACTGTAATATTGTTCCCGGTTACACCGGAACCACCTGTCCCACCTACATCATCACCTCCGTATATACTTCTGTAATTATCAACTATAATATCATCCCCGCTTAACCCTGCACCTCCGCTACTTCCTGAGCCACCAAGACCATTACCCCCATATACATTTCTGTAATTGTTTATAGATATTTTGTTGCCACTAACAGCAACTCCACCATTATATCCATCTCCTCCCCAAACACTACCATTATTATTTAGCGTAAAGTTTTCACCGTAGACACCTGCACCACCGATTGATGTATTGCTTGTTCCTCCTTTGATGTTAATACTGCTTTCAACAGATAGTATATTTTGAGTATAACTTGTTTTATACGGCACGCTGATATTAAGCGCCGCGTTTCCATCAACACCTGTAATACTCCTGGTTATACTTTCAGGAATACCATTACCATTCAGTTGTATTGTTTGCGCACCAGAAAAATGAGACTGCACAGAATAAAGTATACTGAACAGAAACTGTAAAACTCGTACATTCTTATTCATACTGTTTTTTCTTTAGTGATGCATTTTTTATCAACCATATAAGCACATTATTTCATTGATGCTAATCACATCAGGAGAAATATTTTTTCTCAACAGAAATAAGTGTCATCATTCCTTACCAATTTATTCTGGTTATTCACCATATCCAGACGTCTCTTGATACTCCCTGTATTTATTATAGAGTATATATACGCCCTGCGTTTAAATCATGAAGACGAAAACCTGTTTTACATAAATTATTCCTAAGTATTTTTCCAGAAGAAGACCGGGGTATAATGATATGCACTGTCTGGTTTTCTTACAACTGACTTAGCGCTCTGTATATCCGTGATAACGCCTAAATAAATAGGACGAGATAACTCATTAATCAAATGATCTAACACTTTTACAAAATCAAATGCGTCATTTTTAGCAAAAAATAAACAATTTTAATCTGATAGCAACACCCCTTCAGTAACCAACAGTTATTTATAGTTATATAAGAGATATGCTGATCGTAAATTAGGAGCGTATCATTCTCTCATGTTCATCATGCATTGCAGTCAGCACTCTGGTTTTCTCTTACCAGGCCTCGTGATCGATACCGATGACAAAAGTATGTATACTGGCAATGATTATGTAATTCTTAATAAGAAATACTGCATTACCTCATACATTCCGTATAAATCTGTTTCGGGTTTTCAGTCCCACTTATGAATAGATACACTCATTTTGGATTCCATTTTCTTAAGTTTTATGTCTATACATAGACTATCTATGTATAAATATCAACTTCTCAAATTAAAATCGGCATTGTATACATTTTATTTATCCATGTGCGCTCATAGTCATTTATTATTTTAAGAAATATCCAGTTTTTTTATGAGACTGGATATTTCTAATATACCCATCAGAAGAAGTATTTGAAACGAAATCGGGCACCGTAGCGAGCATCACTTTTGTTATCGTTGCTATACCGGTTGTCACAGTTCAGAAGTGAGTAATAAGCCCCGAGATAAATGTTAAAATTTTCCATATCCATCACGTTAGTAAACTGATAAGACGCATGAATGGTATGAATTGTGTATGTCCCTTCTTCATCAACCCAGCAGTCGTTATCACAAATTACACCGCTGAATTCATCAATCTTATTGTGCGCATAGATATAACCCAGTTCAAAACGCTTCCACAGCACATTAATCCCGGCAGTGAAATCTTTCTCACTACTGGCATCTAAATAGGCAGTATTCAGATTAACCACAATACCATTGTCAGGATCTGTTTTCAGGCCGTTCCAGGTCATGGTCATACCATAGCCGGTACGATCGGACTGATCGACAAAATTACCCTTACTATCGGTATAACCGTAAGCATTATTTACCACATTTGCTTCCATCGCTGCGGAAACGGTGAATTCTTCCACCGGCGACAAGGAAATTACCGGACGTAGATAAACAACATTTTTCTGCTGCACCATATCGCGCCCATGATAATAACCGTCATTATATAAAGATGTTCCGTCTTCCAGTAACGTGTTTAATTCAAAATACCAGTTACCGAGATGTTTACTGACGAGTAAATTACCGCCAGCACTGGAACGCCCACGCCCCTCCTTCATCATATAGATATAACCATGTCCATCAGTATAAATATCGTTTGCAGTATTTCCGGAATATTCAATAAAGGTGTCCTGATTTAATGGAAACATATCATAAGCTTCAAAACGACCTACTTTCACTTTCCAGTCATCCTCTTTTCCCAAAAAAAATAATGCGTTATCAACATTCACTGAACCGTGCATATCCGCCAGTGGTTGTGCAGAAAATCCGGCAAAATAACCGTTATCGAAATTACGGATACCATCAAAGCCTAATAAAATACGCCCGTTGAGTTCCCACCGTTCATTCACTGACTCACTGTTCAGTCCGGCACTTATCATTGACAACTTACCTGGTTTACTGGCAGCGTCCATATTAAACTCCACATCACCATAGAGTTTCAGATCACCATAGCCCGAGAAAAAAAGTTCAGGAGATATTATCTTTTTCTTTTTTGATTCAGGTTCAGTATGGCTATTAACTGCTATTTTACCCGATTCTGCTTTAATTTGACGTATTTCAGCAGCCTGTTGTATCTCAAAACCCTTTAATTTCCTTTCTGCATTTTCCGCCCTTATTTCTGCAGCCTCCAGACGCTTTTCCAGCACAGTCATTCTTTGTTCAAGCGTTACCACTCCAGTTTTTGCTGAGCACTCATTACATGCCAGTAAGAAAAAAGAAGGTAAACTCAAGAGCAACTTTTTCATTTTACTCTCCCTTAGATAAAACGATATGGGTACAATAGTTACAATTATCATCACAAGATGTCTTAAATAAAAACACATATGCTCGCAATAATTATTTAAAGGACTTAACCCAGACAATGAATGGATTTATCAAAATTTGTGTTGTTTATTATTTTATCTCTGATTTTAATTCTTAATGGATATTTACAACGAATTTAATAATAGCCTCACATTTTCTTCGAACACTCACCTCAGCATTTATCTGCCATAGAAAGTTATATATAGTTGTTTAAATTATGACGACGAGGTAGTGCTGTCATCGCTCCTTTTGCAGTCGTGGCCAGCGCCCCACAATATTGAGCTTGAGTAATCGCTACCACCAGTGCCTGTTTATTCGCTGGCATCCCCCCTGACGCCAGTGCTGCCAGCAACCCTGCCACGAAAGCATCTCCTGCACCAGTCGTATCAACGCTTTCCACCATCTGGCAAGGAAAATGATAAAATCTGTTTTTCCAGTAGACAGTTACACCATCTTTTCCTTGTGTTACCAGCAACATAGCCAGAGAGTGGCGAGCAACCAGCACATCCATTCCCTTTCTGATATTTCTTTCACCGCTAATAAAAAACAGTTCATCTTCAGAGACTTTAACTACGTCTGTCAGCATAAGTGCATGGTGCAGACATTCATGCAACTCTGATGTGCTGCGCCATAGATCATGCCGGATATTGGGGTCAAAACAGATCCATCCACCTGCCTTACGGACATTATTCATTGCCTGAAAAGTGGTGCTGCGGCAGGGTTCAGCACTAAGAGCAACAGAACAGGTATGTAACCAGTCCCCTTTATAAAAAACCGGTAACTCTGCAGGGGTAAGGAAGAGATCTGCGGAGGGACGAACCATAAATGTGAACGTTCTCTCACCATCTGATGCCAAATCCACAATGACAGTTGAAGTACGATGTTCAGAGTCTGTATGCATATACGTGACATCGACGCCTTCGTTTGTCATAGTTTTGTACATAAAACGCCCGAAAGGATCATCGCCAACACGACCAATAAACCCGCTCGACTCTCCCAGTCGTGCCACACCAACAGCGACATTGGCCGGAGCCCCTCCCGGGCAAGGCAACAACGCACCAGATAACTCCGGCAATAAATCAACAACCGCATCGCCAAGAGTCCATACTTTTACTTTACGCATTCATACTCCATCATTTTCAGTCATTCGTCTTCCCCGATGTACAGACAACGAAGTGACAGATAATGTTAAGAAAAACGCTGATATCACGATATATCAGACCAGCATCCATAAAGCACCATCAGTCAACACCGCATCACCATGAGCGGCATATAACGATAATTGTCTCGAATCCGCTTGTGGATAAATGCGGCTTGATAAGGTCGCCTCACCGTCGTTAACAAACACTTCAACAGATGAGCGATCCAGGAAAATACGAAGAGTCAGATATTCTGTATCAGGAAGCGCAACACTGCGGTAACCATCGAGCCCTTCATCAGGATAATAACGCCACAGTACCAGTCGCCCGGCCTGATTATCCACATAGATCCGCAGACCATCTCCAAGACGGATGCCATAGTGCTCCGCATAACTGTCAACTTTATGCCACGTTACCAATAATTCTGCGGCCTGTGCATTTTCGGCCAATAATTGCGAGTCATGTAACCTCACAGGAGATAATTGCTGATGTGCTCTGCGCAGAGTTTCGACTTCACGCACCGGACGCTGGCACAGACGTCCATCGCGTTCAAAAACCTCTCTGGGTAAAGTCAGACATCCTGCCCAGGCTTCGCGCCTGGTGGGCACAGGGGAATCCCACATATTCATCCATGCCATAATGATGCGCCTGCCGTCCTCAGCAAGCATGGACTGTGGTGCATAAAAGTCATGACCATAATCCAGCTCTTCAAATACGCCTTTCAGCGCAAAGACAGAACCAGGCTTCCATCTCCCTGCTAACACACCGCTCTGAAAAAGATTACGAAACCGGTAACCGGAAGGTTTCATTCCCTGTGGCGAGAACATCAGCCAGTGAAAATCACCACATCTGAAGAAATCGGGGCATTCCCACATATAACTTTCTCCGGCAGCAGAATGAGCAAGAACATGCTCCAGATGCCAGTCCCGCAAAGATGCCCCGCGATACAACAGAACCTGTCCGTTGTCAGCGGCGTCCCGGGCACCAATAACCATCCACCAGAAGCCGTCTTCATGCCAGACTTTAGGATCACGGAAATGCATGATACCTTCCGGAGGCGTCAGCACACAGCCCTGTTTCTCAAAGTGAATACCATCATGACTGGTAGCCAGACACTGGACTTCACGGATAATGCTGTCATTACCACGATCTTCGAGACATATATGACCTGTATAAATAAGTGATAACACGCCATCATCATCCACTGCACATCCTGAAAAACAGCCATCACGATCATATTTATCTCCGGGGGCCAGTGCGACTGGCTCATGTTGCCAGTGCAACATGTCTGTACTGGTGGCATGCCCCCAGTGCATTGGCCCCTGATATGCGCTTGCCGGATGATGCTGGAAGAACGCATGGTAACGGCCATTAAAATAAATCAGGCCATTTGGATCATTCATCCAACCAGCAGGCGGAGCCAGATGAAAAACCGGGTACCAGACATTACCGCGACGTGCACAAAGTTTTTCAAGAGCAGACTGTGCCAAAGCAAGACGCTGTTTCATCAGTTAATCTCCGAATGTTCTAAAGGTACTTTTCTTAGAGAAGGGGAAGTAAGGCCACGGGGAGAACTCAGCGTGAAAGCTGATATCACAGTAACAGTCAGAGTAATCATCCCGAGCACCAAATAAGTACTCTGGAATCCCATACGATCATACAGGTGGCCAGCAAAGGTAGAGAGGAGTATTGCAGCAAATTGTTTGAAAAACTGAAAACCAATCAGATAAACGGTTGCTGACAGTCGAGGGTCAAACACTCCCGTAATATATTTGAACGCCCCAACCAGCAGGAATGGAACTTCAAGAGCGTGAAGCATTTTCAGAATTACCACTTCTGTGGCTGTGGTTGCAAAAGATGAACCGGTAATGCGGACAGACATAATCCCCCCGGCAACGAGCAGGGTATTTTTGGCACCAATGCGATTAATTATCCATGGTGTACAGAACATGATAATGGCATTACAAATCTCGCCTGCAGAGGTGGCTAACCCGAATGCCTGTATTCCGGCCTGAGGCGTGTCAAAAAAAGAACGGAAAAAAGTGGCAAACTGCTGATCAAACACATCATAGACACAGGCCACACCAATCGTGTAGAGAACAAACATCCACATCTGACGCCTGCGAAACAGGCTTAAGACCATTCTGGTGGAAATCAGGGAAGAATTGGCCCCCAGAGCATTCATAACCATCGCCGTCTGGCTGGTACTGGGGCGCGCCATATACAACAGAAGAAGCAATAGTAACGCGCATCCAGACCCCATCCAGAAAACCAGAGAAGGCTCGGCATTAAAAAGCATTCCGGCCATAGTCGCACATAACGCCCAGCCCAGACACCCGAACATCCTGACTTTACCGTATTCAAATCCACTACTGCGGCTGACCCGCTCGATATAGGCTTCAATGGCACCTGCACCTGCAGAAAAAACAAAACCAATAAAGACACCGCCAGCCAGTGCACCTGCCCAGATATTGAAGCGCAGCAGGGGCGCAAATACATATAAAAAGAAGGGGGCGAAAAGTACCAGTAACAGGCTGATACTCCAGATCAAGTTTTTTTTCAGTCCCAGGCGATCTGATATGATCCCAAGCAATGGCTGAAAACTAATGGCAAACAGCGAAAGACATGAAAAGACTATACCAGTATCCGTTTTACTCAGTCCGACCACATCGGACAGCCATACGGGCAAAAACGGAAAACAGGTCGCCATGATGAAAAAGTAAAGAAAGAAAAACAGACCGAAAATCCAGAAATCAGGATTTTTATGCGTACTTGCCGGATTCATTATTATTACCCTCACGGGACAATATTGATAAACAGGACGGAGCTTATGCTCCGAACCTCTCTTCAGACCACTCTTTCAAGTGCTATCAGCATCGCACTCTCCGGATCCAGCACCGGGAGCTGAATTCCCCCCTGTGCCAGCCATTCACCACTGGCCTCGAGTGCCTCATTCATCCAGGCAGGTAGTTTACGCATGGTATGGCCTCCTTCACCGACCACCTGAAGATCCGGGTGATCAATAACCCGCAGCCGGTAACGTACTTCTGCCGCCAGTCCGGGAAAACGAAGTATGCCTGGTAAGGTGTAATCCGGCATTGCAAGCTGGCTGATCATAAAAAGAGCCTGAGACTGATCAGGGCTGACCAATCCCTGAACCTGTGTTGAAGAATCCGGCATATCCACACGCCAGAGAACACCTGTATGAATAAGTTGTCGCCATTCTTTATAGAGCAAGGCATACCGACGATAACCGTCAGATTCCATCTCATCGGCGGTTACCGGATCCAGCTCCAAACCCATATGACCAAACAATGCAGTCAGACCACGAAAAGCGATGCTGTGCTGCCGGAAAGTTGCATGGCAGCAACGATGGCCAATATGAGCCCCCATTACCTCCGGCGGGAAAAAGTAACTCATGCCACGCTGTATCGTGCAGCGTTCCAGTGCATCATTATTGTCTGATACCCAGAACCGGTGCGTGCGTTTCAGAACTTCGAAGTCAATACGCCCCCCACCGGAAGCACAGGACTCAAACTCAACATGTGGAAAACGTTCACGAAGGAGATCAAGTAATCGGTAGAACTGACGGGTCTGTGTATCTGCAGCTGCATGACCTTCATGCCCTGCCTGTACAAGCTCACGATTCATGTCCCATTTCACATAATCAACCGGATGTTCTCCCAGTAACCATAAGAAACGTTCATAAATATAAGTAAAGGCCTCAGGAATATTCAGGTTGAGAACATACTGATATCTTCCGGTTGGCTGGGAATATCCTGGCATTGACAATATCCAGTCCGGATGAAGGCGAAACAGGTCAGAATCCGGGTTAATCATTTCAGGTTCAATCCATATACCAAACTCCATACCGAGAGATTTCACATAATTAATAACCGGCATCAGCCCGTTCGGGTATTTCTGTTCATCGGTATACCAGTCGCCCAAAGCAGCCCGGTCATCGTTACGACCCTTAAACCAGCCATCATCAATAATGAAACGCTCAACGCCCAGTGCAGCTGCACGCTCAGCCATCTGCATGATGTAGTCAGGGTTGTGATCGAAATAAATACCTTCCCAGGTATTGAGATGTACGGGGCGGGGTTTTTGCTCTGGAAAACGGATAATTTCATCGCGTAAAAAACAATGGTACTGCTGACTCATTCCATTAAGGCCATCCGCAGAGTGGCATGCATATAACCACGGAGTGTGCAGGGTTTCATTCTTCCTGAGAGCCTTCTCACCAGGCATCCACAGAGCCTCAGCCTGTACGTAGCGCCTGCCGTCAGTTTTTGCCTCACATCTCATGCGGTGATTTCCACTCCACCCCAGATGCACAGCCCATACCTCTCCCTGTTGTTCCGAAAAGCCTGGCGTGCCGACAATCAGTGCCGGAAAATGCTCATGAGATGTTCGCCCTCTGCGATTTTCCAGAACAAAAGCATCATGAGAGAGACGTACCCTGTGCGGCTGAAATTCACGAGTCCAGCGCCCGTGAAAGGCCATGACTTCTTCCGCACGTTCAGCTACAGGTAAAGTGATAGCGAAACGATTTATCTGCCAGTCTCCCTCCCTGAGGTTGGTCAGTGCATGACGAACTTTCAGAATCCCCGATGGCGTCATCACCAGCTCGCTGACCAGACGCAGTCCGGCTATCGAATCTTCACTGGTAAGTCTCAGGGTGTTTTCGGTATGTTCCACGTCAACTGTATAAAAAACAGGAGATGCATCCAGCCCATTCCTGTGTCCTTCCAGTCCCGGAGAGCTAAAAAGCCCCAGGGCATTTTCAGCCATCATTGTCAGTGGCGTATCAATATCCAGACGACCATTCGCAATAGGTCTTTCCAGGCTGGCACAGTCATCCGGTGAGAAATGTTTCAGTGCAGAGCCCCACCAGATAATCTCTGCATGCGGATGGGTTTTAATAATTAAATCAGAGCGAGGGCTGCTCAGTCTGCAGTACTTTGAAATCATAAGACATCTCCGCTTTCAGGTATGTCTTACTGTTGCTCCGAAACGTTTCGGATATCAACCAAAACGTTTCGGATATGTGACCTGGATAAAAAATTAGAAGGAAGGAGAATGAACTGTATTACCAGAGTAAAACACCGGCTCCCAGACTATCTGCAGTGATTCCGGTGATGCATTATTGATTACCTGATATACCATATCAGAAATCTGACGACCAACGAGACTTCGTGTTGACTGAACAACAGCAGCCACATCCAGCTCAATAATACTGTCCTGCGGCAAACCATCATATACCACCAGAGATACCGCGGCTTTTCCTGAAAGACGCCCGCTCAACTGCAGCGCCATAGCCGCACCATCACCACTCAGGTCATTGTCAGTAATAATAGCTGTCGGTGGCGTCGGTAGTGACATTAACTCTATCACAGCCTGATAGCCCGCTCGTCGCGTGGGAGAAACCAGCCGCAACCATGTATCTTCCAGTCCATGCTCATTCAGTGCATCAAACCACCCCTGACGTCTTGCAAGAACATAGGAATGTGAAGTGTTCTCGCTCAACAGCGCAATATGCTTGTGTCCCAAAGCAATCAGCTTCTGGGTTGCCTGCCAGGTTCCGGCATGATTATCAAAGTCAAACCACGCACATGGCAGACTAGGTGGTACCCGTCCAAGAGCCAGAAATGGAATACCGACTTTATGAAGATGGGTGATACGGGGATCGTCATCCAGAGTATGCGCAATGATGAGAGCATCAACCCTGCGACTTTCAACAAGCCGCATATAGCTGTGGCACTCGGCATGCTCATCATCAGCGATCAGCAGTAAGTCAACATCATGGCGAGCAAGTTCCCGGCTAATGCAACTAACCATATCCATAAACACACTGCTGTTAAACGGCACATCATGTTCTGGATAAACCAGCCCGACAGCATCGGTTTTACCGGTTTTGAGCCTTCTGGCCTGAGTATTGGGGCGGTAACCGCGTCGACGAGCCTCCGCTTCAACTCGGGCACGGGTAGAAGCAGACACATCTGAAAAGCCTCCAAGAGCCCGACTTACAGTGGTGACAGAAATCCCGAGTGCAGTGGCAATCGCCTTAAGTGACATATTATCTCCTGCTGATATCAGATAATGCAGAAAGTATGCGGGTATATGTATTAGGGAAGGTGCGAACAAGTTCCTGATATGAGATCATCATATTCATCCGGAGCGCATCCCAGAGGGACATCATGAGCCATCAACTCACCTTCGCCGATAGTGAATTCAGCACTAAGCGCCGTCAGAC
>SKEY01002141.1_pt1 | contig 22139 bp, 16 predicted proteins | sample 4843871 | NCBI WGS metagenome assembly SKEY01 (sample SAMN11008797, study PRJNA524170) | human gut metagenome | biome: Human fecal sample; material: Feces; isolation source: fecal sample from pouch patient p36 | host: Homo sapiens | place: Israel: Tel-Aviv | collected 2016-12-04 | reverse complement strand
ATTTTGATAACCGTATTCACACAGTCAATATAGAAAAAGTAGGATATACAGAACAGAAAGATATTTTTATTCTTTTTGATATCACGGAATGTGTGATATAAATGAGAGAACGATTCCCGCACAACATGCGGTACCGGTTCGTGAAAATTTTTCTGCTTCACATTTTTCAGCATTGGACGCGAATATACAAGCCACCATAGTACAGCCATTCCCATCGTAAGACCGCACGCCATCCGATAGCTCAACGTAAAGGAGCCCAGCATAAGATCTCCGGTTTTCGGATCACCGAGCAAGGTTACCAGCGCAAAGGGAATTACAAATATCAGAAATGGCAATACCGAGCCGATATAGCCCCATGCATAGCCGGCGGCGCTTACCTTATCCACCCGCTCATCATCGCAGACATCCACAATAAAAGCATCATAGAAAATAATGGAGCCGTTATAGCCGAGCATGGCGATAATGAAAATCACAATCGCCGCACGGTAGTCGATGAACGGCAGCGCAAGACCAAAGCCGCCAAAGATTCCCATAAACAGGAAAAACTTAAACATCTTCATTTTCTTATCCTTGTAATCCGCCATTGTTCCAAGCACCGGTGATATCACAGCAAGAATAATCGCATAGATTGCGTTCGCCCAGCCGACGTACACACTGCTGTCACCCGGTGTGATTTTCGCTATCAGTAAAGGAAAAATGACCGTACAGGTGGTCAGTACCTGCGCTGAATTTCCCACATCATATAAAATCCAGCTGGTTTCCTCTTTGGTAAAGCCAAGTTTTGTCAGTATTTTTGTGAACATATCATTCGTTCCTTTCTCTTATAAAGACAGTGTAGCACAGGGATATTGTCTTGGGGATACGGATAACAAAAGATTAACAATTTTCAACGGCAAGAAGCTCTGCCCGGATACAGCGACCGTGTACCTCCACCATGGCGTACCCGCTATGCGGAGTACCATAGCATACCGAGCCGGGATTGATCAAAACCACACCGTCCACCTCGGTAAAGCACTGATGATGCGTATGTCCGAAAAACAGCGTGTCGCAGCCCTTGCGTTTCGCATAGGCTGCCAGCTTTCCATACAGGGTGCGCATGCACAGCTCCATGATGTCATCCTTCGGCGCATGCTTCATTGCCAGAACCTCCTGCACGGTTTCATCATCAAAAATATCTCCATGCAGACAGATTGCCTTGCGTTCCTCCAGCGTCAGCTTTAATTTTTTAGGAAGGCGGTGGGAGCGGTCATGATTTCCCTTCACGATGGAGCATTCAGAGATTTCCTGTAACGGAAAGCCGACATCGCCCAGATGGATTTTCAAATCCGCAGCTGCATGCTCCTGCAAAATTCTTCGTGCAGCCTCTTGTTCTCCATGTGTATCGGACATCAATAGTATTTTCATGTTGTACACCTTCATATCTGTTAGCTATATTATAATATGATTCCCGAAGAATAGGAATAGAAACTTTACAATTCAAAGAAAACACCTGCTTTCCCTCATATTTGTGCAGTTGTCCATAGGCTTGTTTCCTTACCTTGCAAAGCCCTATATATCTTTTCTCTGTGATTGCGCGATACGCCTAGATAGGCTATGCTTATTCACATATCTTATACTGAGATACAAAGATGATCTCAGAAAATAAAAGGAGGATTTCAATATGTGTAACAACTGTGGATGTAACAGAGAATTTGGATTCAATGATGGCTGTGGGTATAACCGTTCTGAGTGGAACAGCGGATGCGGATGCGGATGCAACAACGATTATTACAACGACAACGCTGCGCTGTATGAAGCCGAGTGTGTAGCCCGTGCTGCTCTGCGCCGTAGAAACAGAGAAAACCGCTGTGCTCGTGAATTCGTTCGCTGCATGAAAAACGCTCGCTGCGGATACTAAGCAGAAAGCCTTGAAGGGTCTGTGAACCACAGGCCCTTTTTACATATTTGCGTATGCTGCATAGGGAGGATATGCGTTTGGTTAAAACCGATTACAAAGCTCATACTAAGCGAGACAAGGAAGAAAGCAGGCTACAAAGCGCTTAGCAAGCAGATGTGTACAAAAGCAAAGCAGGTCTTTTGATGTAAGCGTAAACAGCATAAGCGACTTGCCTTGAATATCTGCTTTACCGCAAGGCTGCTTACAATACTAAACGGTGCATCCCCTTCTGCAGCGTGCTAAGACGGCAATTACTCTCATTTCATATCGTATGAATGATTGCTTGCAGTTTTTGTGCCTGTATGCCATAATGAATTGCAATAGCAAGGGAGGATTTCTTATGGAGCATAAAGGAACAGCTGTTATCGCATCAAAGCGACTGCTTCTGCGCCGTTTTGTCATAGAGGATGCGGAGGCGATGTTTCATAACTGGGCCAGCGATGAAGATGTTTGCAGATTTCTGACCTGGCCGCCGCATCAGGATGTCCATGTCACACGGCATATCCTGCAGAATTGGATTACAAGCTATGCTCAGCCAAATTTCTATCAATGGGCCATTACCTGGAAGAATCGCCCGCAGGAAGTGATTGGCTGTATTAGCGTCGTTGATCAGAATGAGGAGCTGGATATGGTGCATATCGGCTATTGCATAGGGAAAGCATGGTGGCATCAGCATGTCACCAGTGAAGCATTTACAGCCATCATCCCGTTTCTGTTTGAAAAGGTGAAAGCAAACCGCATAGAGACAAGACACGATCCGGATAATCCGAATTCCGGAAGGGTTATGCTGTCGTGCGGCCTTACCTATGAAGGAACGGCAAGAGAGGCAGACCGCAGCAACCGCGGTATTGTGGATGCCTGCAATTACAGCCTTCTGAAAAAGGAATATCCGCAATGGCTTCGCAAAAGAGGCATGCAATCCGACGAGCTCAGGTAACTGTCCGACAGTATCTGCGTCCTGTCACTATTGCATATTTGCGGATATCTGTAGCATGGCTAAACACAGTAACTGCTTTTGGTGAGGAAGTTATACCTCTAGCAATGATGAGTACATACCTATCAAAAGAGAGCTCTTACCCGCATCGGGGTATCGATGCAGCTGCAAAAAAGAAAAGCCCCGCAATGAAATTGATTCTTACTCGATTTTGGACAAACACAATAAAAGATTTCAAAATCTATTGTATTCTTCAGTAGAAATGAAATCCTTTATTATACAGCTACCCTAAAGTAAGAAAGAATCATGAAATTATGAAGGAGCTTTTTTTGTGAAGCTTAATCAGGTAAACAGAAAAAGAAGATGACTGGGTATCAGCAGCATCATCTTCGTGTAATCCTTCCTGTTTCATTTTTTACTATTTTACATTTGTCCCTGTTCCGGAACCACCTAATTCCTGAATCATAGGTATTTACCTCTGCTTTTACACTTATCCCCTGATACGGGAAAGCCCCCATCATACAGGCAGCTCCTTTTCAATGCCATATAGGTTTTAAATCATAGCGTCCAGAATATCCTGCAAAGCCTGCTTTCCATTCATTTTCCCAAAGGTTTTCATATCGATGATATGAATGGGTATATCAAAGCAATTCAGCTTCTTTTTCATGGAATCCTTTAGATACCGCATCTGCGGTGCAAGCCAGATGGCCTCCATGTGATATTCAAAGTGATAACGGCGAATGAATTTTTCATCAATGATTTCCGCGGAGCCATAAGCAAGAACAAGATCATTCTCCCGCAGAGCATCCTCCAGGTGAGATCCCAGCTCATGAATTTCCTCCACATAAATCTGTTCTCTGCTGCTCGCCTTTTGAATCTGCTTACAAAACATACTGCTGGTATTTCCAGTAGCACAGCATATATACACTAACATACGGGTTCCTCCTTTAGAAAAGCGCGTATCTCCTTCAGAAATGCAGCCCTTTGGTCTGTGAACACCTCATGTCCGCAATGCTCATAGAAGCGGGCAATGATCGTTTTCCTCTTGCAGGATGCAAGCTCATCATACAGCTGCTGCCAGCTGCAGACAGCATCCTCCTTTCCCTGCAAAATCAAAACCGGCACCTCGCAGCTTTCAAACAAGCCGTGAAAGCTGTGCTGGAAAAACCAGGAGGACATCGCACAGATATGGCGAAGAGATTTTGACGGATTATGTTCACTGTAAATGAAAGTGCGGAATTCCCCGCTTGCAAACAATTCCTCCGGTGTCGGGGATATGACTGCTTCCTGAGACAGCTCAGGCATGCGGAGACGAAATGCTGCGGACATGCGTTCAAACTGATCCAGCAGCTGTGATCGACGAAAGCCGATTGCCGGTGAGCTCAGAATACAGCCTGTCAGCTCCTGCGCAAATTTCTCCAGACACAGGGCAGCCAGACAGCCGCCAAAGGAGCCGCCCCATAAATACAGGCGCTTTACACTCCAGCGCTTTTTGGTATCCTGTATCACACGCAGCACATCCTCTGTAAGCGTATCTATGCTCATTCCTTTTTTCAAATCATATGTCGATGCACCGCTTCCCCGCTGATCAAAATGGATACACAGGGCGTCCTCCTCCAATGAACAAAACGCCGGCAGCTCCATAATTGCCTGTGCTCCGCTGCCGGGACCGCCATGCAGAAAAACAATTGCTGTATCGCTGTTTAAGCGCCCACAGGCATACACCTGCAAAAGACAGTCCGTGCTTTGTATTTGATAACGTTCCATAGGTCCCTCCCACTCGTATAAACTCATCATAGCATGCCGCAATCGCTTATGCAAGCTGGAATGCACACATTCGGTTAAGCGGTTACGTAAATACACAGCTGTATGCTTTAGCAGTGACAAGCCTTGACAGAATTCGACAAAGGATGTAAGATAACAGTGTTATGTGCAGGAGGTGAGAGGATGCACCAGGAAACGACACGCGATAAGCTGCTGGAAAGCGCAAGCCGTGAATTTTTATCCAGTGGCTATCTGAAAGCATCACTTCGAACCATTTGCCGCAATGCGGGTGTCACCACCGGCGCCCTGTACTTTTTCTTTAAGGATAAATCCGCCCTGTTTGATGCTCTGGTAAAGGATGCCGCAGAAGCCATTATGCAGATGCTTACCCGGCATACCTGTTATGAGGAAGAGGTTTACCGCAATACCGTTGAGCTGATGGATATGGAGCATGATATTCGTTTTGCACAGGAGCTGATTTCCTTTTACTATGCACATGAGACGGCTGTCGAGCTGCTGTTCAACTGTGCCTGGGGTTCCGCATATCAGGATTTCATCGATCAGATCACTGATTATCTGGTGAAACGTAATACGACCATCATCTCCGGGATGGTAAAGGATGATGATACGGTATTCAATGCGTGCACACTGCACTGGCTTTCCCAGATACAGGTCGAAGCGTTTCTGCACATATTATCTCATCACTACTCTCAGGAACAGGCATTGCATCAGATTCGCATTGTCGTTACCTTTCTTAGAAGCGGATTTGAAGGTCTGTATCAACAAGCAGTCAAGCAATAGATCAGGGGAATATTCCCCTTTTCTTTTACCACATAACATAACGGTGTTATGTTATGGTGAACCATATCAATAAAGGAGGAAATTGTATGTATCTGCAAGCAAACAGCATTGAAAAGTATTATGGTGACAAGGAAGCACGTGTTCAGGTTTTGAAGGGAATCAGCTGTGAGATAGCACAGGGAGAAATCTGTGTACTGCTGGGTCCCTCCGGCTCCGGAAAATCCACCCTTTTAAATCTGATCGGCGGTATCGAGCACATTGACAAGGGAGAGCTGCTGGTCGGTGGCAAGGACCTGGCAAAGCTGCCCGATAAGGAGCTGGCACTCTATCGGCGAAGCACGCTCGGCTTTATCTTTCAGTCCTATCATCTCGTCGGCAATCTGAGCGTAAAGGAAAACATTGAATCCGGAGCTTATCTTGGACAACATCCCAAATCCATTGATGAGCTGCTAAAGCGTCTGGGTCTGTCACAGCATCAAAACAAATATCCGAATCAGTTATCCGGCGGTCAGCAGCAGCGTTGTGCCATTGGAAGGGCACTGGCAAAAAATCCGGAGCTGCTCCTGTGTGATGAGCCGACGGGAGCTCTGGATTACCATACCTCCAAGGATATTTTACGGCTGCTGGAGGAAATCAATCGGGATTACAAAACAACTGTGATCCTTGTAACCCACAATACGGCAATCGCCGCGATGGCACACCGCGTCATGTGGCTGAAGGACGGCCGGATCATCGAGGCGCGCTGCAATGCACAGCGTGTATCGGCTGAAGCCCTGGAATGGTAGGTGATCGTGATGCGAAACCCACTGCATAAGACCCTGAAAAAAGAATTCCTTACCAACCGCTCCCGCTATATCTCCCTTTCCCTCGTTTTAGTTCTCATGATCGGTGCAGTATCCGGCTTCCTCAGTGTAGCCTACAGTGCCAAAGAGCTGCTGTTAGAGGATCAAATCATCAGTAGGGTGGAGGACGGACAGCTTACCCTGCAGGAAACACTTGATCCAAAGACCAAAGAACAGCTGGAAGCACTCGGTTTAAGAATTTACGAGCAATTCTATACAGAACAGGACATCGACAAAACCACCATGGTGCGTGTATACCGGGAGCGCTCGGACATCAATCGTGCCACCGTGCATGCGGGGCGGATGCCGAGAAACCATACGGAAATCGCACTGGACCGCCTGTTTGCCGAGAAAAACAACTACAGACTCAGGGATACCATGCGCATAGCTGGCAGAGATTTTACGATTACCGGGTTGATTTCCGTACCCGATTACACCTCTCTGATTAAGAAAAACAGCGATATGATGATGGATCCCATTCATTTCGGCATCGCCATCACTACGGATACCGGATTTCAGACACTGGCGGCTGATCGCATATTTTACAGCTACAGCTATGCGTTGAATGACAGAAAGCTGAATGACTTTCAAAAGCAGGAGATTGCCGACAAAATACAGGAAATATGCGTCAAAGAGGGAGCCGTGCTGCAAACTCTGATGACTGCACAAAGGAATCAGGCCATTTCCTTTCTGCCCAATGATATGGGGAGCGATATACCGATGATACAAACGCTGCTGTACATTATCCTGTTCATTCTGGCATTCATTTTTGTTGTCATATCACAGACGATGATTGAGGAGCAGGCTGCCATTATCGGTACACTGCTTGCCAGCGGCTATACCCGGCGGGAGCTGATCCACCATTATATGATGCTTCCGGCAATTCTTATCATCGTATCGGCTGGCATTGGTAATCTTCTTGGTTACACACTGTTTCCACGTCTGTTTACGGACATGTACTACAGCAACTACTGTCTGCCTCCGCTCAACATACAGCTGATTCCGGAAGCGCTGCTGTCCACCACCCTTCTGCCGTTTATCTTCATGATGCTGGTTCTGTATGTGATGCTGAAGCGCAGGCTGCGTCTTTCCCCGCTGCGCTTTCTGCGAAAAGATCTGCGCAGGCAGAAATCCCGCCGCTATATTCCCCTGCACGGCTTTTTTCTCCAGCGCTTCCGCATACGGATCATTCTGCAGAATAAGGGCAGCTATCTCGTTTTGTTTCTCGGTATCATCTTTGCCAGCTTTCTCTTCATGTTCGGCCTCATCCTGACCCCGTCCATGGAGCATTATATCCAAGCCGCTGAGGCAAGCATCCGCTGCAATTACCAGTATCTTTTAAAAGCCCCTGTTCAGGCGGATGGTGAAAAGGTGACGCTGAGCTCACTGGAAGCTGATTTTACAGCAGGAAATCTCAAGCTGGATGTAACATTGTACGGACTGAAGCCGCATTCCGATTATTACACGGATATGACGCTTTCAACGGATCCGAAAAGTCTTGTAATCTCTTCCGATTTCGCTGCCAAACTGTCACTGCAAACAGGGGATACCATCACCCTGCGCAATCCCTACCGTGATAAAAGCTATTCCTTCACTGTTCAGGATATCTATCCATACAGCGCGGGCTTCTCTGCTTATATGCCAAGAGAACAGCTGAATAAGCTGCTGGATGAGGAACGCACCTATTTCAACGGATACCTGTCCAATGAGCCGCTGGATATTGAGGAGACGTATATACAAAGCACACTGACGCGCAGTGATGTCGTAAAGATCGAAGAACAGCTGACCCAGACCTTTTCCCAGCTGATTCCCATCCTGACCCTTGTATCCATTGTGATTTATCTGGTGGTGCTCTATATCCTCACCCGGCTGGTCATCGACCGCAATGCCATTTCTATGTCCTTTCTGAAGGTTATGGGCTATACGGCAAAGGAAATTCGCAGCCTGTACCTGCATGCCACCACCTATGTTGTCATCATCTCCCTGCTGGCTGCCCTTCCTCTATGCAGCATCGCTTTGCACTATCTGATGAAATTTGCATTTATGAAGTTCACAGGCTATCTGTCAGTCTATATCCCCCTATACGTATATGCTCTGGTATTTGCCACCGGACTGCTTGCGTATCTGTTCATCAAAGCTATACTGACACGACGCATAGAACAGCTGGAGCTGGGCAGTGCTTTAAAGGAGGATGCATAATGCAGCATCCGGTAGCCACAAAGCTTCCTCTATGCAATCCATGCAGAGAGAATGACTTCTTCTATCATCGTCTGGAAGCAGAATAAAGCTATATCTGCAAGACATCCGTCAGGCTGAAAATAAATAAAAAGAGATTTCTATCAAATGGAACAGATGTAAGCTGATTGCCGACAACCGCAGATCAGATGCACTGCTAACCATAGATTTGAAATCTCTTTTTCGCATTGCTGAAAGCCTTGTAGGAACGATACCTGTTTACCATCACAAAACGTCCGTATCCAAACGTGTTCCCTTATGAATTATCTGTAATTTCTGCATAATGCCGCTTCACAGCCAAATGCAGCAGGTAGCGAGTTACTCCCTCCACCCCTGCCGTACTGTGATGCCCTTCCAGATGAAAGAGCGCATTCCCTTTTTCTACCGTTCAGCCTGCCCTTACTCACTACACGGTATGAAACTGCCGCTGCCATGTGGTAAACGCTGCTGCCGGAAGTGGGCGGGCGTAATAATACTCCTGTACCATGTCACAGGTTGTCGTGCGCAGAAACGCCAGCTGTTCCTTTGTTTCAATCCCCTCCGCAACGACCTGAATATGCAGGCGATGTGCCAGCTCCATCAGACAGTGCAGGATATCCTGTACCTTTTTATGTTCGATGTCCTCGAAAAAGATACGGTCCAGCTTAATCGCATCCACATCAAAGCTTTTCAATAATCCCAGAGAAGAAAATCCGGAGCCAAAATCATCCAGCGAACAACGAAAGCCCAGCTGATGCATCTGACGCACTGCCTGCTTTACCAAACCAATCTGTTCCTCATTGAAAAAGATGGACTCTGTCAGCTCCAGCTCGATCTGCCCGTCCGCTATGCCATAGCGTTCTTTGATTTCTGCATATTCCTCAAGGAATGCAGGATTCTGAAAATGCCGGCGGGATACATTGATGGAAATCAGCAGCTCCTCTTTCTTTTCGGCGTTGCATGCCTGCAAATATCTGCATACCTCCTCAAACATGTAACGATCCAATTCCAGAATATTTCCGTTTTTCTCAAAGACAGGGATAAACGCCGATGGAGAGATGATTCCCATGCGGGGATGCTGCCAGCGAACGAGTGCCTCTGCATGTCTGCACCGATTTGTTCTCAGCGTGATCTTGGGCTGCAAATACAGCTGAAATTCATGCTGCCGCAAGGAGCTTTCAAACAGGCTGTTCAGCAGTTCCTCATACTGCATAGCCTCCATTAAGGCAGAGCTATAGAACACGCAGCCCTTTCCGCTCACATACTGACGAAGTGCAAGCTTGGCACGATCCAGCAAGATGCCAGCATCACGCTGTGTACAGTCCATGAGACAGGCCCCCTGGCGCAAGCGGATGATCGGCTGCAGATGGGCCGTCTGTATGGTAAGCGCCTTCTGCATTTCATCGATCCGCTTCTGAAGCTGCTTCTGATCCTGTGTGAGAAGGAAGAGAAAGAAAGAGTCGCCCTCTCCTCTTGCCAGAAATTCCCCGCTTTCCAGATGCTGGCGCAATACCCTATACACCAGACGCAGCACCTCATCCCCAAGCGGCATTCCATAGCGGTGGTTGATTCGCTGGAAATGCTCGATGTTCAACAGCACCAGAGAAGCCGCAATGTCTATTTTCTTATCGAGCAGCCGCTTTATTCTATTCTGAAAGTGATTCAGCTTCATCCCCTTTGTTATCGGATCATGCAGGAATATGTCTTGCCAGCCCCTGCGATTCGCCAGATACGCTCCTGCCAGAAACGCCAGAATTAGCAGCAGGAGCATAAACAGCAGGGCAAAAGCACACTGCAGTTCATCCGGTATGATGTCCATGTGACGCATAGTGTAGCCTCCCTAATTCATTTCAGCAAAATTTTATCATGCACCTTCAAAAAAACAATGGAAAATTTGTGTACATATACATATAGTATGACCAAAAAAACATGATAAAATAAGTATGAGGTGTCATGTATGCAAAGAAAGGAAACCCTTTTTGAATATCTGTATCACAGTCTCCGCGAGGAAATCATCAGTGGAAGAATGCCCTTCGGCTCCACACTGCCCTCCATCATGCGCTTATGTGAGCTGTATCATGTGGGAATTCGCACCGTTCGGGATGTATTGAACCGGCTGAAGCAGGAGGGCTATATAAAAACTGAAGAGCGAAAGCCAATGCTTGTCATATACCGGCAGGATCAAAGGGAACAGGATTCTGCAGCAGTTACTTATATCGTGAAGTATCAGCATTCCTTACGGGATGTTTATGCCGCAATGACGCTGATCATGCCGCGTATTCTTTCCTTCGCTGTTCAGGTATGCAGTGATTATACATTGCGCCAGATGGAGGAAACGGTAAAGAAGGCAGCAGTGAAAACTACAGAAATACGCTGGAAAACCAACCTGAAGTTCTTCTATGCATTGCTGGATCAGACACATAATATGTTTTTTCGGGATTTGCTTTCCAGCCTTGAGCTGTATGCAAGACCGATTTTCTTCTTTCAGGAAAAGCAGGCTTCAAGCCTTATCCGGGAAAGCTGCCAGTTTCAGAATATTTTATGGGTACAGGAAGCCATGTACAGCCGACAGCTTACGCAGAGCATGGACAGACTTACAAAGCTGTATACTGCTATACAAAAAACAGTCGAGCTGAAGATGCAGCGGCTGTGTGAACAGTATCCGCAAATCGAACAGTCGAAAAAGCCCTTCATATGGCATTCCGATCGCGGACGTGACCACCTGCATGTCCAGATTACACGCGATTTGGTTGACAGGATCGGTACCGGAAAACTTCCGGTAGGAACACAGCTTCCATCGGAGGCAAAACTCGCTGCACAATACAAGGTAAGCGTTGCAACGATTCGCAAGGCCCTCGCATCACTGAATGAGCTGGGCTATGCAAGAACACAGAATGTCAAGGGAACAACCGTCCGTATGCAGGATGAGGATACTGCCGCAAAATGCATGCAGGTAAAGGTTTATCGGGAGGATACCCTGCGCTATCTCAGTGGTCTGCAGCTTATGATTCTCCTTATAAAGCCGGCAGCCCGCGCAGCGTTCCCTTTTATTCCACCACAGGCCCTGTCTAAGCTGCAGTATGATTTGCAGCACGAAGACCGGGTACCATTGGATTGTCTGACGGCGCTCGTACTACAATATGTACCGCTGGAAACCCTGCGTACCCTTTTGACAGAGCTTGGCCGGATACTGTGCTGGGGGTATTATTATTCCTTTTATCCCCGAAAGCAGCATGGCTCTACCGTCTTAAACCGCAAAAGCATGGAGGCTGTGCATTATCTGCAGGCAGGAAATCAGGAGGCATTTTCCCGTCAGCTGTGCATATGCTATGCTCATATTCTGGATGTTGTACGCTCAAATATGATCGATTTACAGCTCTATGAGGCCTCCTATATGAAAACCCCCAAGGAGATCTTTTTATAGAAAAACAGCTGACTATGAACTGTCAGCCGTTTTTAGTATCCGTGAATTTCAAACACTGTGTATTCTCTGTCAAAATGATAACCGAGCTTCTCCGCCAGATGTACAGAATCCATATTGTGAGCGTCCCAGCTTGGATACCAGCCACGCTGCAGACATTCCAGTATCAGCTTTGCGCAGGCTGCAGCTGCCAGCCCCTGTCTTCTGTATTCCTTTTTTGTGTCTACCTGAATTTCAATTCCCTCACGATAAGAGCTGTAGGAGGAGGCACCGGCAACCGGAAGCCCATCCTTCAGGACCGCAACCCCAAGGCCTGTTGTGCGATATGTCTCATAATCCCTGTATAACGAGGTCCATTCCCTGCACCAAGGCTGCTGTCGCGACCAGTTGAAAATCGTCTCATCAATCAGCTTCAGCTCATACTCTGGGCTGAGCGTCTCCACGATATGCTGAAGGTATTGCCGGGAGAAGATCTCAGTCTCCTTTCTTATGGCATATCGCGTTACCTTCTTGGCGCGTTTGCCATACTGCGCCTGAATGGCAGCTTTTAAAGAGGGCGTGTCTGCACGCATAATGATAAAGGGAATTGTATATGTGTCCGGCTTATATGCAATCAGCTCAGCATTGACCTCTCCTGCGAAAAAGCAGAAGACCCCCAATACCGCCATCGCTGCTTTCGGATTTTCAGGATCATCTGCGTAAATATCCCCCATCACATTTTGCAGGCAGGAAAGAATCATCGTATCCTGTGCAGGCGCAAATAGAGCCTCTGCCCGTTTGGGATGCTTCAATTTATATATCATAACAGTGTTCCTCCTGATCGATACAGCAAAGCACTTGCTGCTGTGAAAGCTGCCGCAGGATTTCATCGACAAGAAAACAGCAGAGGATGCTTTGCTCTGCACGCAGGATCGGGCTTTCCAGCAGACCGGTTTCCAGACATGCATGAATATGCACTGCTTCATATTTCATTTCATATACGCAAGGGTGCTGTATCCGCTGCTCTACACCGTCTACTACGAGAACGTATTCCCGTGCCTTCCAGTAATTCGGAATGCGGATATAGCCCCTATCGAAATAAAACAGTGCCTGCTGCAAGGTTTCCCCGCTCATGGATATCCTGCTGTTGACAAGGATATCATCGAACAGAAAATTCATGCTTACCCTGTCAATAGCCCCTTTCGCTTCCCTGGTTCCCATAGCAGAAGCATGAATCCTATGCGGCTGCAGCAAATACTGCAGATATTCAATTGTGTAGCTGGCACTGCCATACACCACACCTCCCTGTAAAGGGTCGTGCATCCATGCGGCGCTCGGATTGGGAAAGCTTGCACTCATCGCAACCTGATGCAGCTTCCCCAGTGTCTGCTTCCGTAGAATATCACGGATATCCTGTGTGACAGGAAGAAACAGGCTTTTTTGTGCCTCCATCAAAAACAGCTGCTTCTGCTTTGCTAAGGCAAACAGCTCCTTTGCCTCCTCACAGGACAAGGCAATCGGCTTTTCGCATACAACATGCTTGCCATGGTGAAGGGCGGCTTTTATTTCTTTTCCGTGATTTGCATTGTTCACTGCTATATAAACAATATCCACATCCGGATCCGTATATACCTCTTCATAAGCTCCATAAGCCTTACGCACCCCATATGCCACTGCCTTTGCCTGTGCCTTTTCCAGAGAACGGGAAGCGATGGCTTCTATCGTATCTCCAGCTTCGATAACGGCATGAAGGAAACGGTCTGTTATTGCAGCTACCGATATAATTCCATAATGCAGCACCATATAATCAACCTCTTTTCGCAACGATCGAATTGAGACCCTGCAACGTCTTTCATTATGTCCATCTTATCCTTTTCCTTCCCTTATGTCAACACGGTTTCCCTTGGATAGCTTTGCAAAATGCATCCCCTTTTAAGAGCATCACAAATTCAGACATAGCGATTCCTCCCTGAATTCCTTTGAAATCCACAGTTCGCCTTATAAAGCGATTGGTTTCCGGAAGACATTTCTATAAAGGGGACCGGGTCAAAGCGTGTGTTATATATAGGGACTGCACTTTTCAGAGCTCATCCCTGATTATGATTGATTGATGAAGCTGTAAAAAATGAAGAAAGCTGTAAAGCCTCTGAATAGGATATTTTTACAGCTTAAGAACCCTTCCCCTGCAGTCTGCTCATTTATGAAGCAAGGCTGAAAAAAAATACGTATCCTTTACATAAAATATAATATTTATGGAAAGCCTTTTCATTTTCTTGTATTTCATTAAAAAATATGGGATTTTCAGCTGTTTTTGAATTGCTTTTTTTAGAAAACACGGTATACTAATAGTGTAATCCTCAGATTACATTACCTCACAAGTTCTGTATACCGACAAAAATCGTGAGGGAAGGGCTGGACATGAACAGCCCTTTTTTATATTCTTCATATGCTCCATATTACACCATATAAGCATTCACCATAGATCACTTTTCACGCCTGTATATGCGCTGCATACAGAAGTAGTGAGCAATTCGGCGATTCGTACAATCGTGCATGCAATCAAAAGGCTGCAGAGCTGGTTGAACAAATTTAAGATTTCATAGGGTGTACACAAGACAAAAAAACTCTTAAAGCCTTATGATAAAGGTTTAAGAGTAATTCGTACATGGTGCGGGCGACAGGACTTGAACCTGCACGCGCGAAGCACTAGATCCTAAGTCTAGCGTGTCTGCCAATTTCACCACGCCCGCAAATGCTTTAATATTATAACATATCCTGTGATAATTGCAATCCTTTCTCTGAAATTTCCCAGAAAAAAATAAATGAACGTATTCCTATACAACGAAATAGCATAACAAAAATCAGATAACCGCAATAGCATAAAAAGAAATCCCTATGAACTTTCGCATACGTTGTGCAGGCTCTGCTGGAATATGGCTGCTGATTCGTAATTGATTCCCCTCCCCTCCTTTCTCATCCCCATCCCGCCTAACCTTGTTCGTTTGGGGACAACTTTTCTTCATAAATGTCAGCTTTTCCTTATGTAGAAAGTATTATAAAGATATTATGTGGTATAATGGAATGGATATAAATCATAACAAGGGAGGATTTCTTCATGAAAAAAATAAGACTCGCAGCCGCATGTATACTCCTGTTATCTGCAATGGTACTGCAGGGCTGTTCCGGCAATGATCATGGACTGGACCCTGATAAGCCCATCACGCTGACACTCTGGCATTACTACAGCGGTTCACAGAAGCAGGCATTTGATGAGCTTGTGGATGAATTCAATGAAACACAGGGGAAAAAACAGGGAATCAGTGTGGATGCTGTCGCAAAGGGGAGTATTTCCAACATCTCCGCTGATTTAAAAAGCTCTCTGGAGAAAAAGGTGAATGCACCGGAGCTGCCCAATATCTTTGCGGCCTACGGGGATACAGCAGAGGATATGGAAAAGGCGGAAAAGCTTGTTTCCATCAATGACTATATGTCGGATGAGGAAATGGCGGAATATGTCGATGACTATATGAAGGACGGCAGTCTGCATGACCATGCGTATGTCAATATCTTCCCAATCGCCAAGGCAACGGAGGTCATGGTTATCAATAAGAACATATGGGATGAATTTGCGAAAAAGGAAAATGTGAAGCTTTCCGATCTGGATACCTGGGAGGGTCTGGCTCGCGTCAGTGAGAAATACTATACATACAGTGGAGGAAAAGCCTTTTTTGCGAGGGACGCCCTCATGAATTATCTCAATGCCGGGAGTGAGCAGCTGGGTACACCACTGTTTTCCATAACCGGACACACCGGCTCCTTCACCGTCAGCAGGGAAACGATGCGCAAGCTCTGGGACCAGTATTACGTTCCGTTCGTAAAGGGCTACTATGCCAAAAACGGTCGGTTTGCCAGTGATGACATGAAAACCGAGGATGTCGTAGCCTGTGTTTCCTCCTCTGCAGGAGCAACCTTCTTCCCGAAGGAAATCGTCAGAGATGACGGTACAGGCTATGCTGTGGAATATATCGTACGCGGTGTTCCCAACTTTGAAGGGAAAAAGAGCTATGCCATCACACAGGGGGCAGGTATGGCTGTCAGCAAAAGCGATGAAGCGCATGAATATGCATCCGTTCAGTTCCTGAAATGGTTCACGGAAAAGGAAAGAAACACATTGTTCTCCGCAGGCTCCTCTTATTTGCCGGTGAAAAAGGAAGCAAACTCCTTTGCATCCTGGAATACCATTACGGAAGCAGAAAAGGTTACCGCAAATCAGCTGGTAAGAGATATCGTCAAAACCTCTATGGAAACGGTCTCAACAAGTACCCTGACCTCACAGAAATCATTTAACGGAAGCTATGAAATCCGTAATTATCTGGAAACGGCGCTGAATGAAAAATGTGCTGCGGATGCGCGTCAGATTCAGCAGGCAGTGAAGAACAAAGACAGCCGTGAAAAAGCATGGAAGCCGTATCTCAGCGATGAAAATTTCAATACATGGTTTGAACAGATTACAAAGGATATTAACGAGAAGATGAAGGACAGTGATGCATAATGCAGAAGAATTCCCTGTTTCGCAGGCTGCTGATAACGCTCACGCTGACCGGTGCCGCGATCTGTCTGATCTTTATGGGTACGGTTTTTGCCGGTGGTACCATCAGCAATCTGAAGGATATCTCTTATCATCTCTTTCATCAGCGGGTGAAATTCAGGGTATCGGATCTGCAGGAAATCATGGCAACCGATCTGTATCAGCAGGATACCTACAAGGAACTGCTACAGGAATGTGAAAAGGTTTATCATAATGCTGCCGCCTATCAGAACAGCAGGGAGCTGCCGGCATCCGTCCTGAAGCAGATGGATGCCTTCTCCAAGCTGAAATACATCACAGGCTCCTATGTTATATTTGATAAGGATGTCTTTCATACCGATAGCTACCCTGCCTATTATCTGACAGATGGTACCCCCGGTGACACATATAATGATAAAAGCGATATCATTGCACGCTTTGGCAATGCAAGTGCTCTCAAAAAAGCAGGCTACTCTCTGCATTCCGAGTGGAAAACCTTCATGAAGCTATCAGAAAAGGATGAAAACGACGGCTTTTACTTCCGTCCCTATCAGGCGGCGGTAAACAATCCAAGGGAAGAAATTAAAAGCTACGGCTATTGGGGTACGAGCATACGTATGCAGGATAATGAAACCGAGTTCATCACCTATTCCTTTCCTCTAATCAGCTCGGATCATAAGGTTTACGGAGTGGCCGGTGTGGAAATATCCCTTGATTTTCTAAAAAAATATCTTCCCTATGAAGAATTAAACGATGATTCCAGCAATGCCTATCTGCTGGCATGCAAAAATAAGAATACCGACACCAATGAAGTGGTATACAGCAATGGTCCCAACTATCGCAGTCTGTTTCCTATCGGAAAGAAATTCGAGCTGGAGGATGCCGCCGGTGAACGCGGCTCCACCCTGACGGTAAACGATCGATTACTTGTCATGCAGCAGGAACAGCTGCACCTTTATGAAAGCAATACGCCCTTTGTCGAGCAGGAATGGTATCTGATCGGTACGCTGGAATACGATGCACTGTACAGCAGCGCAATTCGTCTTCAGAAAACCATTCTCTGGACAATGCTGGGCTCGATACTGCTCGCCTTCATCATTGCTCTTTTCACAAGCATGAAATTCTCACATCCGATTGCACAGCTTGCCAAGGTATTGAAGAATTTCGATCCGAATGATGAAATGCATCTGCCGAGAGTGAAAGTACTGGAGGTTGATGAGCTTGCTTCCTCCATTGAGGAATTAAGCAGAAATCTGTCCACAGCGGAATCCAGACTCTCCCAGGTCATCCATGCGCTGGATATGCCAATCGGCGCCATTGAGGTCTATGATTCCGGACTCGTTTACTGCACGGAGGAAATTCCGCATCTGCTCTGCTTTCATAACAGAAAACGAACCTCCTATACACATAAGGAATTTGTACAGGAAATCGAGGTTTTCAAAAAGCGTATAGAAATCTTTGAAGAAAAAGAGGAATGGCAGGACGGCAGACAGGTCCACACCTATGTGATCTCGCATCAGCTGGATGAGCATGAAACATGGCTGCGCTTCATCCTTTCCCAACATGAGGGAACCCATGTCATTGTCGTTATGGATGTCAGTGATGAAATCCGCGAAAAACGCAAACTGACCTATGAGCGCGATCACGATGTACTCACGCAGCTCTTTAACAGAAGGGCCTTCCGCAGCCGCGTGGAAGCGATTCTGAGCGGGGATGCCTGCGGAATCTGCGCCATGATTTTATGGGATCTTGACAACCTGAAGGTAATCAATGACACCTATGGACACGACGCCGGTGATCAGCTCATCTGTGCCACCGCCCGCTATCTGCAAAAGCTCTCCTCCTCCCGCTGTATCGTATCGCGCATGGCAGGGGATGAATTCCTTGTCTTCTTCCATCACTATCAAAAGGAAAGTGAAATTCGTACGATTGTTGAGGGTATGCATCGACAGATCAACGCACACAAAATCACCTTTACAGGGAAAGAAGAAATCCGGATTCGCCTGTCTGCGGGGATTGCCTGGTATCCAAAGGATGCGCAGGACTTTGATACGCTCAGTAAATATGCCGACTTTGCCATGTATTCCATCAAGAGTACACAGAAGGGCGGTATTGAGGAATTCCAGCCAAGCACCTATCATAAGGACAAGCTGCTGCTCAGCGGCCGCAATGAGCTGAATGAAATACTGGACCATAATCTGGTCAGCTATGCATATCAGCCGATCGTCCACCTGAAATCAAAAGAAATCTACGCCTTTGAAGCACTGATGCGTCCACGCAGTACGATTATCACATCTCCGGTGGATATCCTGCGCGTTGCCAGATCGCAGAGTCAGCTTTACCGTGTGGAATTCATGACCTGGACGCAGTCAATCGCTCAGTTTGCGGACTTCCACACTGCCTTTCCCAAGACCCGTCTGTTCATCAACTCCATCCCCAGCATCCCGATGCTGGATGATCTGACACAGAGTCTCGAACAGCAGTATAAAGAGTATCTGCCGCTGCTGGTCATCGAGATGATTGAAACAGATGAAATCGAACAGCATTATCTGGAAACCAAGCAGCAGTTTGCAAAGCGCTGGGACGCACATATCGCGATTGATGATTTCGGAAGCGGCTATAGCAACGATTCCACCCTCTTAAACGTCGCAGCGAACTATATTAAGATTGATATGATGTTTGTACGTGATATTCATAAGGATGAAAACAGGCAGCGACTGGTTGAAAACATGATTACCTTTGCCCATCGCCAGCATATCCGTGTAATCGCTGAAGGTGTGGAAACCAAAGAAGAGCTGCAGCAGCTGATTCGCATGGATGTGGATTTTGTACAGGGCTATTATCTTGGAAAGCCGGCACTTCAGATAAGCAATATCTGCGAAGCAGACATACGCAGAAAGCTCAGTAATCTTTAGCATCGCTATTGCACGGCAGCTAAAAGTATGCTGTGAGGTAAAAAAGGTTGCTTCAGCTCCTACCCGTATCTATTGCAAAAGCTGTTTCTATATCACAAAAGGCGCAGCATCCCTGCGGATCTTCCCCGATATAAATAATGAAAAAAGGAGAATTCAATCCTATTGTATTTCATCAATAGAAATTGAATTCTTCTTTTTATGAACACTGAAAGATGAAACTCCCTGTGACGCTGTACCTTTTTCTGTATACCATTATAGGCAGCGGCTGCATTACGCTTAGAAGTAGCGCAGAACACAGCTGCTTCTGCAAGTTACATGAGATGCGGCAGCTGCTTGCGCAGACACTCCTTCAGCTGCATCAGCTGCTCCTGCAATCGCTCATAGGAGGTATGGACAAAGCCTGCCAAACATACCTGACGGATTCCCTTCCCTTCGATATACAGCTGCTTTTTCAGCGCAATCATCGAGATAAAGGATTCGCTGAATCGCTCATCATACAGCACCACCAGCATGCAGTCGCGAAGCAGAAGCCGATGCATGGGAAACATGGCAGTGAATTCCTCATACGTACCTGTTTTGCAGTTTTCCTGATAGCATTGAAACAGATACGAAACAAGAGCATCCTCATCAGCGGCATGATGCGCACACATGCTGCAGGATATCGGCTGCAGTGCTGATCGCTGCTGCCGCAGCTGCTTCAGATAAAGCTGGAGCTTTTGAATATCGCTGTCCTGTATCATACTGCTGATCTCCACAATGGGAACCTGTTTATGCAGATAATCGAATGTTATGAAGAAATCAACCTCTGCAGCAGCCGCATCAATTTCATCCTCCGTCAGAATGCGCACAATATCAATATTCGGCAGCGCTTCACTGATCCGCATACGGCCATAATATGCCAGCTCCAAGGAGCAGTTGACAATCATTCCCGCACGAAAACGCACCTGCATATCCAGCTGATGAAAATATGGCAGTAAAAGCATGGATAAGCGTGTATATTCGCTCTCGTACAGCTGCAGCCCGCGCAGTTTTTCATCCTTGTGAAACAGGCGCATAACACTGAGGAACTCCGCCATGGAATCAAATTTCACCTGTGTATCATTATAATGGAGCACCCGCATGGCATGATGCTTTCGTATCATCGCTGTCTGCAGCAGAATGGAGAAGAGAATCGGAAGCTCCTCATCCGGCTCCCCGTGATATTCCTGCTTCAGCAATGCAAAGAAACGCGCACTCAGCTGCCTGGTTTCCTCATTCACTACAAATTCATGCAGCATGCTTCTATTCCATTGCCGTGCCCCGCTTTCTATCAGCTGTTCCAGAAACCGCATTTCCTCACCGTTAACATCCACATGGAAATAATCCTGAAGCATGGTATGGACCCGTCTGTTTCCCATATAGGGCGTTTGCTCCTGCAGGCTATAGCCCATCTGAATCCGTTTCATCATAACGCCGAGATAAATACTGAAATGATGCAGCGCATTCACCGTAAAGCGATACCGATAGGCATCCTCGTACAGCCGCAGAATATCGCGAAACAGAGACTGATGCTCCTGCAGAAAAACCGGTTCAATACTCATAATCATCGCCTTATCCGCTCGCTGATAGAAATAGTACAGCACAAACAGACGAAGCTGCCGCTCATCCCCGTCAATATGCAAATGTGTCCCCTTCGTGATTTTCAGATGAAACATCCGCAGCATACTTTCCCAGCACAGCAAATCTTCCTTCAGCTGAAGACGGTTTGTATACAATTCATCGGCAAGCGTATCCATCGTGTACGACTCCTGTCGAAACAGCAGTAGGATCATACCGTGATAAAACCTATCCAAATCCGGCTTGATTTCCAGAACCCTGGATTCCAGCAGATAGCGGACATACTCCTCCTCCCGCTCCATCAGATGCATCCGTACACCGCTTCCTCGCTTGGTCTGAATCCGTGATGTTACCTCATTCATATGCAGATAGGCATTGATTGCCTTAATATCATTGCGTATCGTTTTCTCACTGAAGCCGAATTCGCCGCATAATTCCTGAATTGGCTGATAATGCTTCTGTGACAGCAGATACAGAAGCAGTTTTCGCTGTCGCTGGTTCATACATCTCCCGCTTTCCTCTTTGTAAAAATTTTACCACAGTTACGGTAATTTTGCTACTTAACAACGCCTGCAACAGGCCTATAATGGACTATGGTATAGAAAGTAAGTATTTGAGGAGGCAATAGCTATGGAAACTGTACTAAAACAAAAGAAACAGATGATATATCTTCCACTGATCGTTCTCATGTTTACACAGATCGGAACTTCAGGGGATAATGCGGTTCTCAGTGTCGCGACAAACGCACTGATATCCGCACTGCATGCAAGTATGAATGACATTCAGCTTGCCAATATGGTGTATTCGCTCTGTGCAGGGGCGTTTATGGTTGCCGGCGGAATGCTGGGAATCATCATCGGCTGGAAAAAGAACTTCCGCATCGGCGTGATTCTTGCCATCATCGGAGAGCTCATGCTGGCCATCTCCACCAATGTTGTTATGTTTACCTGGGACGGCCGTTTGCTGGTCGGTCTGGGCGCAAGCTTTATGATACCTTCCGTTCTCGGACTGATCCCGGGAATCTACAGTGGTAAGGAACGCGTCTTCGCGTTTGGTGCCATCGGTGCAGCCACCGGGATTGCGGCAGCCGCAGGTCCCATCGTAGCCGGCTTTCTGCTGGATGCATTTGGTTTTCGGGTTGCCTTTGGTGCACTCGCCGTTTACTATTTC
>SKEY01002138.1_pt1 | contig 22159 bp, 22 predicted proteins | sample 4843871 | NCBI WGS metagenome assembly SKEY01 (sample SAMN11008797, study PRJNA524170) | human gut metagenome | biome: Human fecal sample; material: Feces; isolation source: fecal sample from pouch patient p36 | host: Homo sapiens | place: Israel: Tel-Aviv | collected 2016-12-04 | reverse complement strand
ATTTAAAGGATTTTTAGCGTTTTTTTGTATGCTTTTGAATTGTAAATATATTTTTATGAAGAATTATGTTTCTGAAAATATTAAAGAAAACGCTTGCAAAGAATTGATGCAACTGGTATAGTGAATATATAAAGTGGATTATATGATAAACCACAGGGTGCACACTGTAGAAGAGAAATCTATGATTCTGCTTTGTATATTCCTTATATCTGATAATGGTAACCTATGATGCAATAGAGCAGTTTTCAGTAAAGGGAAGCATATGAAAGTTATCGAAGGAGAAAAAGAACATGGAAAAAGAAAAAGTAGTATTGCCTAAGTTTAATGTGGAGACTTATTTAAAAGATGGAGATGCAGTTATCGATAAGCTAAAGGATGTAGAAGCTGCCGCAAATAAGATTCATGATAAAGGTTATGAAAACATATTCCTGCTTGGCATGGGGGGGACCTATGATGAATTAGAGCCTATTCAGTACATTATGAATAAATATTCTGAAGTAGAAGTGCATCTATCAAATGCTGCAGAGCTGAATGTACTTGGAAATAAAAGATTGAATAAAAAGTCAATTGTCATAACAGCAAGCGCATCCGGCGATACGAAAGAAATTGTCGAAGCGGTAGAGTGGATTGTTAAAGAGGGAATCGATGTAATGGCATTCACAAAACCGGAAACACCACTTGGAAAGCTTGCGACAATGATCGTTACTGCTCCTGTGACAACTGGACAGTGTGAATATAGTTACCTGATGTTTGATGTCTTGGCATTGCGTTTACTCAATCGCCGTGGAGAATTCCCAAAATATGATGATTTTGTGGCTCAAACAAAAAATATTTTCCACGATCTTGTTGGTATTCGTGAAAAATTCGATGAAAGAGCAGATGAGATTGCAAAACAGTATGCATTAGCTCCTTACAGTATCTTTGTTGGTTCCGGAGCATTGTGGGGAGAGACTGTTTTATTCTCCATGTGTATTCTTGAGGAAATGCAGTGGGTACGTACAAGAGCCGTGTCCTCGCCTGATTTCTTCCATGGAACATTAGAGCTGGTGGAAAAAGATGTACCTGTATTCCTGTTCAAAGGAGAAGATGAATGTAGAAAGCTGGATAACCGTGTAGAGGCATTCGCAAAACGATTCACAGATAATCTGGTTGTAGTTGATACAGCAGAATATGCAATCGATGGACTTGATCCGGAGTTCCGCTTTATCGTTTCACCAATGATTCTGACTGCGCTGGTTACAGAAAGACTTGCAAGCTATTATGAAACATATACTAAGCATAATCTTGCCTACCGCCGATACTATCGCCAGTTTGAATACTAATCAATGGATGCAGTTATATTCGATATGGATGGTGTTCTGATTGATTCAGAACCCATCTATATGCATCATGTACTTGAATTCTATCGTCGATTTGATATCCATGTACCTTATAAGGAAGTTGTGAAGCTGGCAGGGAGTAGTCATGAAGCTGGATTAGAAATGATGTCAGCGTGGTGGAAAGAGGATATTACGCCTTCGGAATTTGAAAAATTCTATGAAGCAAACAGCGATGAGGAAATCGTTTATTCGGAAATCTTGAATCCGTATGTTTTATATGTTCTTAAACGTTTAAAGGCAAGGGGTATGAAACTTGCGATTGCATCCTCCTCACCTAAACAGGCGATTGTCACAATGGTAAATGAGTGCGGATTAAAAGGATACTTCAATGAAATCATCAGCGGGCATGATTTTCCTTATAGCAAGCCTGATCCTTCAATTTACTTATATACCCTACAAAAACTGAATGTAGCAAAAGAACGTTGTATCGTCATAGAGGATTCCACTTATGGAATACTGGCGGCTAAAGCAGCCGGTATTCGTGTTATTGCGAAACACGATGTAAGATTTGGATTTGATCAATCGCTGGCTGATTATCTGGTTTATGATTTGCTTGAGGCCTATCATTTGATAATGCAAGAAGGTGAAGCTGCATGAATAGGGAAATAAAGCTTAGTGCAATGAATTGCCATCACCGCTTTTATACACTGGAATCATTTTTTGCCAATGCGAAAGCAAATGGTTACTCCTGTGTTGAATTATGGACGGGACCACAACATTTCTACATGGACTATCATGGTTATGAAACAATAGCCAAGCTGAAAGATCTTGAACATCGATATGGGATAAAAATTATTGGTATCTGCCCTGAACAGACGAATCCAAAACCCAATAATATGGCGGTCAGAGATTCAGGTATGCAATTGCAGGTTGAACATTATTTCAAGAATGCTATTGATGCTGCGGTAGAAATAAAAGCGAATCAGGTTGTAGTAACAAGCGGTTGGGCTTTCCTCGATGAGCCAAGGGAAGACGCCTATCAGCGCAGTGTGAAGATGCTGCAAAAAATAAGTGAATATGCGGAACAGAAAGGGATGTTATTGGCGATTGAAGCTTTGCAGCGTAACGAATCTGTTCTGGTAAACAGTGTTGAGGAATTACAGCATCTGCTAAAGGAGGTACAGCGTGATGCTTTGAAAGTTTGTCTTGATACCGGTGCTATGGCAATGGCTGGGAACACCATTCAACAATATTTTGATGTATTTCACGATGATATTATTCACGCCCATTTTGTAGATGTTAAAGCGGATACAACACATCTTGCCTGGGGTGACGGTGAACGGAATATGAAAGAGGATTTACAGGTTTTCATTCAGAATGAATATCATGGTGTTCTTTCTGTAGAATGTGTAAATTCACAATATTTTGAAAACCCGTCTGTAGCAGATGAACAATCCATTCAGCAATATCAAAAGTACATGAAGGAGTTATACGTATGAGACATTATGTAATCGCATCACACGGAGGTTTTTCGAAAGGGATATATGAAAGCATTAAAATCATCATTGGGGAACAGGCAGGTGTCGATATCATCACAGCCTTCATTGATGGTAAAAATGATATAGAAGTATTAGTAAACGGAACTTTGGAAAAAATTCCATCTTCAGATGAAATCATTGTATGTACTGATGTCTTTGGAGGCAGCGTCAACACGGAATTTATGAAACAGCTGAAAACACGCAAAAATCTATATCTGATTACCGGAATGAATCTTCCTTTATTGATGCAGCTGTTTTTATCAGCAGAAGAAAATACGGAGCGTATGATTCTTGATATTGTTAATAGTGAGGATACACACGTTAAGTATTGTAATTCGATGATTGAAACACAAGATGTAGAAGACGATTTCTAGAAAGGTGATGTAGAATGATTAAATTAGTAAGAGTAGATCATAGATTGTTGCATGGTCAGGTTGCTTTTTCCTGGACAAATGGTGTAGGTGCAAACTGTATTTTAGTCGCAAGTGATACCGTCGTGAATGATGATGTCTGGAAAACGACACTAAAGCTGGGAAAGCCAAGCGGGGTAAAGCTGGTTATTAAGAATATGGCTGATTCAATAGCAGCGATTAACAGCGGAGTTACCGATAAATACAAACTGATTATTGTTGTACAGACAATCAAAGAAGCCAAACAGCTTGCGGATGGGTGTCCTTGCATAACGAGTATAAATCTTGGAAATACGAAAGAAAGTAAAACAACAACACAAATTAGTAAGCAGGTATTTCTGGAAGATGAAGAGAAAGCTATTTTGAAAGAGTTAATGAATCGAGGCGTAGAGTGTGAGATCCGTGCATTGGTTGATGATTCAAAAATCAATGTCGCACATGCTCTAATATAATTAGGAGGAAATTTTATGATAGTACAAGCTATCTTAGTCGGTCTTATCGCAGCTTGGGGTTCTTTGGATTATGCATTTGGTACCCTGTATACATTCAGACCTATTGTGTTAGGTCCACTTGTTGGTCTTGCTTTGGGAGATGTAAAAACAGGAGTAGAAATTGGTGCTAGCCTGGAATTATTGTTTATGGGAGCAATTTCTGTAGGTGCATATATACCACCGGATGTAAATATCGGAGGGGTTCTTGCTACTGCATTTGCTATATCTATGGGAAAGGGGGTTGATGCAGCTGTTGCATTGGCCATGCCGATTGCAGTTATATCATTAGGAATCGGAAATCTGGTGTCTGCTATTACCCCTGTCTGTCTGAAAATTGCAGATGATGGTGCTGCACAGGGAAATGATTCTAAAATTATGTTTACGCAGTGGTTGATGGGAGCATTTGCTACTTCATATAAATTCCTGCTTGCCTTTGGCGCATTTTATATCGGAGCAGACAAAGTACAGGATCTATTGGATTTCATACCGCAGTTTATTCTGGATGGGATGGGAGTTGCCGCTGGAATCCTGCCAGCAATGGGTTTTGCAATGCTGATGCGAATGATTATCAATAAAAAACTGATACCGTTTTTCTTCCTTGGCTTTGTACTGGCATCCTATGCGAATATCCCAGTGCTGGGTGTGGCAATTATAGCAGTAATTATTGCCGTGGAAAAATTTGGATTTCTGGAAGGAAAACCACAGCTTGCAGGAAATGCTGAGGAGGTAGACGATGATGACGACTTCTAATAAAGAAGACAGACTGATTACAAAAAAGGATTTGTTACATTCTGCTTGCAATATCGGTGCATTGGGAATGGAATACTCCTGGAATTATCCACGGCAGATGCATTTGGCTTTCTGCTTAATGATCAATCCGATGCTGAAAAAGGTGTATAAAGATGATCCTGAAGGCTATGCAGAGGCTCTTACACGGCATGTGGCATTCTTTAATATTACACCTCAGCTTGCTCCATTCGTTGGAGGTATTGCAATTTCAATGGAGGAGCGTGTAGCAAAAGGGGAATTGGAAGGAGCTGCGGTAGATTCTGTAAAAGCTGCCCTCATGGGACCATTAAGTGGTATCGGCGATTCCATTTTTCTGGGATGTATACGTGTAATTGCTGTTGCCGTAGGTATTTCCCTATCAGCATCCGGAAATATTATGGGACCAATCGCTTATTTCCTGATTTATAATATCCCAGCTTTTCTGGTACGCTTTATCGGTGCAGTGAAAGGTTATGAATTAGGCTTTTCTTTCCTTGCGAATGCTGAGAAGAGTGGGTTGATGGAAAAGGTTATGTTTGCATCCGGCATTGTCGGTATTATGGTTATTGGGGCAATGAGTAAGGATATGTTCTATGCGACTATTCCGCTTGAAATTGGTGCAAGTGTATCGGGAGAAGAGGTACAGACGGTACAGGGGATTTTAGATGGAATTATGCCTGGTGTACTTGGATTAAGCGCAACATGGATTTATTACTGGCTGTTAAAGAAAAAAGTAAATCCTATGTGGTTGATATTTGGAACTATGATTCTGGGTATTGTTGGTGTTTACTTAGGTTTCCTGGGATAATTTACTAATCAATTAAGGTGATGAATTCATTACTGTATTAAAATGTCAGGAGGAATATATGCGTATAAGTAAATATATCGACTATATCGATGACCCGGAAGATACCTTTCTGCAATATATAAATAAGGGAAAATTTTATGATTTCCGTTGTGTTTTTGCAGATTTGGAAACATATGCAGTCGCTGTTGAATATTTGAAAGATACAAGTGTTATAATAGCGGGGGCAATTGATTTTCCGGAAGGAAAGTTGTCACTTGATGAAAAGATGAAAATGTTTAAGACATATGCGGAAAAGGGATTTCGAGAGATTGATTATGTATTAAACCAAAAAGCTGTTGAACAAAAGGATTATTTATATATAGAGAAAGAAATGTCCTGCATAGCAGACTTCTGTAGAACACATGGAATACTTGATAAGGCCATTGTTGAAATGTGTAAACTGGATAATGATGAAGCTGCGAAGAGAGAAATCTGCAGAATTGCAAATAAAGCAAAGCCGGCATTCTTAAAGACATCAACAGGAAAGAGCTATGCGGGTGCAAAACTGGAAGATGTAAAACTGATGAAAAGCATACTGCATGATGATATTAAAATTAAGGCAGCTGGTGGTATTCACAATTATCAGGAAGCGATGGCGTTCATCAAGGCTGGAGCTAGCGTTTTAGGTGCCAGTGCAGGGATAGCGATTGTCAAAGGCGAAACACAAAATGTAATCGAATAATATAAGAAAATAGAAGCACTTGTAATCTGATTATTCAGTTTTATGAGCAGCTTCTTTCTTTTTCTTAATGTAATGTCAATATGTATCAGGAGGTTTTATATGAAGCATATCAGATTTATGAGATATTTTATAAGCTTAGCATTACCGGTGATATTGCAGCAATTATTAGCCCATTTACTGGCAATGAGTGATACCATTATGTTGGGAGCCTTTAGTGAACAGGCCATCAGTGCTGTAAGTGTGGCAAATAAATATTTCTTTATTTATAATTTGGTTATCTTTGGTCTTACAAATGGATTAGGTTTGTTTATTTCACAATATCATGGAGCTGTACAGAAAGAAAATGAGAATCGTACCTTGCGTTTTGGATTAAGGCTTTGTATATATACTGCATGTGGCTTTATGTTCATTCTTCTGATATCACCATCTGCAGTGATGTCAGTTTTTGTTAAAAATCAAAATTTGATTTCATTAGGAAACACATATAACAGGATTGTTTTATTTTCCTTTATACCTTATGCTGTTGCGCAAATGCTGGGTGTCGGCTATCGTGTAATTGCCCATACCCGTATACCGATGTATGCAGGGACACTTTCCTTTGTCTTAAACGTAGTTTTAAACTATGGACTGATTTTCGGCAGGCTCGGTCTGCCAGCTATGGGAATAGCCGGTGCGGCGTGGGCCACGCTTCTTGCAAGGCTAACAGAAGCGGTCTCTCTAACTCTTGTATCTATGCATAAAAAAAGTGAGTTTTATTTCTTTCAGCGATATGGTGGTTTTGATGTAAGGCATAAATTAGTAATACTGAAAAAGACGATTCCACTGGTTTGCAATGAATTTATATGGTCATTGGGTCTCTCACTTATTTTTATAAATTATTGTTTTGTGAGTGAGCAATACATACCTGCTTTAACTGTTGTTGATAATATATCAAGTATGATCTATGTTGCATTTAGTGGCTGTAGTACAGTAACCGGCGTGATTATCGGAAATGATTTGGGTGCTGATAAACTGGATCAGGCAATGAGGGATGCGAAACAAATGATAAAAATAGGTTTGATGATCTATGTAATTGGCTGTATTCTGATTTTACTTACCAGTCCGATAACTCCTAGACTTTTTTCTTTAAAAGGAGAAAGCTTGCAGATGGCTATATGGTTGTTAATCATTAAGTCCTGTATCACATGGACACAAGGCTATTCAGAAACAATTTACTATATTTTAAGGGCTGGTGGTGATACACGTTCTGTATTATACATTGACGGTTTATTTACCTGTTTTGGGCCACTGCTTCTTTCAACAATCTTTGCGCGGCTGTTTCCGCTGCCTATACTATTTTTGTTTGCTGTTGTCGAGGGCTGTAGTATTTTTAAAATAATTATCGCTACATGGTTTTATCGTAAAAAGACATGGCTGAAAAATCTAACAGAAGAAAAGAGTAATTATAATGAGTATACAAAATATTCGTAAGAAAGAGCTTGATCATTCAACCATGACTTGTTAAGGTTAAATCCATATTCCGACTCACAGTTTCTGCGAAGAATTCAAATATGAATTTTCGAAATATAAAAAATGCTGAAATAAAGGCAATATGATGTCTAATAAATAGTCCTATATGTAAAGTGATAAACATTTATATCTGAAACTGTCAATATAATACTTTCAGGGCTTCCACATCATAGATAGACTTATTGAGAAAGGATATATAAGGAACTGCCATTTGAAGTGAGGCTTTATCATAGTCATGATAGAACCTTCACAAGTGGTGTGTCATATAGGCAGCTTAAAAATTTTCATGTATGTATGGAACAATGCTTTCATTATATGGTGAAACTTTGTATTACTGCCAGTTTTGCATGAAAGAACGGCTTTTTTATAATTGTAATCTTATTGTATATAAGTGATTCTCTATTATTGACTACGAATATGTGGTTTATCGCACATATCAACAGAACTGAAAAATAAATGATGTAGTTTACAGGATAATCAGGCAAAGAATTGCGAATCAATTTTAATAAAACTATAAATCAACTGAGAAAAACCTCTTAACTATGAATAAGAGGTTTCTTCATGTACTCATTTAATATTTTTTATAAAATGACCATCATAGAAATATGGGATCCATTTAATAATATGTTTTTCTAGCAGGGTATGTTTCATCAATTGTTCTTTCATAACTGTCATTTCTTATACCTTGTAACATCGACACCTGATAATAGAACATATTTCTGATGATCATACCATTCCACATAGGCTGCTGTCGTTTGAATATCCGCATTCAGCTTCGCATTATGTATGTCTGTGGAGGCAGAGGGAACTGTCTTTGAAAGCTGACGTATCGGGCAATCCTTACACGGTGTATCTTCCTCTCTGAAGACCTTATGACAAATTTCACCTGTCTTCAATTTCGGAAAGATTTCCATAAGACTCTGGTTAAAGTAAATCAGCTGATAACTGTGCGGATCAATGACATATATGGAATTTCCAAGGTTGTTCAAAAGTGAAATCAACGTGTCGGTATACTTTTTCTGCTGCTCACGCTGCTGCTGATCTTTGAGGAAGGTGACGATTACCTCAAAAATTGTCCGAATATCCGTGCGCTGATTACGACTGAAGCTATGCGTATGCCTGGTATTGGCAAGACCGATGAGGATATCGTGTTGATTGGAAACCGGCACACTCATGTGAACCAGCGCAAAAATAGCTAGCTTGTTCAGAATTTCCTTTGGAAATCTATCAAAACAGTCCTTCCCGCAATTTTCCAGAAACAGTATACGGTCATTGTCAGAATGAATGGTTTCCAGAAATTCCAATGCTGCTTTCTGCTCATCCAGCTGCAGCAATTCATACAGGCTCTTATCCTCTTCACTCCAGGAAAGCAGCGGCTGTATGCTTTGGGTTTCCCTGTTGAAATCCATAACATAAAAATACTGCATGTCGTAATGGTGGGCGATAAGCTCCAGTACCGTCCGCATGGTTTGCGGATCCGTCTTCTCCCGACGATAGAGAATGCGGAAAATATACTCGCCGATATTGCCCTCAAAAGGCTTGTTCAGCTGCATGTCGCCGATATTGTCGGTTTCCGGCTTTTCCATGATTTGCTGACAGCGCTCCATCGTATCATGATAAACCGTCCATCCGTTTTTCCCGTTCCGCTTACAATGATACATGGCAATATCCGCCTTATCATAAAGCTCTGTAAAGGTGGTGCCGTGCCGTGGATAAAATGAAATCCCCATGGAGACACTTGTTTTTACCATGTGACTTCCTGAGGTATAGGTATTCACAAGTGCTGACTGCAGGCGTTCAGCTGCATGCATGAGAACCTCCTCGCTTTGTAAACGGGGAAAGAATGCAACGAACTCATCACCGCCCAGCCGTCCTATCAGCGTGTCACTTCGACAGAGCTTCTGAATTTTCTTCGCTGTTTCAGATAATACAGCATCGCCGTATAAATGACCGAAGGTATCGTTGACCTCCTTGAAATTATCAATATCCAGTGATACGCATGCGCTGATCGCTTCGGGATTCTGCCGCAGCAGCTCCTCGATATGTGTAATAATTCCTTTACGATTATAGGCGCCTGTCAGTGCATCGATGTGCACTTCTTTTTGAAGCTTTTCTTCCTTTTCTTTTTGTGCCTGAATATCTTTCAGAAAAACACGTGCGAAAATATCCGCACTGCTATCTTTTTTCAAAAGCTGAATGGATGCATTGATCCAGTGGTAACAGCCTTTTCGCTTCAGCCGGTATTCCACATTGCATGTATGTATGCCACGCATATACGCCAGATGCAGTGCCCTGCAATTCATTTTTTCGTAGACCTTTTTCTGAAAGTCCGGATGTATTTTCGATAGTGCTGCCTGCAGAATTTCATCATACACGCCTTCCTCCGGCGGACTGCTCAATTTTGCCGCGGCTTCCTTATCTATCAGAATCATCCGGTTTTGTGTTATATTTACTTCGAAGACACTCAGGAATCCTGCATTCATGATTTCCTGCAGCTTCCGTTCATTTTGGTAGCTGCTTTCCAAGCGCTTCTGTTCACTGATATCCTTTGAAATACCGATTGCCTTAATGGCTCTTCCCGCTTCATCGAAAATGGTTGTACAGCGGATTTCCACCCATCGTTCCTCACCATTTCTGTTACGCATATGCAGCTGTCCGGAAACTTTTTTGTAGCCTTCCTTCAGCTTGCTGTACATGACTTCGATTTCCCTGATGGAATCCTCAAATAGAATGCCCTGCGCAATAAGAGCATCCGGCACGCCTTCAATAACCCCTTCATTGGGAAATATTTCAGAAAATTGTCCCCGGACATTATCTATACGCTGTATGGTATGCTCCCTGATATCGTATTCCCACAATGCGGTGCGGGCCTGCTGTAAAGCAATCTCATAGCGCTCCTGGCTGATTTTCAGCTGGCGCTGCACCTCCATCAGCTCCCGTACATCCGTGGATACATTGATATAACCGATGGGATTGCCCAACGCATCTCTGAGATAGGAAATATCGACACGATTTATAATATCTCCGGGACCGCTTTGGATGGCACCCTTTTCATTACGCAGGAAGCGTTGGATACAGCAATCTTTTGTATGACAGTAGGGTGTATGAAAATTACTGCAGGGCTGATTCAACAGCTTCTCATAAGGAGGGGGAACAATCGCTCTCGCCGCAACATTGATATAGCGTACGATTTTGTCCATATCTGTGACGATGACAGGGTTTGGAAGAGAATCGAGAATATAGCGGTATTTATCCAGACTCTCCCAGAACTGATTCTGATCAGGCATGGGCGCCGCCTCCTTTCCCAGCTTTTATAAATCCGTATACATGTTTCTATCTAACTTCATTATAGCGGATAAACAGGGGCAGTTCAAATGATTATCGGTTTTCTTTATGTATTTTGAAAAATGGAAATGTTCACCTTTGTGAAGCCGCCTGCAAAGGAAAGGCAAAAGGTTTTCTTAACAATTTAAAAAAAGAGTTTCGTTTTAAAAAAGCAGTGCTATAATTAAACCATGCCGTTAAGGAAGGAGAGTATCATGGATCAAAAAGAAAATAAGGAAGAACAGTTCCAGGCAGTCATCGATGGAACGGAAAACATAAAGCCAAAAAAGAAAAAGGAAGAAAAGAAAGGTTTAAAATATGAGCTGCTGGACTTGGTGAAAACCTTCGTCATCTGCTTTGTATGCATCTTTCTGTTAACCAATTTTGTTGTCAAGCCGGTGCGTGTGGATGGCAGAAGCATGGACCCTACGCTGGAGGATGGAGAAATCGGCCTCATGAATGTGTTCAGTGCAAAGTTTCAGGATATTGAACGCTTTGATGTTGTCGTAGTATACAATGAAGAAAAGAAGGAAAACTGGGTAAAGCGTGTCATCGGTCTGCCGGGTGATACGATTTATGCAAAGGATGATGTGGTCTATGTGAATGGCATGCCGATAGAGGAGCCTTATCTTGACAATGCTTATGCAAATCAGATTCGCAGGCATGGCAATAATTTTACAGAGGACTTTCCAAAGCGGACACTGAAGGATAATGAATATTTCCTGATGGGGGATAATCGTATCGTTTCCTATGATTCCCGCCGCGTCGGACCATTCAAGCGGGAGGATATACGGGGAAAGGATGTCTATGTCCTGTTTCCGTTTAATAAAATAAAAATGGTACGCAATGGAGGGGCAGAATGAAAACTTCCGTATTTCGAACAGAGCTGCCATACAGCACAGAGTCTGTCTGGGCGGTTATGACAGATACAACGCAGTATGCATGGAGAAGTGACTTAAAATGTATAGAAACCGATAGTGATACGGTTTTTCGTGAAATCTATCCGAATGGTAATGAAACAGTATTTACAATAACAGAAAAAAAGCCGTTTACGCGATATGCTTTCCATATGGAAAACAAACGCTTCAGCGGTGAATGGACTGGTACTCTGGAGGAGCTTGCGCATGGAGGATGCCGTTTGATCCTGGAGGAGCGTATTGAGATACATAATCCGCTTATGCGCCTGGTGGCAGGCATGGCTTGGAATCTAAACAAGCTGCAGCAGACCTATGTGCAAGATCTAAAGAAAGAACTTGTCAGGCGTAATAATTGTAAGGAAGCATCTGCTTCGTTATAATGGTATCAGAAAATTATGAGGAGGAGCTTACATATGGAATATCAGATTATGGTTGATGGAATTGAAATTCAGTCAAATGAACAGGTGAATGAAAAGGAAGCCCGCGCGTATATCAGCTATATACGCAAGAATAATCCAAAGAAGGAGATATCATCCGTTGAGCTGAGCTTTGATGGTGAGGAAGTAGGATTGGGCTATCACCTGCAGCCGGAGGGCTTTGAAAAAATAAGACGCATTACCGGTTACCTGGTGGGGACAGTCGATCGCTTTAATAATGGAAAGCGCGCAGAGGAGCATGATCGCGTTAAGCACGCATAGGCAGCAGAGCGCTGCTTTTTTTCTGTATGATATATTACATATAATAGAAATATCACGTAGTGGAAAAGTATAGTCTTAAAATATGTAAAATTAAGTTAATTTTAAGATTTAAAATGACAGTTTATGTGATTAGGTGTTATAATTATGCCGTAAGATTGCATATATTCATCTAGCCAATGAAATAAGGATATGTGACTTACGTAGCGAAATTTCTCTCTCCTCCTTTGAGAAGCAGAAATTCGATTCGGAGTGTTCGTAGGAGAACTATGAGCACTCTTTCATTAAAATAAGGAAAAACGACAAAACGGTGCGCATAGATTATATACAATGATACAAGGATGTTGGAGGTTTGAATATGGATGATAAAAGAAGAACAGCCGGGAATGATGAAGATATCGATTTATCCGGTATGATTAATGAATACAGTCAGGATAATGAGTTGAGAAAGAAAATCGAAGAGCTGAAAAAGCAGAAGGAAGAAGAAAAAAGAATGTATGCTTCCAGGCAGCAGCCCTCAGCAGGAAGCAGTATTTTTGACAATATCAGTGAAACAGGCAGCTTCAAGCAGCCGGAAGCGGCAAAGCAGGGAGGTATTCCTGATATCCGTGTGGATGACACATTGCTTGATAAGACAAGGGTAGGCTTTGATGATGATCCTGCCTATGATAAGACACTGGTCATCATGAATAACAAAACAAAAGCAGCTTCCGCTGATCAGACGCAGATCTTCGGTGAAGACCGCACTGCTGTTTTCCATACGATGGATGCGCAGGAATATGACGACAGTGATGTTGAGGAAGAGGATGCAGAGGAAGACGTCTATGAAGAGGATGACGATGATAATCTGCTTGCCCGTATAAAAGAGAAAAAACAGCGCAAAGAAGAAGCAAAGCGCAAGCTGGAACAGGACGACGATGATGAGGAAGAAGACGATCCTGAGAAAAGTGCGAAAATGAACAAAATCATCACCTATGTAATTATCGGTATTGTGGGTATCTGTATCATTGCCGGTGCATTTTTCGGTGTGAAATATGCCTTATCAAATTTCCTTGGCGGAAGTGATGATAAGGACAAGACGACGGATAAAGGCGATACTGGTAAAAAGGATAAGGAAGAAAACGAAGGCAATAAGCAAACGAATACAGATCCGGGTGATGATGAGGATGAAGCGAAAAAGAATGAAATCAAGACCAATCAGGCAGAAGCGGCTCAGCTGCAGAAACAGCTGGATCAGTATGAATCACAGCTGCAGGATGTGGAAAAAGACCTGGCAGCTGCGAAAAAAGATAAAGAGGCTGCCCAGAGTGAACTGGATTCCTATAAGAGTCTGTATAATCAGGCTATACAGCTGACCTCACAGGCTCAGGAGGTAAAGGCTGCCCTGGATAAGGTAAACGAAAAACAGACGGCTGTGGATAATGAAGCAGATCCGGAGAAGAAAACAGCGTTGCAGAATGAGCTTTCGGTTTTAAATGAACAGTATCAGGCGCTGCTTTCAAAATACGGTGCTGCAAGCTATAATGAGCTGTATACCAAGAGTCAGCAGGCAAATAATGATTACAATACCAAGGCACAGGCAGCTGAACAGAAAAAGAGTGCTGCGGAAAGCAGCATCAGCTCACTGAAAAGCAGAAAGACTGAACTGGAATCGAAAATAGCCGATACGACTACGAAACTGAATGCATATAACTAACCGGTGGAATAAGCCGGTTTTCTCTACCAGTTTTGTAAGGTAGTCATTATTAAATTGTCATTTTTTTGCCGCAATGCTATAATAGGTTTACTTTGTTTAGGAATGGAGGGAAACAGATGGAGAGAATTTCCGCTTTTCTGCACCGTAAACTCGATAACTTCACACTGGATGAATATATTATCATGTTCGTTGTGTGTTCCATATTCCTGCCGTTTGAATTCCCGCTGCTGGCGATTGCCGGTGTACTTCTTTACCTGTGCGCAACAGGAAGGATGAAGGGGATTATTCAGGCAGTGCCAAAATCAGGATTTATGATAGTATTCTGCATACTGACTTCGGTTGTCGCATTTATCAGCGGAAATATGCTGGGCGGTGTCTGCGGTATCGGTATCCTGCTGTTGATGCTGTTTATATTTTATTTCAGAACTGTCATCAATAAGCGTTTATTTGAATTGCTGATGGACGCCTGCTGTATCATTTCCCTTTTCTGTTTTGGCTGGGCAATGATGGAATATTGCAGAATCATCGATCGTTTAAATTACAGCTTTCTTCAGCTGAAGGTGGAAAACAGTCCGAAGGACCGTATCAATTCAACCTTTTTCAATGCAAATTATTATGCGATGATGATTGAATTTATTGTATTGATCTGTGTTTATAAAATGATGCAGGTGAAGACTCTGCGCCGTATTGTATTTTACGTTGTTACCATCGTATGCAACCTGTTCGCCCTATATCTGAGCGGCTCCAGAACAGCATGGATTCCCTTCGTGGTGACCATTCCGTTTATGTTTTTGATCAATAAGCGGTTTATCTATTTCACCACATCCATGGCGGGAATTGGCGGTGCCGGTCTGCTGTTGCTGCTGGAACCAAAGCTGATGCAGCGGGCAACGATTTTTCAGGATTTCGCAAAACGCAGTAATATATGGGAAACGGCAATCAAGGGTATCCAGGCGCATCCGCTGCTTGGAGAGGGACCGCTGACCTACTTCCATATATATAAGCAGTATCACGGACATCCAACCCAGCATGCGCACAGCATCTATCTGGATCCGATTTTAAGCCATGGTATTATCGGTGTCATTCTGGCAGGTATCTACTTTGCAGGTAATCTGAAAGAGGTTTATTTATTGTTAAAGCGAAGAATTGACTTACGACTGTTTTCTTTGATATCTGCATTCATACTTACCATACTAATTCACGGTATTTTGGATTATACGGTTTACTGGGTACAAACCGGTCTGCTGTTTTTGATTGTGTTATCCGCATCCAGTATGTATTTTCACAAGGAACAGCCATATGAATTACAAGAGGAACATTGATTCCTCTTTTTTATATCCATCATTTGTTTGGACTCGCTTTCCATTTTATTATTACACGAATTTCTCATCTTTTCTTATATGGCTATTCTGAATTACCGGCATTAAGTTTGAAACCCATTATTTCTAAGAAGGAATAGTGAAAAGAGATGGCAAAGGTATTTGACTTTAAATACCTGTATGACATCTCTAATGTTTACACATACTTACTTTATAAATTATCAGATACAGCAAATGATAGAATGGACACATTATTTATTCGTATAACTGATATATCCGGTTGCGATTAGAGCCGAGCGATACAATAAGCTTCTTATCTGCCATTTCTTTCAGTATCTGCCGTGCCCGAGCATCTTTTATATGTAATAAATCGGCGATTTCCTTCGTTTTAGCTACCTTGTTAGCTTGCAGGTATTCATAAACTGCAAGGTAGGATGGTTGCTTCAAAAATTCGGATGCACTTGGAGCTCCATTGTTATATTCCATGATGAACCTGGTTCGATCATGGTTGAATTCCTGTTCGATTTGCGGCACTGGCCAGTGATGATTTTCCCAAATAGCATATACTTCAGGAAGACTGCTGCCAGCACGTTCTCCATATCCAATAAGTGAAAACATTTTTAGTATACATTTGTTACGAGGATCTGAATAACCTCCTAGAATTGCTTTTTCCTTAGGTATACGAACTATTCCAGGGTTTTCAAATATGAACTTATTCGGATATCGTTTAAGTACCAAGCCATTAGTATCATAGAAATCAGCGTTGCAAATGCAGTTCAAAAGAGCCTCACGTATTGCAACGACAGCTCTATTCTCTGTTTGTCGTTTACCGAAATGATCAAGGTCAAATGGGTTATCAAATACAGATGATAAAAGAGGTAAAATGCGAAAGAAAAAATCATAAAGATTTCCACTCCAAGTGCCCTCTCAGAGCTGTGAATCCTGTTTGTCCAACGCATACTGTTATCTAAATGCTCCTGATATTATCGATATTTGTCGCTGATAATAGATAGTTTATCGCTGAATTTATGATGCTTATCGTTAATTTATTTAATATAAAATCAACAGTTTCACCAGTACCTAATGATAAGCAGTAGGCATAAAGACACTATGTATTATAAAACGACACTATCAATACTCTGCTTAACACTATTCTACCTTTTTCCATATCTATCCACTTCCTTTTCATTTACATCCATACAGAATTGCGTTATTTTTATACTAGAGAAGTAGGTGTTGAATATGAAACTTATTATACGTGCAGATGATTTTGGATTCAGTGAAGCGGTAAACTACGGTGTTATGAAGGCATTTCGGGGAGGCCTTGTGAAAAACATCGGGCTGATGAGCAATATGCCTTATGCGAAACAGGCCTATGATATGATCAAAGAAGAAAATGTCACATTAGGGCTTCACGTCAATCTGATTCTGGGAAGCCCCTGTGCCAAGCCGGAACAGATTCCCTCTCTTCTGAATAGGGATGGGGAGTTCTTATCCTCCCGCATTAGAAGAAGAGAATTGGAAGAGGGAATCGATAGCTTTGTGTATGAGGATACCGTTGTGGAAGTGAAAGCACAGGTGGAACAGTTTTTGTCCATATGCGGAAGGTTACCGGATTATATAGATGCTCATGCAGTATGTACGAGGACATCAGAAAAAGCCATCTGCGATATTGCGGATGCCTATGGGATTGATATAAAAGGACATATTGAGGATACACGCTGGCAGGGGATACAGACAGACTTTACCAACGAAGAGTTTTATAAGCAGAAGCTGCCCTTTGTGGAATTTTTTAAATCCTATCTGAACTATAGTGACCGTATCAGTCTTATTGTTTTTCATCCCGGCTTTCTGGATTATGATGTGTTACGTAAATCATCCTTAACCATAAACCGCTGCCTGGATACTGCTTTGTTATGTGATAGGGAAGTAAAAGATTTTTTAGGCAACCATCGATTAATGTCATTTAAGGAGCTGTAGATACAATGGAAGATAGACTGCGCACACTTGTGAAAGAGAATACGATACAGGAGAAGTATAAGCTGAACAATGCCTCCCAGCTGGGGACACAGCTGGGTCTGAGCAGAAACTGGATATCACAGTATCTGAATGAATACTATAATGACGGCACCTTCCTTAAGGTGAATACCCGTCCGGTAGTATTCCTTGACCGGGAGGCACTGGAAGAGAAATATTCGATTCGTGTTGATAAAGCGCTTCTGACATCCTTTGATGAGCTGAGAAGGATGATTCAGGGACAGCGCACCTGTGATTTTCAGAAGCTGATTGGACAGAAGGGCTCTCTGCGGGATGTTGTGGATAAATGCAAGGCAAGTATTTCCTATCCGCCCCATGGGCTTCCCACACTGCTGTACGGACCGACGGGGACGGGAAAAAGCAGCATTGCGGCAATGATGTACGAATATGGTGTCAATCACAAAATTCTCAAGGAAAACGCTGCCTTCCTTCATGTGAACTGCAGCGAATATGCAAACAATCCGGAGCTGATAACCGCAAACCTGTTCGGTTATAAGAAGGGCGCCTTTACCGGTGCTGAAAGTGATAATGTCGGAATGATCAAGGCTGCGGAGGGTGGTGTTCTGTTCCTGGATGAGGTTCACTGTCTGCGTCCGGAATGTCAGGAAAAGCTGTTTCTGTTTATGGATCACGGCAATTACCGCATGCTGGGAGACAATGAGCATCAGTATCACAGTACGGTACTGCTGGTATTTGCGACAACCGAGGATCCGGAAACGGTGCTGTTAAAAACGCTGCTGCGAAGGATTCCCGTACGTATAGAAATACCGTCGCTGGAGGAACGGGGCATCAAAGAGAAATCCTCGATCCTTGTCGAAGCGCTGGATATTGAAGCGAAGAAAATGCGCAGAAATATCACAATCAGCAACACTGCCTTCAATGCACTATTGAATGCCAGATATACAGGGAATGTCGGTGAGCTGTTCAATGTCGTACAGGCAACGTGTATGAATTCACTGTTTCACAATAAAAAAGATGGAGTGCTGGAAATTCATACGCTGAACCTGCCGGGTAAGATCATTTCCAATCATCACATCGATCGAAACAGCATTTTATTTGACAGACACCAGATGCTTTCACTGGATCAGCTGAAGCAGCATGCATCCGACAGTCTGCCGCAGACCACACTGTTTGCGACACTGCTTGAGCATCTCAGGGACTTACAGAATAACCGGATTCTGATGCCGAAGTTCATCGAGAAATGCACCATGGACGTGGAGCATTACTTTAATTCGATTCTATTTGATGATCAGAATATCAAAGATCCAACGAATACATATATTATGAAGTCACTGAAGGCTATTGTAGAAATGATTTCGGAAAAATACGGGTATTCCTTTCATACGAACGAGATATATTCCATGTCCCTTATGATCCGGGACTGTATGCAGTCCTACAGGGAGATGGAGGAATATTTTGATACCTTTTGTGAGGAGTGTGAAAATTTCACCGGTATCATAGAAAAGAAACTCATGCGGGAATATGCCATTGTCACGGAAATCAGCGAGGTGCTGAAGCTGCATCTTGACATTGAGCTGCGCCCCTTTATAGCGGCGATTTTCACCCTGATCATGCATATGTATCATCGCAGCAGGGATATCAATAAACGCATCGGTATCATTCTGGCACATGGCTATGCGACTGCCTCCTCCATGGCGAATGCAGTGAATCAGATGCTGGATCAGTATGTGTATGATGCCATTGATGTGCCGCTGGATACGACTACGGAAACCATTGTGAAAAAGCTGAATGATTTTCTGAGAAAGCGGGGAGAATATCGCGATCTCGTATTGCTGGTTGATATGGGCAGTCTAAAGGAGATACACAGGGGTGTTTCGGATATATCGCGGGCAAATGTCGCCATCGCCAGTGATGTCAGTACAAGGATGGCGCTGCAGATCGGAGACGCACTCCGTAAGGATGTGCCTTTGAAAAAAATATTTGAGGCATACCGGGAAACGTGTGACATGCAGGTACAGATTATGGAAAGCAAGGTACGGGAAAAAGCAATCTTATGTTCCTGTGCCACCGGTATCGGAACTGCGGAAAAGCTGAAAACTATACTGGAGGATTCCCTTCCGAAAAATCTCCCGGTACGTGTGCTTACCTATGATTATTCAACATTGCTGGAGAACCGCATGGAGGATGATTTCTTTGACCGCTATGAGGTTGTATGCATTGTCGGTACACTGAATCCCAACATTGACAATATAAAATTCATCCCGGTGGAAGAGCTGATTATGAACAATTCGTTTGATGTTTTAACGATTCATTTCAAAGACCTGCTCAATGAGGAAGCAATGGAGCAGTTTCGAAGAAATATCCTGAAAAATTTCTCCCTGTCCAATATCATCGGAAATCTGACCATCCTGAATCCGGATAAGCTGCTCCAGCACGTCGCAGATGCGATTGACCGTTTACAGAAGGAAATGAACAGGATGTTCAGCTATAATATGTGCTTTGGTCTTTATGTGCATGTCTGCTGTCTGATTGAGCGTCTGGTAACCCGTGAGGGGGCTGAGGATTATGTAAAAAGCTATGCGGAATGCAGCCGTGAAATGCAGGAGTTTATTCTTTGTATAAAAGCTGCATTTGAAAAAGTGGAAAAGTATTATAGTGTTTCCATTCCTATTGAGGAAATTGAGTATATCAGTATCTATATCCGGAACATGCAGTAGGTGCCAATGGTAATCGACCTGATAATTCCATCCGTTTTCATTGATTCTCCTATAGGCGATTACTGATAACTCCTAGTGTTAAGTTTTAAAATATAGTGTCCTTAATTGTTAAAAAAGCCTGTATATAAGGGCTTTTGAAAAGTTGGCATGGGAATTGCTAGAGGAATGGTGAAGCAGAACAGACGCAGAACTCATCATGCGTTGGATTCTGACATACGAAGGAGGAAATGTAATGAGTATTGTATTGGGCAGAGTGGATTACCGCCTGCTGCATGGTATTGTAGCTACCATGTGGGCACCGCAGTCCGGCGCTCAGCGGGTGATGGTGATCGATGACCGTACGGCAAATGATCCGATCATCAAGGAAAGCATGCGTCTTGGAAAGCCTGCCGGCATGGCATGCTCGATCATCACGGAGGAAACAGCCATGAAGAATTTCAAGGCAGGGAAGTATGATGATCACAAGGTGTTTGTGGTATGCGAGGATCCGGGGGTGTTTTTAAGACTTCAGGAAGCCGGACAGAAAATTCCGAGAATCGTTATCGGTATTACCCGTGATCGCGATAGCGGAACGAAGGTCAGCTCCAGAGCTTCTGTGAAGGATGAGGAAAAGCCTGTTTACAGAAAGCTGATGGAAAACGGATGCGAAGTGGATGTGCAGTTCACAACAACGGATAAAGCTGTGAAGCTGTCACACGCAATGGAATTGTAGGAGGAGAAAAAGGATGGAATTATCAATACTACAGATTGTCTTTATCACACTGATTGCGTATCTGAAAATGACAGATACCGTAACAACACAGCTGTTTGCATTCAATACGATTATCTGCGGCTGGCTCACCGGTCTGGTTGTGGGAGATCCGACAACAGGTCTGAGCATCGGAGCTACCATGCAGCTGATGTCTATGGGGGTTGTGGCAGTAGGCGGATCCTCCATGCCGGATTATCCGATTGCGGCCATCATCGCGACAACGATTGCGGTTACAACAGGGAAGGGTATGGAGGCAGGTCTTGCCATCGGTCTTCCGGTTGCCATGCTTGGGGTTAACTTTGATGTTATTTACAAAATCTTCAACGGCTTCCTGATGAGAAAGGAAACATCTCTTATTGAAGAAGGTAAGTTTCAGTCAGCGCTGAATATGATTAAGATTTCACCGGTCTTCTATGGTCTGTGCTCCGCTGTACCGGTTCTGGTTTGTATTGTCGCAGGACCTACGGTTGTCAATGCGATACTGGATTTCATGCCTGCCTGGTTTACCACCGGCTTAACGATTGCCGGCGGTGTTCTTCCCGGTGTCGGTATGGCGATGCTGTTAATGTATATGCCGCTGGGGAAATACTGGTCCTTCCTGCTGGTCGGCTTTGTGCTGGCTGCTTATCTGAAGGTTCCGGTGCTTGGTATTGCGGCAGTCGGACTTGCAGGGGCATATGAAATTTACAAGAATCAGATGAAGGCGGGAACTGCAGCTGCAGGTGCTGTCGCAGGAGGATTGGAAGATGAGTAAGGAAAAGGTTTTAACAAAAAAGGATCTGCGTAAGGCAGCGTGGAGATGGCTGATTGGTATTTCCACATTCAACTATGAAACACAGCTGGCGCCTTCCACATTGTTTTCCGTATATCCGTGCTTACGGAAGATGTATCCGGATGATGAGGATTTGAAGAAATCCTGTCTGAATTATATGCGTTACTACAATACCATGCCGTGGATTTCACCGTTTGTAATCGGTGCTGCTTTAGGTATTGAGGATGAAGGCGGTATTTCCTCACTGGATGCAGTCAACGACTTTAAGGTTGGTCTGATGGGACCGCTGGCCGGTATCGGTGATACGATCGGCTGGGCAATGATACCTACGATTTTCGGATCCATTGCGGCAAGCATGGGGATGGAGGGAAATCCACTGGGAATCTTCCTGTGGGCAGCGTTTACC
>SKEY01002136.1_pt1 | contig 22187 bp, 46 predicted proteins | sample 4843871 | NCBI WGS metagenome assembly SKEY01 (sample SAMN11008797, study PRJNA524170) | human gut metagenome | biome: Human fecal sample; material: Feces; isolation source: fecal sample from pouch patient p36 | host: Homo sapiens | place: Israel: Tel-Aviv | collected 2016-12-04 | reverse complement strand
ATAAACGGTATTCATGGTACTATCGGAATCCCAATGGAAAACATGGAGTTTGCGAGAAAAGGCGAAAATTTTGCCGAAATGGGAGATAGACTTCTGGTGAAGATTATGGAGCATGAAGATGCTTGTGAAACATGCGGATTATATACAGAAGATCTTTTCGAAGCTTACCAGAAAGGATGCACTCTCAAGGAGATTTTGGGAGAAATCCTTGGCGATATTCAGAGATTCAGGAAAGCAGGTGTCTATGACAAAACGAAAAAATTACAAAATTACGATGCAGCACAAACTCAGCTGTTTGTGCGTTTGGTTAATCGTGATCGATATGCTGTTGATTTAAATGACGCTATTCGCAAGGATGTTGGCGATATTGCGCTTGTCGTTTATGTGCGAATTTCAGCAGAAGAGAATTGTGTAACCAGCACGAAGGTCCGCGAAGCGATGCTGAATTATTGGAGAAAAGATCATCCAGAACTCAACACCAATGATATTTTCGACGAAGCAATTGCTAATACCTATCGAATGACGCCACCGAGAATCTACAAATGGGAAGAAATGATATTTAATCGAGAGTATACCGGAGATAGTTTCATGGAGTCATGTGACGAGGATGTCATTTCAAAAGACGCTATGGGTAACTGTTTGAGCACGACTATTAAAACGAATGGGGCAGTTGCAGTATTTTTACCGGGAGTGGCTGAACATTTAGCCGAATTACTGAACTCAGACTTTTACATGGTATTTACCAGCATCCATGAAGTTATGATTCATAGTGTAAAATCAGGAGTTGATCCGAAAGATTTGAAACTCGTTCTGAGGGATACTCTTCGTGAAGTAACCCCAAGTAGTGATTATTTAACAGAAAAAATTTACAAATATAATAGAAGAACGCATAAGTTCGAATGTGTAACAGATTGAAACAAAGCCTGGCTAATGCTGGGCTTTTATATTTTTAAAGATTAAAGGAGATTAAAAGATTATGGAACTTACATTTGCACCAAAAGATATTTTACAGGTTAACGACACAAGAATTATTTACAGAAACTTCAGAGGAGAGGGTAGCAAATTCAATCGTGAAGGAGATCGTAATTTCGCGATGATTATTCCGACTCAGGATCTGGCGGATGAACTTATCAGTCGCGGTTGGAACGTGAAAATTAAAGAGCCGAGAGAAGAGGGTGAAGAACCGTTCATGTATCTTCCAATCAAAGTTAAATTCAATGATCGCGGACCTCAGATTTATCTTGTGACAGGTGATCGCACTAATAGATTGGGTGAGGATGTGGTATCCATGCTCGATGATATTAATATTCGTTCGGCGGATCTGGATATTAGACCATACGATTGGGAAGTTAATGGAAAAACAGGAAGAACAGCTTACCTGCAGGCGATGGAAGTTACTCAGGAAATTGATAGATTTGCTGCAAGAATGGCTGAAGAAGAGCATCCGGAGGAATAAAATATGAAACGTTACATTGATGATTTTGTTGAAGATCTTAACTATAGAAAAGTAATTCTGTACATCGGAAATCTTGATTCAGATAGTCTGCGTTCAAAAATGGAATCCGATAATATGGGTCACACGAATCGTTTCGCAACGATTATGGCGAATCATTTAATGTATGTTGAAAACTGCGATTTGCAAGATGTTGATACTTGGCATGGAGATGAATTTGGCAATAGTTTATTATACCTTATGGAAGAAGGATATGCCATTTATCCGCTGCAGTATGAACCAGAATCTGGAAAATATTTTGTAGAAATAGATTTCAGTAGGGAGGAATAAGTAATGAATAATCCAACACGAATTATTATAGCAGGAATCTTCGGATACACTGCTTATCGAATCTCGAAAGAACTCAGCAGTGCTTTCGTTGCTGTAAAGGCTATTAACTGTGGAATGATGCTGGAGGCGACTGGAAATGAAAAGAGGTAATGTATATGAATACACGAAAAATTAATGTTAAATTAGTGGATAGACCTGCGACATTATTATGCTCAATCTTCACAAAATTACTTGGTAAACGACGTGTTGATCGCAACGGGAAAGATGTTTGGGGATTCATGATTAGATATACTGATAAAGTGTACGCTATGGTTCGAAAAAAATATAATATATCTGACGAATGGTTTATACAGGTTCTCGCTAGACGTATCATCGCGGACAGATATAAGTAATGACAGACTTCTTACGTGATTATCAAATGGAAGCCGTTAATAAAATGAAAAATGGCTGTATTCTCAACGGAGGGACTGGTTCTGGTAAATCTAGGACTGGTCTCTATTATTATTTCAAAGAGAATAGCGGCAGTTTTGTGAATCAGGAATTTGTACCAATGAAGAATCCTCAGAATCTTTACATTATCACAACAGCGATGAAAAGAGATTCTCACGAATGGGATTTTGAATTGGCTAATTACAGAATGTCCGTACATCCAGATAAAAATGAATTATATCCAGGTCAGATCGTAGTGATAGATTCTTGGAATAATATAAAGAAGTATAGCGAGATTCAACGAGGATTCTTTATATTTGACGAAGATCGGGTCACTGGATCGGGAGCTTGGGTAAAAGCATTTCAGAAAATCGCTAAAAACAACAACTGGATTATATTATCAGCAACTCCTGGAGATTGTTGGGCTGATTATATTCCAGTATTTGTGGCGAACGGCTTCTATAAAAATAAAACGGAGTTCTGCAGAGAGCATGTGGTATATTCCAGATTTACTAAATATCCGCAAATAGACCGATATCTGAATACTGGCAGATTAATAAGATTACGAAATAGTATTCTTATTGATATGGATTTTCACAGACATACTGTTCAGCATCATATTGATGTTAATGTATCCTATGATATTCCAAAATACAAAGATGTTATGAGAAACAGATGGGACCCATATAAAGATGAGCCTATTCAGCAGGCTTCTCAGCTTTGTTATATTTTGAGAAGAATTGTAAACACTGATGAATCTCGTGTGGTAGCTCTTATGGAGATATTAGAGAAAGTCCCAAGGGCTATTATATTTTACAATTTTGATTACGAACGGGAAATGTTACTGCATTTATTTAGCGACGACGAATATATAGGATATGAAGTTGCTGAATGGTCTGGACATGCGCACCAACCAGTGCCAGATGCCAAGCGATGGATATATTTGGTTCAGTATACGGCTGGATGTGAGGGATGGAATTGTATTAAGACTGATACTATTATATTTTTCTCTCAGAACTACAGTTATAAAGTTACAGAGCAGGCGTGTGGACGGATAGATCGTTTGAATACGCCATTCCATGATTTATATTTTTATCATTTAAAAAGTAGATCTGGAATTGATATGGCAATAACTAAAGCTTTAAATAGGAAGAAAAAATTCAACGAAAGGAAGTTTGCTGGATGGGAGTAAATGATATGGATATTGTTGAGTTTGTTGAAAAAGTTTGCGAGTTTTCTTTAACGGACTTTCAAAAAGAATTCGTTCGTAAAGTATATGACGCCGCAAAAAATGATAAGCGATTGTATTACGTTCTACCTCGATGTAATCAGAAAATTAGTTTTGAATTATTACAGGCAATAGTAATTATTATAGTTGGAAAAGAAAGAGGATTAGTGAAAGGAAGTTTGCTGGATGGAAGTAAGTGATTTAAAAGATCTATTTTTCATACTCGGTGTATTAGTATCAATTGTGTTTGTTTTAGGAATCGTTATGATCTCAGTCATAAAATTGCATGATTTTATAGCAGAATGCATATATGCTAAGCGATATGAATACATGATAAAACATCGATTTGACGATCCACCATTAGCTAAATGCTACTGCATTGATTGTAAGTATTGCTATGGTGAACCAACTAAAACAGGAGGGAATGTATATTGTAGCTTATGGAACAGCGGAATAATTATCCAAGACAATAGTTTTTGTTGCAGAGCCGAACCAAAAGAAAGAGAGAAAAAGAAATGATTCAGAAAGCCGCGTCAAAAAACAACTCCTTTAGTAGAAAAGGAGGGTAAAACTGTGACAGATTATGAATATTTATTTAGTATGAACTTACAGGCGAAACTTAAAGAGAAGATTCGGGGAGCTATATATGTAAAGGTTAACGAGAATGATAGTCTGGTTATTAAGGTCACGAGACGTGATGGCAATAACTTTGATATGTCATTTACTGACTTTGCAAATAGAATGCTTAATGGATTGACTACAGATTACGCAGCTTACGAGGTAGTACAAAAGTATAAGAAATTTGTAATGACACAATTTTTCAAATGAGTTAAAGGACTCAGCGTTAAATACGTTGGGTCTTTTAATTTTGTTTAGACTGGAGGAGAACCATGATTGCAAGAAAATATGAGACAAGGTTAGATGAAAACGGATTGGTGACTTTCGAAAAAGTTTGGTCCAAAAGGATGGACGGTTACAATTCGAATCATCAATTCAGAAATCCGGATGAGGTATATGAATTATGTAAAACTCTTAAACTGGACACTTATGCAGAAGAACATGTATTTTTACTCATTTTCGATTTCAAAATGCATTTTAAATCGTTCATTGAGATGGGTATTGGAACTAATCGCGTTTGTGTTATTGACAGAAGAGGTATAGCTCAAAAAGTTCTTATACTTAATGCAGGAGCATTCGTTGTCGTTCATAATCATCCATCTGGAGATCCGACTCCTAGTAAACTAGATATCGATGCTGCAAAAACTATTGATGAAATTGGACAGTTAATAGACATTCCTATGAAAGATTTCATGATGATTGGTTCGGAAACTTACTATAGTGTTAAAGAAAATGGGGATATTTAGGAGGTGTTATATAAAATGTTGTCGGACAAGGATGCTTGTATTTTAATGGAAAAATTGAAGAAAGTATTAGAGTGTATGGTATATGGAACTGTCGAAGTTTATAAAATAGACTGTTTGTCATCTATTCAAGTAACCATACGATCAAATTCTTTAATATGGAATCATACACTATACGAGTTTGATTATGCGTTATATAGCATGATGTTGGATGAATATGTTGAACTTCTATCCATAAGGATTTTCAGAGAGTATAAAACATCCATACTCAAACATTACATTAAAGATAAATATTTATAAAAATGGAGGTGTTTGCATGTGAACTATCATAATATAACCACAGATGATATGCGGAATGGCGATGGACTTAGAACAGTTTTATGGGTTGCTGGGTGTGATCATCACTGCGATGGTTGTCAGAACCCGATAACTTGGAATCCGAATGGAGGTATCTATTTTGGATATGCTGCAGAGCAGGAGCTTTTTTATCATCTGTATAAAAAACATATTAGCGGTGTAACGTTTTCTGGGGGAGATCCGTTACTTCCTGAGAATCGTGTCACTATATTTCATTTAGCTAAATATATCAAGCAATATATTCCGGGAAAGACAGTCTGGATTTATACCGGATATTTGTGGGAAGAGGTTAAAGATCTTCCAGGAATGCGATGGGTTGATGTTTTGGTTGATGGAGAATTTAAACAGGAACTCGCTGACGTCAAATATCACTGGGCTGGTAGTACAAATCAAAGAGTGATTGATGTACAAGAAAGTCTTAAAGAAGGACGAGTTATTTTGAAGGAGGATTGAAATGGTAGATAGCCTGATTATCAGTATCGATACAACGAACGGTAAAGACAATACAGTATTAATTGTCGGAAGGAAGACCGTTGGACAACAAGTCGAAATTGTTAACGCATTTCAGGGAGAAGAAGCTTTGAAATTATATTCTCAGTTGACTGTGAAAAATAGAGGGGTAGCATCATGAAAGAATGTCTGGGATATTTTTTAATATATGTTGCTATAGCCGGAGGAGCCATATTTTTGCTTGGTTATGATCTATCATGAAGGGAGAGACTTGGAATTTTTCTGGGACTTACAGTATTCGTAGGATTAATCGTCACAGGTGCGTATCTTATATCGGGGGTAGGTGTATAGAATGGATAAATTTATGAAAATTATGACTTGCATACTTATGTTTTTGTTGGTCTTAGAAATGACCGCATTCGTAGGTATCGTTTTTGTGTCCGTCATAAAATAATGGAGGTGTATAGAATGGAGTACATATATAAGGAAGTTAATTTCACAAAGTATTGTCCTCTGTGTGAGGATGCAGATACACGTGAGGAGAAAGACCCATGTAACGAATGTTTAGGTTTTCCTATGAACGAGTATTCAGAGAAACCGGTCTGTTTTAAACCTAAAAAGAAATAATCAATATTAAGGAGGAGACTATTTATGGCAACCAGAGATTTACACGATCAGAAAATTCTCAGAGCTTTGGAGGGAATTGAGAAGCAGCTTAAAGTACAGAACGGAATATTCGGAGATATGTCCGCCGGAGTTAATTGCAATATGAAATGTAAAGAGAAAGACGGAAAGATTGTTACGTCTAATCTTCGCATTTTTACCAATCCGGATGGAAGTAAGACGCCAATTGTTCCATCTGTACATGTTAGATATTATGTACGATTTACTACGAAAAGCGGCGGTGACGTAACCAATATCACGAACGGTAAGGCTTTATGGGACAGCAATAATGTCGAAGTATTAAACTCGGCTATTGAGATTTATTTTTACGTGGAGGGATGAAAAGTGAATGATTAAGAAATGGATGCCACAATATCAAGGTAAACCAACGCCACCTGACGAAATTGACATTTGTCCTAAGTGCGGTGGAACTAGTTTAAGTACTTCGGGAAGAAAATGCGCAAAGTGTAAAGGAACAGGATATTACCATCGAAAGGATGAATAAAAAATAATGATTAAAATTATCAAACCAGGATATAAGAAAGAAATCGAGTGCCAGAAGTGCGGCGCTCTTTTAAGTTATGACGAAAAAGAGGATGTTAAGAATGAAAATATTAAAAGTTTTGCCACAAATTGTGTGGATGCTTTTAGTAATAAACAAGCGTTCATTATTTGTCCGCAGTGTCATAACAAAGTATTTTTAACAGCTACAAGATAAGAAGGAGAAAATAGATGATTAAAATAGAAAATGTAGGTCTGGCAAGTCCAGAGCAGATGGAGTTTATTATTGAGGGTATGCGAAATCCAATGAACTCATGGGAGAAGAGTGATAGTTATATTTCTCACGAATTCTATCTTGAAAATAAAGCATCTCATAAGGTGTTTAAACTTAAAGAAGCAGACCACTCTCTTATGCAGCGCTTATCTAACGCAGGCACAGAGCATCGGAAGTACATGAGAATGATGCCAGTGTATGTGAGGATTACGGCGCCATTGTACTGGTGGAAAGAATTTGATACTTACAAGGTTGGTGTCGTTGCAAACTCTTGTAGTACGATGCACAAGATTGCAGAGAAAGAATTTACTTTGGAGGATTTTTCATATGAGCATTTGTTTACGGAGGGTCAGAATGTATATTGCGACACGGCTCCGGTAACGGAAGATGATTTATTTGTAAATTCAACGGAACTAATGCGAATTATTATAGAAGTGTTAAATCAGTATCGTAAAGATTTCTTAGATACTAAAAATAAAACATACTGGTGGCAGCTTATTCAGCTTCTTCCGAGCAGCTATAACCAGACTCGTAATGTTATGATGAATTATGAGGTGCTGGCAAATATTTACAGACAGCGAAAGGGACACAAGCTGGATGAGTGGCGAGAGGTTTGTAAGTGGATTGAGAGCTTGCCGTATAGTGAGCTGATTATTGGAAAGGAGGATTCAGATAATGAATGACGACAAAGTATCTGTGAAAGAAGCTCTTGATAAACTGTATGATTTATCATGGATGATCGGATCTACGGCGATGGAATATTTAACCGATAAAGATGGTGAAAAAATAAGAGATTATATTGGGGTAATCGAAGATCGAATTAATGATTTGGAGGGGGAACTGTCCGAATTTAAAAAGTATTTTGAACCATACGATATTGATGAGGAAACTGCTGAAGCTATCACTAGATCAAAGTGCCCTAATATAGACTCGGCCAAGGACTACATTCAGTCCCGACTTGCCGAAGATGATCCTATGAATTTTAGTGTTGGAAAAATTGTTCATGATCTCATGGCTAAAGAACTTACTGAAGACGTCAAGAAACAGATTTTAGAGGAGGATTCGAAATGATAGCTTTGATATTCGGAGTGCTATTTGCGGTGTCGTTTTTAGGATTTGCGATAACCTCCAGGACTAAATACAGCGCTGCATCACATCTCTTTTGGGGTGTGGCGTTTATTATTTTCACGGTATGTTTCACCTGCGCATTTTGCTACACCATTGGAACATCTGATTTACCGATGTGGGTTAAATTTTTATTATTAAAATGAGGAGGAATTGTGTATGAGATGTAACCGAAGAATAGTAACGAATGGCGCTTACAGAAGATTCAGGCGATTCGTTAGATGGTTTAAGAATTCTGGTTCTGGAGCTCGTTGTGTTAAAAATAACAAACGAAAAATGGGCGGACAGAATACACTTCGTCCAGTTCAACTCAGAGTATGGCGCGAAAAAAAACATAATTAAAATAGAAAGGAAAATTTAAAAATGAAGAAAAAACTCAGATTTATTTTACTCACGGTTTTGTGTCTCTGCCTTATTGGCGGAGTTACCGGCTGTGCGGCGCTGGATGACGCTATTAATGAGATCAAAGGAAATCTCGTAGGTAATGGCTACACAATCCGTACTTACGATAACTATGGCTCAAAAGTTATGACAACCACTGGAGATAAAATCAATATTCAGGGCAATCCGGTTAAGACGACTTCTTATAGTAGCGACGGATCTGTTGTTACTGGATACGAAATGTCATCCGTGATCACGATTAATATTGACGGCAAAGAAATTCAGAGTTGTGGTGATACATGTATATTTGAACAGAATGGGCTACAGCCTGACGTAGACTTTGTACAAACTGATATTTACAGTCAGTCGACTGGTAAGCTTTCCGATAATACATATGTAGCAGGTATCGTGAATAAATATAAGAATTACTTTGGTAAGTCGCGAGTTGTGGTTATTAAAAGTCAGCTTGGACAGCCTATCGTAGCATATTCCGGAGATGAGGTATATTGGAAGATTCCTAAAGACTTGCCTAAAATGACGAAATTGATGATCGATGGTAAAGCTCTTTATATTCACAGAGCTAATTTTCAGATTATTGATACGGCGTTGTTAGATTAAAAGGAGAAGTAATTATTTTTTCGCGTAGAAAACAACTTCTATAATGAGAAAATTATTTTAAGGAGGAATTTATATTATGACAAATCAAGGCAAGGTAAAAGCAGTAGTATTAGCAGGAACCGGGGCACTGGGAATGTTATATTGGAAAATGGCGTGCAAAGATTGTGATTCTATTGAGGATTGCGATTCAACAGGTGTCGCTATTCGAAAAGCTACTAGCAGTGTGTTATGGGGGATGCTTTATTGCACAGCGATAAAAGTTATAAGTGATATAGCATTCGAATAATTTTATCAAGACATTGGACTCAGAGTAAAATCTGGGTCTTTTGTTTTTAACCATTATAATAAGGAAAGGATTTTTCAGAAATGAGAGGTAGAGCACCCGATCCGGGACGGTCAGTTAAAGCAATTAAGAGGGATAAACAAAGACACTATGCCGGATTAGAGTATTACGGGAAGACAGTCGATATGATCTGGTTTAAAAGAAAACCGTATGATATTAAACAGAACAGAAAGGGAGAGAACGATAATGACAGGAAATGAATATCAGGATTTAGCAGCTAGAACCATTAACAAAGGATTGACTTTTGAAGAGCAGAAGTTTCATGCGCTTCATGGTATGGTTGGCGAGATTGGAGAAATCCATTCTATTTATCAGAAAATGTATCAGGGACACGCATTTGAAGTCGATCATGTAAAGAAAGAATTTGGGGATTTACTTTGGTTTATCGCTGAATATTGCACAGCTAAAGGATGGAGCCTGGATGATATCATGCGCATGAACATTGACAAACTTAAAGAAAGATATCCGGACGGATTCAAAGCGGAGCAGTCATTACACAGAAAGGCGGGTGATATTTAATGGATTTCTTGATCATGGTTATTGCTTTTTATTTGGCGGTTGGTTTATTCATTACTTACGCAGCATTAAAAGATGATCAGTTTACAGAAAGTATGTTTGAACTTAGATTTTTAGCAAAGATTTTCGTTATGATTGTATGCATATTGGCAGCTCCAATTATTTTAATCAACGCGTTTATGAGTGACAGTAAGAAATGAGGTGACATCATGTCTAAGAGAGCAGAATTACGTAGAACTCAACGGGAAGAAAAGAGAGCGAATACTGCTACATATAATCTCACACAGGCTCAGTTGGATGCTATTGTCAGTGAGAAAATTGGAAAGAAGATTGCTGAAACCAAAAAGGAAATCTATGAAGAGACGGTCAATACAGTATTGGTTTTGGTTCTGACATTGCCGCTTGAGGTGTTGATGGACCATTACTGGCAGAAGAGTTATCGACAGAGGTTACCGGGATTTGTAGATAAGGTTCTGGAGTATTACGGAAAATGGCAGGATGGAGAAATAGATATGGAAGACCTCAAGAAAGACTTATGGGAGTTTGGTGGTATAAGACTTGAGGGAACTACTGTTGAGGAGGAATGAATATGGCACAGGCTATGAAATGTGATAGATGCGGTAAATACTACGATGGAAATGGGTTATATAAAATTCGTAGATATGATGAAAGAATGGTTGGTATTCGTTTTGAAGGATGCGATAATATAGATCGTAGTATTGATTTATGCGATGATTGTCTCAAAGCATTAATAAAATTCCTTGGATTTAAGGAGGCGGATTACTATGGAAAATGATATTCGCAGGAACGGGTCTGGATATGTAGATCCGACAGCGCATAAAGCAATCAAGAATATGATGAGAGAAGAGCACAAAAGAGAGGTTGATCCGGAACAGAGATTCAATGACTTTCTTACAGCTATCTTTGCTATTTGTGATTTGTCGGATTTTCACATTGAAGAACGTATTGTCGTAAAGGATAAAAGAACTGGGAAAATTTGGAGGTGAACGGATATGATATTTGTGGTTAAATCTGGAATTAAAAGAGATGTATTTGATACTAGAGGGCTTCGCGAAAAACTTTATAATGAACTTAATCAGTAAGGAAAGCATCAGGTTGTTATGTTACCAAAGGATTGTACGTATGATGTTATTAATGATTATAACAGTAAGGATATAAAGGTCATCATCAAAGAGATTGAGAAAGGATGATTTGGCATGGGTAAAAGGCGAGGTAGACCTAAGAAAATTGATAGCAGGACTGAGCAGTATCGTCTTAGAATGAATAAAGAAGAAAGCTTTTGGTTGAATCAATTATGTAAAAACGAAGGTTTATCCAAAGCGGATGCACTCAGAACTCTCATCAAGATGGGGTATGATATGTCTAAAAATGGAGCATTTAATGGATATCCAAAAAATACCTATCAAATCATGAAAAACTGGATAAAATAGGGCATTTATAGTCTATTTTGGGGCTAAATTGAATTAATGGATATCCAAAAAATCATTTTTATATATCAGGGGAATACCCCCCTATTATTAATATGATAAAAATTTAATAATATATAAAAGAATTAAATGCCAGTATTCCCCTAGGAATATTTTCTTGATTGGAGGTTTTGTATATGGAAACGATTAGCGAATTAGAAGCCATCGAAATTTTTGGTGATAATTTACGTGATCTCATGGAAGACGTGAAAATCAATCAAAGCGAATTAGCAAAAGAGTCGCGATTAACCCAGTGCACGATAAGCAAATATTTGAATAAACAAAGAATGCCGAGTATGAAGGCAATTATGAATTTATGTTATGCGTTAAACTGTGACTACAACGATTTGTTGCCAGATTATTATTTGGTGAGATAAGTTGAAATTTAATGAACGAAAGGCAGGATATTAATATGAACACGTTGGAATGGGCTAAGAACGAGATTGCTATTGCAAGTAAGAGTGAAAGAGGAAATAAACCAGAGAATGAATGGGATTATGGTTGTGCGTGTTATAATAGCGCACTCAAGGCTTTTGAAAGTCTTTTAGGCGATGGTCATGGCGGTACGAGTATTAGTTTTACCAAGAATATTCTTAACCGTTTGATCGACAGAAAACCACTCACTCCTATCGAAGATACAGAGGATATGTGGAACTATGCACATGATAAAAAAGACGGCAGTAAGTGTTATCAGTGTAAAAGAATGAGTAGCTTATTTAAGTATGTTGCCAAGGACGGTTCCGTAAGTTATAGCGACTTAAATAGATGCTACTGCGCAAGTAAAGAGAAATCATCTATAAACTGGTTTAATGGTTTTATATCAAGTATTTATGATGAGATGTATCCAATCACAATGCCTTATATGCCAAATAATAAATCTGACATCATAGTACGCGATGAACTTTTGACTGATCGAAAAAATGGAGATTATGATACCATTGCTATTTTATACATTAAAAGAGCGAATGGTGAAAAAGTTGAAGTGAACAGATACTTTAAAGAGAATGATGTATCATTTACGGAAATCTCTTTAGAAGAATATAAAGAAAGACAAAAGCTGCACGAAGAACGGATTAAGAAAGAAGCGACATGTGCTCTCAATTAATTCGCTTAAATTACATTGGCTATTATGGAACTATAAGGTTTACATTTATATTTCAGGAGGAAACTAAAATGAAGAAAGTAAAGGAATTTATTGAGGAACACAAAATGAAAATTGCCGGAGTAATTGCTTGCGGAGTTTCATATGGAATCGGAGTGTATGTAGGATATAGACATTGTATGAGGGATATTACAGTTTTAGGAGATGGCATAATACAGTTTTAGATGATGCCATTAAACGATATGATAACTGGACGAGTGCATATGGTGTTTGTATTGACGATGGATACAATTCTACTGAACTTGGCAAGATCGGAGAAAAAATGATGAAAGTTGGGGTTCCTGCCGATAAAGTATTTACTCACTTTATTACTATTGGGAGTCCAGACGAAAAATAAAACTTTATATTCTAAGAACAGGGCGCTAAATTTACAGGCGCTCTTTCTTTTGGCTTGAAAGGAGTAATGATGAGCGATTTCGATACGAAGCGTGATGGAGTTAGATGTGAGATTATTGAGACTGGTGAGGTATTTAATTCTCTTCAGGCATGTGCAGATAGACTTGGTGTTAGTGCTCGTTGGCTTAACAGAGTGAGTCAGGGTAAAGGTTTATATTCTGTGCATGGCTATCATATCAAACGGTCCGACATTAAGCCATCAGTAAATCGTGGTGGCAGACCTGGCGTGAAAGTTAGATGCATAGAAACCGGAGAAGTGTATAACTCCATCACGAGTTGTGCAGAAGCTATAGGTGGAACACCAAGTAGAATACATGACATTATTCATGGTTCTAAATATAGACACACACACCATGGTTTACATTTTGAAATTTACAAAAAATAGCATATGGGAAAAAAACATGTAGAGCGAAAATTACATTCCCTTTAATAGGAGAGAGATAACTTAACCGCCAAAATTGGTAGTTACGTTGTCTCTTTATTTTTGGACTCTTAGATCAGTCCGGTTAGATCAGCCGCCTCATAAGCGGTGTGTCCTCGGTTCAAATCCGAGAGAGTCCATCTCATGAAAGGAGAAAACCATGAGAGAGAACCAATATCAGGCAGGACTGAAGAAGAGATTGAAAAGCATGTTTCCTGGTTGCTTGGTAACCAAACTAGATTCGAGCGATATCCAAGGCATTCCTGATTTGCTTATTTTGTATAAAAACAAATGGGCTATCCTTGAAGTTAAAAAAGATGCAGAAGCACCGCATCGCCCGAACCAAGATTACTATGTAGCCAAATTAAACGAGATGTCTTTTTCGCGCTTCATTTTTCCTGAAAACGAGGAGGAAGTTTTAAATGAACTTTATAAAGCATTCAAATCTTAGCGGACATGCTCCGTTCAGCCCGTCTCAACCAGCGTGGCTGAGATACGATGACGACAAAGCAATTAAATATTTGATTGCCAAGAAAGCATCCGAAAGAGGAACCAGACTTCATGCATGGGCTAAAGAAACAATTGATATGAAAATTAAACAGCCTCGGTCCAAGAAGACTTTGTATTCATATGTAAATGATGCAATTGGTTTTCGAATGGATACAGAGGTTGTTTTATATTATTCTCCAAACTTTTGGGGAACTGCAGATTCTATCTGTTTCAGAGATAATGTTCTGAGAATCCATGATTTGAAAACCGGTACAGGACCAGTTCATGAGGAACAGGTTCTTGTATATGCAGCATTGTTCTGTCTTGAATATAAGATTCGCCCAGGTGATATTGAGATGGAATTACGAATCTATCAAAATGATGACATTGATGTTCTTAAACCAACAGCATCCGACATTGTTCCAATCATGGATAGAATTATTCATTTAGATAAAATTATCAATCAAGCAGTTGAGGAGGGTTAACCATGAATCCAGTAGCAGAAGAAATTGAGTCGTACATCGGGTCATCCTCAATGTCTGGTAAAGATTTCCTTGAACATTACGGAATGCCACGTCGATCAGGACGATATCCTTGGGGTTCTGGAAAAGACCCTTATCAAAGTGGTAGAGACTTTCTTGGTCGAGTTGAGGAAATGCGTAAATCAGGTTTCACATACACAGATGAAAATGGAAAGAAATGGACCGGAGATCCAGCTATTGCAAAATCACTTGGATATTCTACAACAGATTTCAGAACTGTTTATGCGATTGCAAAAGATGAACGTAGATCAGACATGGTTGCTACAGCTCGACGTCTGAAAGAAAAAGAAGGAATGAATAATTCTGAGATAGGAAGAAAGATGGGAATTAATGAATCTTCCGTAAGATCATTACTCGATCCCAATTCCGAGTCAAAGATGAAGCAGGCTAGAGAAACCGCAAAGTTCCTTAAAGAGCAGGTTGATAAGAAGAAAATGGTCGATGTTGGCGCAGGTGTTGAGCGGGATCTCAACATCTCGAAAGAGAAACTTGATCAGGCGTTATTCATGCTGCAGGCTGAAGGTGGATATGAGGTTTACGGTAACCGTTTTCCGCAGGCAACTAATAGAAATCAGATGACCACACAAAGAGTGTTGTGTGTTCCGGGAACGACACATAGCGATATCTATAATTTCGATAAAATTCAGACTGTAAAGGATTACATATCAAGAGATGATGGACAGACCTTCGAAAAGAAATTCCATTATCCGGAAAGCCTTGATTCTAAGCGTCTTGCTATTCGGTATAAAGAAGACGGCGGTATAGATAAGGATGGTCTCGTTGAACTTCGGCGCAATGTTCCAGATTTGTCACTTGGCGAATCCAGGTATTCACAGGTTCGTATCATGGTTGATGGAAAGAAATACATCAAAGGTATGGCCGTTTACAAGGACGATAGCAACTTCCCGCCAGGAGTTGACGTCATCTTTAATACCAATAAATCCAAGTCTGTTCCAAAGCTGGAAGTTCTTAAAGATATTAAGAAAGATCCAGATAATCCATTCGGTTCTTTGATTAAAGATGCCGACCAAGGTGGACAGTATTGGTATACAGATAAAAAGGGCAATAGGAAACTGGGTCTGATAAATAAGCGTTCGGATGAAGGAGATTGGGGTGATTGGAAAGATGCTTTGCCATCACAGTTCTTGTCTAAACAGTCGAAGGCTATGGCCGAGAAACAGCTCGGTATTGCTAAAGCAGATAAGCAGGCAGAGTTCGATTCGATCATGGCTCTTACTAACCCAACAGTTAAGAAATATTATCTGCATAAATTCGCAGAAGATTGTGATTCAGCAGCCGTACATCTCAAAGGTGCTTCCTTACCGGGACAGAAGTATCATGTAATTCTTCCGGTCACATCTATGAGTGAAAAAGAAGTATACGCTCCTGGTTATCCAGACGGCAGTAAGCTTGCGCTCATTCGTTACCCGCATGGAGGAACATTTGAAATTCCGATATGTACTGTAAATAACAAGAATAAAGAAGCCATTAGTATGATTGGTAAAACTTCACAAGATGCAATTGGCATCAATAGTAAAGTTGCCGATCGTTTGTCAGGAGCCGATTTTGACGGTGATACAGTAATGTGTATACCAACTCACGATAGAGGCGGAAAAGTTAAGATCACCTCTACTCATCCATTAAAAGGTCTCGAAGGATTTGATCCTAAGATGTCTTATGGTGGAGAGAAGAAAGTAGACGCCAATGGAAAAGAGCATTGGTATCGTAATGGTTCTGAGTACAAGCTGATGAAGAAGACCGATACTGAGATGGGTAAGATTTCTAATCTTATTACAGACATGACACTTCTTGGAGCTAGCGAAGACAAACTTGCCAGAGCTGTAAGGCATTCGATGGTAGTTATCGATGCTGAGAAACATCACCTTGATTACAAACAGAGTGAGAAAGATAACAATATCGCCGCACTGAAAGTAGAATATCAGGGCAAGAGTACTGGTGGAGCATCAACTATCATATCGAGAGCTAAAGGCGAAGTAAAGGTTGATAAGCGACAGGGTACACCTAAGTATAACATAAAAGGAAAAGAATGGTATGATCCTTCTCGTCCAGAAGGTGCTCTTATCTATAAGAAAGCAGACGATGCTACTTATACCACGAACAAGCTCAATAAGAAGACTGGCGAAATGGAAGAAGTAACAGTTGTCCGCAAAACCAACAGCACAAAGATGGCAGAGACCGATGATGCTTATACACTGGTATCCCAGTACCGTCATCCCATGGAGGGGGTATACGCAGATTATGCCAACAGCATGAAGCATTTGGCTAATCAGGCACGTATTGAAGAGACCAAAGCTGGTAAGATAGCTTACAACAAAGAGGCTAAACGAAAGTATCAGACAGAAGTTGATAGCCTTACAAAGAAGCTTGACATAGCTCAGTCCAATGTAGTGAAAGAACGTGCTGCTCAGAGAATGACATATGCTGCAGTTCAGAAGAAACAGAATGCTGCCAAAGAAGCGGGCGAAGTCATGAAAGCTAAGGATGTTAAGAAAGCATCCCAGCAGGCACTCACCCGGTATAGGGAAGAAGTGGGATCTGTTTCAAGAAGAGATAGAAACATCGTAATAACTGACAATGAATGGAAAGCAATTCAAGCTGGCGCAATTTCAGAAAACATTCTTAATAAGATTCTTAACAATTGTGATCCAGATTCTTTGAGACAAAAAGCAATGCCAAAAGAATCGAAAGAATTGAATGAAGCTAAACAGTTGCGTATTAAAGCAATGTCTGCTTCTTATACAATTTCACAAATTGCTGATAAACTTGGCATTTCAACTTCAACAGTTTCCAAGTATTTGAAAGGAGCGAACTAAATGAGCGATTGCAGATTGACAACATTCGATAATCCTTATGATCCGTTCGAACAGTTCACTCTTTGGTGGCTGTTTGATAATGAAAAAGGATACAACACATGTGGAAAACTCGATCGAATCTCACACTTTACAGATGATATGTCAGATAAAGAGATTGATGAAGAACATGAACGTGCTGTTGATGAGATTATTGACAATGATTTCTTAAATATCTATAAAAAAGTTCAGAGAAACGCAAAAGAAGCCACGGCGACGGCATAAGTCGATGCTGAACCATAGAGGGGGGTCTTGAAAAACACACCCCCTCCCTGCATCGCCGGCCTCTTTATATTTTCTCCGGAGGGATTTTTCCAGAATCAATTTATATTTTCGTATAGTGTGCAGAGGGATTCATGGACTTTACATTTGTGTACTCCTCGTGTGAATAAATAGTTTTCTCCTCCTGATGTGGTTCTTCAAGGTTGATTTGGGTAATAGAAAAGTCTATGGATTCTTCTACATACTATATGAAAAGTACAACTATTAATGAAAGAAGGTGACACTAAGTATGCCAAAAATAAAAACAACTAGCCCTAAAAGCAGACCAGCGCTATCACCAGAAAACAGAGACAAGCAGTTAGTGTCGCTGGCAGTTGATTGTGCTGAAAGACAATTACGTGAGGGCACTGCATCTCCATCTGTCATCGTACATTATCTAAAACTTGGTTCTGAAAAAGAACAGTTAGAGAATGAGCGATTAAAAGAAGAGAACAAACTTCTCAAAGCTAAGACAAAAGCTATAGAGGATGCTGCAGATACTAAAGCAGCCTATGAGAACGTCATCAAAGTTATGAGAGACTATGCCGGGTATGGTGATGTAGAAGATGAGTATTAAAACATATTCCGAATTGGTAACTTTGCCAACATTCGAAGAGAGATTTCAATACTTAAAGTTGGATGGCATAGTGGGTGATGAGACTTTTGGATGTAATCGATACCTCAATCAGATATTTTACAAATCGAAAGAGTGGTTAAGGATTCGTGATGAAGTTATTCTACGCGATTGTGGATGCGACTTGGGCGTACCGGGAAGAGAAGTTTATAAAAGAGTAATTATACATCATATGAATCCACTAACCAAAGATGACATTCTTGATCGGACAGAGTATCTGTTGAATCCGGAATATTTAATTTGTACTTCAAAGAGAACTCACGATGCAATTCATTACAGTGATGATAGCATATTAATACCAGATATTATGCCGGAACGATCATTAAATGATACGTGTCCATGGCGTAGATAAGGAGACAGTATGGACGAAAGCATATTAACATCAATAAAAAAACTCCTTGGTTTGACTGAAGATTATACCGCATTTGACGATCAGCTGATTATGCATATAAATTCAGTGATTTTAGTGCTAAAACAGATCGGAGTATGTGATACAGCATATACGGTAAGAGATAAAACTGACACATGGAGTGAGCTGCTTCCAAGTGGTAAGAATTTCGAAGCAGTTAAATCATACATGGGTATGAGAGTACGAAGTTTATTTGACCCGCCTACTACGTCTGTCGTGGCGGATAGCATGAACCGAACAATTGCTGAATTAGAGTGGCGATTGAATGCAGAGGCGGAGACTGAATAGAAAGAGGTGAGTCAAAATGAATAGTAACGAGTTAATGCATCATGGGATTCATGGAATGCGTTGGGGTGTAAGAAGATATCAAAATAAAGATGGATCTCTTACCGCAGCTGGTCGAAAAAGAGTCGATAAGTTAGATTCCGAATATCAGATATTAACTGGGATGAAACTGAATAAGAAAAAAACATCTGCTGATGTTAAAAAGACGGAGCCAAAACCAAAACCAAAAAGTAAAAGTATCAGTGAAATGACCAACGAAGAGATCCAGGAGAAAATAAATCGTATTACATTGGAACAAAATTTGAAATCATTAACTCCTAAGAAAATTTCCGCAGGTAAGAGATTTACTGAAACAGTTATGAATGATGTAATTACTCCGGCTGCTACAGATGTAGGCAAACAGTTAGCTAGATCAATGTTTGCTGATGGAGTGAACAAAGTGTTCAATCTTGAAGGTGATAATAAGGTTTACGCGAATAACAAAAAGAAATAGAAGGTGACAATTAAATGGCATTATCGAACACAGCTGTACCAAAATATTATGGCATGTTTCGAGATGCCGTTATAAGTGGTGAAATTCCAGTTAATGAAGAAATCTCAATGGAGATGAATCGAATCGACAAGCTCATAGCTGATCCAACGAAATACTACGATGATAGAGCAGTGGAAGGATTTATCAAATATTGTGAGAATGAATTGACTCTTACGGATGGTGATGATCTCCACTTACTCGATTCATTCAAACTATGGGCTGAAGAAATCTTCGGTTGGTATTACTTTGTTGATAGGAGTATCTACATTCCTTCACAGAATGGACATTCCGGAAGAGGTCACTATGAAACGAGGCGAATTAAGAAGCGTCTTATTCATAAACAATATTTAATAGTAGCCCGAGGTGCTGCTAAATCAATGTATGCTTCATGTATACAGAATTACTTCTTAAATGTGAATACTCAGACAACTCATCAGGTAACCACAGCGCCAACGATGGCACAGGCTGACGAAGTTATGTCTCCAATCAGGACGGCTATAACAAGAGCGCGCGGTCCATTATATAAGTTTCTTACGGAGGGTTCTCTCCAAAACACCACAGGTTCCAAAGCTGACAGGGTAAAACTTGCCAGTACGAAAAAAGGAATACAGAATTTTCTCACAGGATCGCTGCTTGAAGTGCGTCCTATGGCTATCGATAAGCTTCAGGGACTGCGAGTTAAGATTGCGACTGTCGATGAGTGGTTATCAGGTGATATTCGAGAGGATGTTATAGGTGCTCTTGAACAGGGTGCCGCAAAAGAGCAGGGCGGTGGTAAGAATGACGATTACCTGATTGTTGCTATAAGTTCAGAAGGTACTGTTCGTAATGGATCGGGCGATACAATCAAAATGGAATTGATGAAGATTCTGAAAGGCGAGTATAACGATCCGCACACATCTATCTGGTGGTATAAATTGGATTCCATTGACGAAATAGGAAATCCGGATATGTGGCCCAAAGCCAATCCGAACTTAGGAAAGACCGTCAGCTATGAAACTTATCAGTTGGATGTGGAAAGAGCTGAAAATAATCCGGCAGCAAGAAATGATATTCTTGCCAAAAGATTTGGTATTCCAATGGAGGGATTTACTTATTATTTCACATATGAAGAAACACTTCCTCATAGAAAAAGAGAATACTGGCAGTTACCTTGTGCGTTGGGCGCTGATATGTCCCAGGGTGATGACTTCTGTTCTTTCGTATTCCTATTTCCACTTGCTAATGGTGCTTTCGGTATAAAGACCAGAAATTACATAACGGAACTAACCCTCAATAAACTTCCGACAGCTTTACGAATTAAATATGACGAGTTTATGAAAGAGGGAAGTCTGATCGTTATGCCTGGAAATATACTTGATATGATGCAGGTTTACGAAGAACTGGATAATTATATATCGGAATCAGGATATGATGTGTGCTGTTTTGGATATGACCCGTACAATGCCAGAGAATTTGTTGAGCGATGGGAACGAGAAAATGGTCCATTTGGAATTGTAAAAGTTATTCAGGGCTCTAAGACAGAATCTGTGCCACTTGGGGAATTAAAGAAATTATCAGAAGAGAGAATGCTCCTGTTTGATGAAGCGCTCATGACATTCACAATGGGTAACTGTATTGTTATGGAAGATACAAATGGAAACCGTAAATTATTAAAGAAGCGATATGAAGCTAAAATCGATGCTGTTGCTGCAATGATGGACGCCTTTGTCGCTTATAAGATTAATAGAGAAGCTTTTGAATAATGGGGGATATTATGAACAATGATGAATTAATGCACTACGGTGTACTTGGTATGCATTGGGGTGTTCGACGTGGTCGAACCGGTCAGACTATAGCTAAAGCACAGAGGAAAATGACAAAATTAGATGCTAAGCATACTAAAGCAGTTAATAAACGAGCTAATACTAAACGTCCGTTAATTCGTACTGACTTCTCAGATGCTAAATTTAGAAGAAGAGATCGAAATGTTACTTACACTACAGCAGCGGCGAGAAAATGGTTAAAGAAAGTGGATAAGGTACTTGGTACGAAAACAATGAACGAAATGAAAAATGCTGATGGCACAAATGCTGCAAGAAGATATTTTGAAGATATTTTTAGTAACACCTAAATAAGGAGAATCATCGTATGCGAACATTGTATTTCGAAATCAACGGACAAACTCTGCGAAAGATCGATAACTTTTCAGGGATTATTAAAGGTTCAAAGCAGTATTTAAAGTGCCATTTCGCTGTAAAAGATTCCGAATGGACTGGTATGGGTATGGTGGCAGTGTTTGAAAATGGTGACGGCACATATGCTGTTGCAGTTCAGAAGGATGGATCATGTATGGTTCCGGATGAAGTTACTGATGGTTCATATTTCAAAGTATCTGTGGTCGGTGTTTCTGGAAAAAATAAAAAAATTACAACAAACAAAGAATTGATAAATCAGGGAGGATAATATGGCGACTTTAGATGAAGTTATAAGTCAAATGTCAGAAGAAGATTATTTCAGCGATCCAATTCAGTTTGTTATAGATAGTGATTTGAGAATTGTATCAATTCCTGGTAGAGGTGTTGTGGCTGGCGTCGTTGGGGATAAAAACATTAATCGCATCAATTTTCAGATGAATCGATATTATAACGGATTCGACATGTCCAAATTCACAACCAGGATAAATTATAT
>SKEY01002111.1_pt1 | contig 22484 bp, 29 predicted proteins | sample 4843871 | NCBI WGS metagenome assembly SKEY01 (sample SAMN11008797, study PRJNA524170) | human gut metagenome | biome: Human fecal sample; material: Feces; isolation source: fecal sample from pouch patient p36 | host: Homo sapiens | place: Israel: Tel-Aviv | collected 2016-12-04 | reverse complement strand
CAAGTGTTATATTGTTAGTATTCTATGATTTCATTCCTGATAAAATTGCCACGCACTTTAACTTTTATGGGCAAGCAGATATTTTATCAAGTAGATGGTACATTATATTATTAGTGCCTTTACTTGGATTTATTGGTCATGTTATCTATATGATAATATTAGAAAAAAAACCAGACTGGATTGGTAGAAGTGGTTTTAATAAATATTCATTCTTATATTTACCAATTTTGACTTGTATTGCTATAATTTTTATGCTATGGAATAGTTGAATATAATTGTTTATGGAGGAAAATAGTATATGATAGATTATAAATCAATAGGAATGATTATAGGTAGTTTAATAGGGTGTATGCTTGCTGGAATTTTAGTTTATTTAGAAACAACTATAGTTATTATATGCTTATTACTCATTACTTTTACCTTAGGTGGTTATTTAATAGGGAGTGAAGTTGATAAAATTAGGATATAATTTAAATAATTAATTTCCAGTTTATGCTTTTCTATTAATATTTATTGAAAGTGAGTTAAAATTGAATATATCATATAAGTTTATTTGTGTTTTGTATACAACGAATCTAAGAATTCGGAGGTAAGAATGAGCCGTAAAAGAAGGAGAATAACTATTTTGTCGATATCAATGGTTGTCGCTTTTATAACCATAGTCTGGATTGCTTGGAGCAATACTGCTTTGATAATAAATAAAATATCTATTACAAATGATAAAATACCCCAAAGTTTTTCAGGTTATCGCATTGTCCTAATATCTGATTTTCATAACGTCGAGTTTGGAAATGATAATACGAAATTGGTCGAAGAAGTTAAGGAAGTTGAACCAGACATTATTGTGTTTACTGGAGACTTAGTTGATTCATATCATACAAACATTGACGTCAGTATCGCATTTTCCGAAAAAGTTATGAAAATAGCTCCTTGTTATTTTGTCACAGGCAATCATGAAGCAAGAATAGACAACGACACATATAATCAATTACTTAATGGATTAGCAGATGCGGGTGTTGTTATTCTTCAAAATGAGTCTGTAAGATTGGAAAAGAATAATGAGAATATTACGTTGTTAGGTGTTAATGACCCAAGTTTTCAGAATGACTATCTGCTTGACAATGAAGCGTCAGTTATGAGTTCTAGCCTTGCAGAGTTAAAACAAGAAAACGATGGATATACTATTCTACTTTCTCATAGACCTGAACTGTTTGATACTTATGTTACATACAATGTGGATTTAGTGCTGTCAGGGCACGCGCATGGTGGACAATTCAGATTACCTTTTTTAGGAGGTTTGGTTGCCCCTGATCAAGGATTTTTTCCCAAATATGATGCAGGACTATATTCAGAAAACAATACAACTATGATTGTTAGTCGAGGTATTGGAAACAGCATCATTCCATTTCGTATTAATAATAGACCTGAAATCGTTGTGGTAGATTTAAGTCGATAAAATTCTAGTTTATTATTTTAATGATAACAGTAGTTAACTTTTATAGTGATTTACTTGAGAACTGTGGAGCAATACTGTGCTTAATCTATTGATATGATGAAAAGTCTTTTTAAGAAATAAAATATTCTGTTATAATGAATGTAGTTAGAAATTAGAATTTAAAGGAGGAACAATAAATGGTAAGAGATTTTATAAGTGCAGCAATTCCGTGGATTTTCATGGGGTTATTTGTAGCAGTTATTTGCTCAAAAATGAGTAAAAAGAAATGCTAAATTTATAAATCATACATTCTCTGAGCGGTCAAAATCTGATCGCTTTTTCATTAACAAAAAAGATAGCATTTAATAGCTACCTTAAAAAGCATTATCATCTGGAAAATGTTCCATGATATCCTCTACCTTACAATCTAATATATTACAAAGTTTATCGATCGTGTTTACTTCAACGTTCTTGTTGTTTCTTAGTCTGTTGATCTGTGAGCGATTGACATTATAATGTGTATAAAGATCATATTGTGATACACCTTTTACTTTCATCGTTATCCATAATTTATCATATTTAATCATCATGATCACTCCATTTTCATGTCATATAGTTGCATTACCATAATTATTACGGTAAACTTGAATTACTGATAGTGTTCGCATATGAACACTATCTATGAAGGAGGACTTGTGATGGATGTAAACGATATGGTTTTTAAAGAACGGATATATCAAGTGATGAATGGTTCAATCATTACAGAAAGTATCCCTGAAAATCTGAAACATGTAATAACGAATGAATTCGAGGAAGGGAGGATCTGTGAAGAAGCGTATCAGCGCATATATGAAGCAAACCGTAATATCTGTAAAAGGTTCGATGTAGAGGAGGATGATGACGTTGAATGTATACTCACGAATTATGGTTTGATTACTAGAACTTTAAGTATGAAGATGTATGATTATGGTTCACTTTTCTTACAGGATGAGGATATGCAGAGCCTTATAAAATTTTACAAAAAACTGTCTGATAAAAGCAAAGAGAAGTTTATAAACTTCATTCATACATTTGATTAGGTACCACATGAAATGAGATTTTATGTTGTAGCCAGTATATACGTACTGGCTATTTTTGATTTTGATAAAACAGAAAGGAATGATAAAAGAATGTATATGTACCCAGATAATTTGAAAGGAAAGCCGACTTTATGGCTCTGGTATCTGTCAGATATCGGTATCATAGGAATAGGTGCCATCTTTTCAGTCATGGCGATCACACAGGTAAATTTCTATCCGCCTGTCGCATTGGTCGCCTGTTATGCATTTTTGACGATACGATTCCAAGACACAAGTATTTTTGATTTTATCAAATATGCCTGTGCCTTTTTTATTTTCAGCCAGCAATATTTCCACTGGGCTTTAACAACTGCTGGATCAGCTGATATGGAAACAGACAAGAAAGGAGGTCACTGATGAAAAAGAAAAAGAAGAAAAGACAATCGACAAGGGAATTGGTCAATACGAAGACGATCACAGACTTCAGCCTGAAGCAGTATGGCGGAGATGAAATCGTCTTTTTTATCATCCAGCCACAGAATTTATCCGTAATGAGCCATGAGAATATTGGAAGCAAGATCTTTGCTTTGACGAATGTTCTAAAAGGACTTGCTGATCTAGAAATGATCTCGTTGAACAGCCGAGATAATTTTGAAGAAAACAAGATATTCCTGCGCAAGCGGATCGAGGAAGAGGAAAATGATAAAGTGATCCAGCTGTTGAATAAGGATCTGTTGCATTTAGATAAGATCCAGATACAAACCGCAACTGCTCGATTGTTCCTGCTTGCTGTGCGGATCAAGCCAAACGATCAAGTGGAAGTCATGCAGCTGATTCATAGGATCGAGAAGCTGATCAAACTGCAAAATCTGAGTGTCAAACGAGCATCAAAGGAGGATCTAAAAGGAATGCTGGCTGTGTATTTTGAACAGAATGTGACGACCGATCGATTTGAAGATATCGATGGAGAGAGGTGGTATGAAGATGAAGCTGTTTAAGAAAAAGAAGGTGGTATCTCAGGAAGAAGTGCAGGTTCAGGAGTTCTTAGACATGATCTCTCCCTCTGTGATTCGCTTTTACAGTGAGTATTATATCTGTGGAAATACTTATCGTTGTGTATGGGCATTGCGGGAATATCCCACAGCTACAGAGGAACAGGCACTGCTTCGTTATCTTGGCGAAAAGGATGGATTGACACTTCATGTATATGCCAGACAGGTAACACCAGCTGAAGAAAAGAAGATCATTGGAAATGCCGCTAATAAGAATCGTATGAAACAGGGAAACACACAGGATCTGCAGGAATCTATCACAGCACAAAGCAACTTGCAGGATGTGATGGATCTGATCGCCAATATGCATCGCTCTAGAGAACCACTCATTCACTGTGCTGTTTATTTGGAACTGACTGCGAATGACTATGAAGCGTTGAAACTATTACAGACAGAAACGCTCACAGAATTGGTACGGAGCAAATTGAATGTAGACAGATTGATCCTGCGTCAAAAAGAAGGTTTCCATGCGGTCATGCCAAGTGGGAGAGATATGTTCAAAGAACAGTTTGAGCGCGTACTGCCTGCGACAAGTGTGGCAAACCTGTTCCCCTTCAATTATTCAGGTAAGACAGATCCTCATGGCATCTATCTTGGCGCTGATAAATATGGATCCAATATCATCGTGGATTTCAATAGAAGAAGTGATGATAAAACAAATGCGAATATTCTTATCCTTGGTAATTCAGGACAGGGGAAATCCTATCTTCTGAAACTCATTCTCTGTAATCTGCGTGAACAAGGTTTTAATCTGTGTACCTTGGATCCAGAGCATGAATATGGCGAACTTACGAAGAATCTAGGAGGTACCTTCATCGACATGATGTCAGGCAGATACATCATCAATGTTCTGGAGCCTAAACAATGGGCTACTGCAGATGATGAAGAGGATGATGACGATGCGATACCGAAAGCATTCAAACAGTCGACGATACTGTCTCAGCATATCTCTTTTTTAAAGGACTTCTTCAAGACTTATAAGGACTTTACTGATGAACAGCTGGATACTTTAGAGATCATGCTGATCAAATTATATGGTCATTTCGATATCACAGAGAAGACAGATCTAACAAGGCTTCGACATGAGGAGTATCCTATCCTGTCAGATCTTTATGATTACATCGATGAAGAATACAAGCACTTCAAGGATAATGGCAATCGCATCTTCAAAAAGGAAACGCTGCGAGAAATCCTGTTGCTACTTCATTCCATCAGTATCGGAAGTGACAGTAAATTCTTTAATGGACATACGAATATCGCTGGAAACAAGTGTTTGACATTTGGTGTAAAGGGACTGCTGCAGGCAAACAAGTCCTTGCGAAATGCATTATTGTTCAATATCCTGTCTTTCATGTCCAATGAGCTGCTGACGAATGGGCGTACGGTGGCATCCATCGATGAACTGTATCTGTTCCTGACCAATATGACCGCAGTGGAATATATCCGAAACTTCATGAAGCGTGTGCGTAAAAAGGAAAGTGCAGTGATCCTAGCATCACAGAACCTAGAAGATTTCAATATCGAAGGGATCCGTGAACTGACAAAGCCACTGTTTTCCATTCCTGCTCACGCCTTTTTATTCAACGCAGGCAATACGGATGCCAAGTTTTATATCGATACATTGCAGCTGGAGGAAAGTGAGTATGATCTAATCAAATATCCACAGCGTGGTGTCTGTTTATATAAATGCGGTAATGAACGCTACAATCTCGCAGTCCATGCTCCAGAATATAAAGAAAAGTTGTTTGGAGAACAGGGAGGAAGATGATGGAGGTAGCAAGTGATGAGGGATCAGCATTTCGGTATCGAGATCGAGATGACTGGACTTACAAGAAGTTCTGCCGCCAATATCATCGCAAAGCATTTTGAAAGTGCGGCAAGTCAGGAACATGATTACTATGATACCTATACAATCAAAGATCAGGATGGTCGCAAATGGAAGGTCATGTATGATTCCAGTATCACACCATATCGAGGAAGGAATCCAACGAATGATTCAGAATATAAGGTAGAAGTCGTCAGCCCTATCTGTAATTATGAGGATATCGAAACCATACAGGAAATAACCAGAAAGCTGAGGAATGGGCATGCAAAAGTAAACACCAGTTGTGGTATCCATATACATGTGGATGCCTCCAGACATGATGCAAGATCACTTCGTAATATCACCAACATCATGTATTCAAAAGAGGATCTGATCTATAAGGCATTACAGATCGATGTTTCAAGGGAGCACCGCTATTGCAGAAAAGTGGATGAATCCTTTATAAAAAAATTAAATACATCGAAGCCTAAAAGCTTAGAACAAGTAAAAAAGATATGGTACAACGGTGCAACTAGTCGAAGCCATGAGCATTACGATGAATCCCGCTATCATGCCTTGAATCTGCATAGTGTCTTTTCAAAGGGAACGATAGAATTTAGGCTGTTCAATGGGACGCTTCATGCAGGAGAGATCAAGTCTTATATCCAATTCTGTCTGGCGATCAGCAATCAGGCGTTGACACAGAAAAAGGCCAGCAGATGTAAAACTTTCTCTACCAATGAGAAATATACCTTTCGTACATGGCTGTTGCGTCTTGGAATGATCGGAGACGAATTCAAGACAGCAAGAGGACATCTGTTGAAACATTTGGATGGATGTATCGCATGGAAAGATCCCGCGCAGGCAGAAAGGCAGAAGGAGCGATTACAGATCAAACGTGAAGAAGAACGCGCCAATCAAGAGAGTCATGAGCCTGTCGAGGAAGAGATCGTGCAAGAGGAAGGTCCAATCATGAGTATGTAAAGGAGATGATGAAAGATGAGTAAATTATATATTGCGTATGGCAGTAATCTGAACAAGGAACAGATGAAATTTCGCTGTCCTGATGCATTGCTGGTAGGTGTAGGAGAGATTCCCAACTATCAGCTTTTATTTCGTGGAGGTATGAATGCAGTCGCAACCATAGAGCCGTTGAAAGGAGAACGTGTTCCTTTCGGACTCTGGAAGATCAGTGATCGAGATGAACTTGCATTGGATCGCTATGAAGGATTTCCCACTCTGTATTATAAGAAAAATTTTATGATGCAGATACAGGGGAAGGAGGCAGAAGCGATGGCATACATTATGGATCCCAGATATGAGATCGGTGTTCCTTCAAAAACGTATTATCAAACGATCCTGCAGGGATATAAGGATTGTGGTCTAGACTGTCAAGTATTAGATGATGCTGTTCAAAAGAGTACAGATACCTATCATAAGCAGCTGGATCAAGATATGGAAGCTATGCATATGAGGATGAAGTAATGTGGACAGCGCTACTCAAGGGAGCTAAGGTACTTGCACTGTTAAGAAACAAAAGTACACAGAATCTCGGAAAAAAGATCGTCATCCTATACCTTTCCCCTGTGATCGCTTTTGTTTTTTTGATAGGTGGCATCTTTGCCGATGGGATCCATTACAATCATAACATTGTAGCTGATCTGTTCAATGGTGTACCTGTTTCTACTGCTGGTATGACACCTGATAAGGTGGCATTGATCCAACAGATAGAAGCAGGGATCGTTTTATTGAATCAGCAGATCGAACAGGAGAACATGAGCTTTGATGAAGGAAAGTCACTGGATGCATATATGGTAAAAGGATCATACATCGGCCTCATGTTTACAGATCAAGGTGTTTCATTGACGAAAGAAACGGTCGTCAAATGGACAAAGTCTTTTATTACAGAAGAAAAAAAGGACAAGGAAACAAAAAGAAGTCCAACGACAGATATCTTCATCATCTATTCTCAGCTGGAACAAAACTTTTCCATCACGTTGAAGGAAGAAACCAAGCAATCTATGCAAAAAGTTGTAGAAGGACTGCGAGGTGGAGGAATCAGTGGAACTGTAACGACTTTATCAAAAGAGGAAATAGAAAAGCTGATCAAGAATCTGCCAAAGGATACGACACAGCTCAGAAAAGATATCATTGTTCAAGCAGCTGATGCTGTTGGAAAGATCCCATATTACTGGGGAGGTGCAGCAGTCGTACCGGGTTATGATGGCAATGATTTTGGCATACCTTATACACCTGATGAGCATGGAAGAACACGTAAAGGGATGGACTGTTCTCATTTTGTGGACTGGGTATATTGGACAGTGATGAATAACAACTTAGGAAATACGAATACAGAAGGACAGATTCGACAGTGTTCAAGAATTGATAAATCGCAGTTATTACCTGGCGATCTTGCATTCCTTATGGAAAATGGCGTCACGACACATGTAGGGATCTATGCAGGAACGAATGAAGCAGGAGAAGCAGTTTGGATCCATGAAAATGCAGATGATAATAATGTTTCCATGAATACTGTTTCTTACTGGAATGTCTTCTGTAGACTGAATATTATGAAAGGAAGGTAAAGCAAATGAATGAATATGATTGGATCGATCGCTATCTTCGTACGCATTATTTTGGATGCATCGAAGGCAACTATGATCAAGGGTGTCATCTTTACTTTAAGGACATCAATAATTTTGTACAGAATGTAGGCAGATTCTCAAATGTAGAGATTCTTCGAATGGAAGATGGAGATACGCTGTTGAACACGTGTGGAACATATATCAATCGTATATGGCCACGATTATCTTGGGGAGATCGAGCATCTACGGAAATGATGAACAGCATCAACTATATTGCATGCAAGATCGGCGAACTAAGAGAAGAAGAAGGATTATATCAAGAACCACTGCCGAAGATCAAACGGTTTATGAAAGAAACACTGGGGCAGGAGGCTGTAGAGAGAAATGAGGAAATTCTAAAAAGTGTTCGTGAAGAAGAACAGTTCGAGAAAGCTGCTATGGAGATGCAAACGCTATGACAGAAAAACGTGAAGACCCTGTCGTGGAACTAGAAAAGGCACATGAGCACTGGCAGGATATTTATGAAAATGGATGTTATGATCCACTATATGCAGATGGCATCAATCTGAATCTTGTGAGAAATCATATGCTTTATTATATGAGAATGATCGAGGATCAGTATGGAAATGATGAGAAACCCGCTGTTTATGATAAACCTATTCCTGAAAAAGTAGATGTTCACTATATGGCAAAAATGGATGAAATCCTAAATAAAGCAGAGGCGTTGAATCAGCGCTTTTCACAAATGCAGGAAGTTCATGATCTTCTGCGTGCACAGGATTGCATGAGTGATAAAGAATTGGATGATTTGCATTGCAGTGTCGATTTCAATCGGATACAAGACTTGAAGGAAGCGATTCAGACCTTAGACTACGTACGGATGAGAGCACTTAGTGTTCATCCTGAAGTGGAAATTGAAAATGTCTTAAAAGCACACGAGAGTCTTATGAATCGAAGGCAAGAAGAAGGAGAACAAATATCACTGTTTGAAATGACAATGTAGGAGGTAAATGAAATGTTTTTAACAGAGGATGAAGTTTATAAGATCAAGGAACGATATCCCATAGGAACACGTGTAGAATAGACCCATATGGATGATAAGCAAAGTGTTCCTTCAGGTACACTTGGAACTGTGATGGCAGTGGATGATCAGGGTCAGCTACAGATGAAGTGGGATAATGGAAGAGGCTTGGCATTGATACCAGATGTAGATCAGTTTGTTATCACACAGGAATCCATGCAGACACCGAATCTAAAAGTTGTTATCGTAGAGCCTGGTAAACATCCAAGGATGGAAATAATCAAAGACACATTGGAGGAAAAACAAAGAATCGTAGATGGCTATCTTGAGGAATTGGATCTTGATGATGGTGCTGTTCTTATCTGTAATGATGTAGGAAAATTTATCGACTTGAAAGCGAATAGGAAAGTGGGTTCTGATATTATTGCGGGAACCTTTTTTATTGTCGGAGATGATGGTTCCGAAAAGTTCGTATCATTGACAGAGGAACAGGTGGATAAATATATGAAGCAGTTTTATGAAATCGAGGAGCATTCACAGACAGAAATGCTGGTGGATGACTATGCGATTCTGAGTAGCTTAGGCTGGAAGTCTATGGGGTAAGGAGAGAGGTAAAATGCTGAGCAAAAAAGAAGAAATCGAAAAGTTAAAGAAGCAATATCCGAGTGGTACCAGAGTGCGACTGTTAAACATGGATGCAATTGATCCAGTGCCAGTAGGCACGATAGGTGTGGTTGATTTTGTGGATGATGGTGGCATGATCCATATGGACTGGTCGAATGGTCAGAACATGGCAATCGATCCACAAGAGGATCGATTCGAGATATTGGATATGGGAAAAGTGGTATATGTACCAAAGAAATTCGGTAATGTATTTCAGGGTTTGAAAAGAGAAGATGCTGTTTTTCGTATCGGTGTCTTAAAAGAACAATTTCAAAAAGAAGGAGAGATCCGTGAAACAACGAGTGTAACTGCTCCTCTGATTCGAGGAGAAGATGGCAAATATCATGCAGATACTAAACGCAAGGTAAAAGAAAAATCGCACTATCAGCTTCCTCCAGAAATAACTTCTGTGATTCAGGGAGAAGACGGACAGTATCAGCATTCTACTTATGCTTCATGGAAATATCCAAATGAAATAGAGTTTATACATGCCTCTGCTTTTACCGCTACGATGTATGCAGTCATCGATAGTGTCGAACGTGAAATCAGTGATTTGGAACAGGAAATTCAAAAAAAGAAACAGGAGATCGTGAATGTTCAACGCAATGGATCGGAGGTGATGAGGAAGTTGGAAGAACATGTTCAGGATCAGAACATGGATCAGGATTTAGAAATGAAAATGCAGATATAAGAATAGAATTTAATGAATGTTTCTATTTAGTTGTGCTATAATAAGAAAACAAAGAAGGAGGCTGTTGAAAATGATTCTAAATGCTACAGTGATACAATTTTTGAAAGACACTCCTAACTCGGCATATAATTCAGTGAAAACCGAATTCTTATATCATTCAAACAAATTAGAAGGAAGTACATTTACAAGAGACCATCTGGAAAAATACCTGCAGGAAAATATCGTGGAAGGCAGTCATAAAATAGACGATGTATATGAAACGATCAATTCAACAAAGCTGTTTGATTTCGTCATTACGACATTGAATGAGCCACTTACCAAGCGATTGATTCTTGAATTTCACAGTATGTTGAAAGAAAATACGCTGGATCAGGAACGAGGGTTTGCAGGATGTTGGAAGAAGATCCCAAACATGATCACAGGAACGCAACTAAGATTGGCACAGCCATAGAAGGTCGAAATTCGTATCGAGGAATTGCTGGATGAGTGGAATACATCAGAAAAGGGATTGGATGATGTGATGATATTCCATGCAAAATTTGAAAAGATCCATCCTTTCCAAGATGGAAATGGTCGCATTGGAAGATTTCTGATGCTGAAACAGTGTATTGAAAACAATATCGATCTGATAATGATCGACGATGAGTATGCAAAGCAGTATAAAGAGGCGCTGTATAAGGCACAGGCAGAAAATGATTATGCTGAACTCAAGAATATCTTCATATCATGCCAAGAGCGACTGGATAATAAACTGGATTTTTTGAAAGAAACATTAGAATATATGGAGAAATACCACGTGGAGATGAATGGACAATCAATGTAAAACGAACACAGGTCTTAACGCAAGATCTGTGTTTTCTTATGTCGAAATGTATATGAAGGAGGATGAGTTGATGGCAAAAATGACAGAAATCAAATTGAGATATCCAAGTGAAAGAACGAGAGCTTTATGCTCTGTTCTGGCGAAGAAGGAAACGACTCTAGAAGCTGAGTTAAGTGAACTTCTAGAACAATTGTACAAGAAAAACGTAAAACCAGAAGTCCGAGAATTCATAGAAGAATTGGAAGCGGATGAGGGAGTTAAGCGAAGAACTCAGAGGAATCCTTAAATCTTTCGTATAGAATCGCTCACGTTTTAAACGTGTCCGCCGTTTGTGTGCCTTGTGTGCGAACTTGTAAAAGAACTAGAGGAACAATGCCTTACAGAAGCTTCAAAGCCTGTGTGGCAAAATGTGAGCAGAATGCTGATTTCAAGCTAGATGATTACACGATATCATGACCATGGCCTGACTGATAATGGGGCTTAGATAGTTTTGCAGGTTAAAGTATCGGCGTCTAAAGCCACCGATACGGATCCCATCAGCGGGCAACGCCCACTGTTTAAAGGCTTTTCAAAGATACCTAAAAAGCGTCGTAATATAGACCTTGGTGTCTTGAAAGGCGTCGGTTTTAGAGGATTGCTCAAAATAAGAAGCATAAGATCAATAGATTCAAGGTCGTCACTATCGGCGTTCTTATAGATATGCATAAAAACTAGCATCAAATTCCTAATCGTCATGGTGTGGGTTGTTAACAAAAAAAGACAAGAAAGGAAAGATATGATACTAGTTAAATGATGCATGCATTGATTCGTTGGATGAAACATGAATCAATTGAATCTATTTGAACTGATCAATGGTACTTATCGTATCACGAAACCGATCCGCCTGATAGAATTGTTCGCAGGCATCGGTGCACAAGCAGAGGCATTAAAAAGATTGCAGGTCGACTTTGAAAATTATCGAGTCATCGAATTCGATCAACATGTGATCGACAGCTACAATGCCATACATGGCACGCAGTTTCAAACAGCTGACATCACAAAGACATCTTCCAAAGATCTTGGAATCATAGACAAGGATCGCTATGAGTATATCATGACGTATTCCTTTCCTTGTCAGGATCTTTCCAAATCAGGAAAAGGACGAGGAATGAAAAAAGGAAGTGGTACCAGATCGGGACTGCTTTGGGAAGTCGAAAGGCTGTTGAAAGAATGTGATGAGCTGCCTCAGATACTTTTGATGGAAAACGTTCCAGATGTCATTGGAAGTAAAAACATTAAAGATTTCCAGCAGTGGTTATCTGTGCTGGAAGGTCTTGGTTACAGTAATTACATTGATTGCTTAAATGCCAAAAACTATGGGATACCGCAGATAAGAAACAGAGCCTTTATGGTATCGATTCTTGGAGATTATTTTTATGAGTTTCCTGCACCAATACCTTTAAGATCTTGTCTAAAAGATTTCTTAGAGGATGATGTGGAGAAAGATTATTATCTCAATAGGAAACAGCTTGAAAAAGTACTGAGTGGAAAGTTTGAACAGCATAAGCGCTTTGCGGATATCGATGGAACCTGTTATACGTTGACTACCAAACCTGAGAAGATCATTGGAAATGTTTCAGAAGAAGATCATCTTACTGATGAAAACATTCTACAGCAGTGGCCATCAATGATTTCAGATAAAGGATCACATAACATAGATGGTATCGCAATCAACGAAAATACGATAAAGGGATATACGATCGCAAACGATGGAGATGGCATCTATATCGATCGCCCATATCAGAAAAGAGGTGTCGTTCAAAAAGGAATGATACAGACACTGAAGACGAGCAGAAGAGATGTAGCTGTTGTTTCAAAATACAAAAATGCATTTTTTGTAAGGACACTGACAGCGAAGGAGTATTGGAGGCTGATGGGCTTTCATGATGAAGCATATGAAAAAGCAGCGAAAGTCAATAGTAAGACTCAATTGTATAAGCAGGCAGGAAACAGCATCGTGGTCGATGTCCTAGTGGCGATATTCAGACAGCTGTTCTCATAAACAAGTGGAAAGGATAGGAGTGAAATGAGTGCGAACAAACAAAGAACGACCATCTGGTTAAGTCCAGATGTATATGAATCACTGGATGTGATCGCAGAAAGGAATAACTGCAAGAGCCGAAGTGAATTGATCGAAAAAGCGATCAAGTTCTATGATGGGTATACTCGTTCAAAGGAGAACGAGTATCTCCCCATCGCATTATCCTCAGCACTGAGTGGTATCGTTAAAACGAGTGAAGATCACATCGCAAGGATACTATTCAAGAATGCAGTGGAGCTTGCGATGATGATGAATGTGATATCAGCGACTGCAGAGATCGATGAAACAACCTTGAAAAAGCTGAGAACAAAATGTATCAAGGATGTAAAGGGAACGATTGGCAGGATCAATTTTGAAGATGTCTATCGATATCAAAACAGCTGATCGTTTTATTCATAGTGTGTTTTTAGAATTTGAAAATATCCGCTAGATAAATGAAACAAGTTGTGATAGTGTGTGTTGCTGATAAGGAGGACACAATGATGGAAAGCATATTACGAAAGATCTATCTAGGCGAATACCATGCAGCGGAACAAAGAACAATCCCAGACAAGAATTATAAAGAAGCATATAATGAAGCAAGGAAGGTCACGCAAACGATCATCGATCTACTGGAGAGCAAAGGCGTAGAGAATGCAATTAGCAGACAGTTTCAAAAAAGGTATAAAATTCGGATTTGATTTTTGTAAGGAGCTAGAGGAATTATGAAAGATCAAAAGAGAGATGAGTTATCAATCATCGAAATCATAAAATGTTATGGTATTAAATTGCCTAAAACATTTCTGTGTGAAAGAGAAATGAGAGAGGCAACACAAAGCATTGATGATATCACAGATAATATCATGCAGCAATTGGAAATAGATGAAAAAGATTGGCTGTTTGATCAGCTTACTGATTTACAGAATGCATGCTTCACAAAGATGAATCTGGAACTTGATGAATATTTCCGACAAGCATTCATAGCGGGATTTCGATTTTCAAAAGAGATTGAATAGAAGTAGCAAAGGGAGTATAAATCGATGGAAAAAAGAGTAAGATAAATAGTGGATACAGTTGACAATACAATTTTATTGTATTAAACTGTATTCGTGAGAGGCCGCAGATACTCGTGAGGACTGTAGCCGGAGGAGACCTATGCGTAGGCTCCTTTTTTTGTTTGTATTTATTTTATGATGAAGGTATAATAAAATATACAAACATAGGGAGTGTGGTACTATGAGCAACAAACCTTTTCTGGATTATGAAGGACAAATAAATAAGTTATTAAGTAAGGAATTAGAGATAAAGAATAAAGATGAAGCTTTGAAAATATTGAAAAGAGTTGGATATTATCAATTGATTTCAGGCTATAAAACTATGTTCAAGAATGCTGCGGGATATTATATCGATGGCGTAGAATTCAATGATATTGTATCATTATACTATTTTGACGAAGGACTAAGGAATTTATTTCTAGAATATATACTTAAAATAGAAAGGACAATTTGTTCACACATTTCTTATTACTTTTGTAATAAATTTGGAAATAGTCAACATTGCTATTTAGAACCACGTAATTACAATCCAAGAGCTTCACATCATGAGTTAACGAAACTTCTAAATACGATAAGATATTATTCAAATAGAGATATGAAACATAAGTATATCAAACATTATAGAGAGCATCATGGCAATGTACCATTATGGGTAGTAATCAATGCATTGTCTATTGGAAATATTTCAGTCTTATATGCCTGTTTACAAGATGATATAAAATCAAAAATATCAAAAGAATATGCTTATGTAAATGAAGCAGATATCGAGGCAATGTTAAGATCATTGACAAAATTCAGGAATCTTTGTGCACATGGTGAAAGACTATATAATGAACGTATTGGAAATGCAATACCAAATACCAATATACACCAGAAACTTGAAATAGAAATTACCAATGGCCAATATAAGTACGGAAAAAAAGATTTATTTAGTGTGCTAATCTCATGTAAATATCTATTGCCTAAAAAAGATTTCAATCAACTAAAAAGGAAACTAGAGAAACTGATCCAATCATATTTTAATAGACCTGATAGTTTCTTGAAAGTAGAAAATATATTAGAAAAGATGGGATTTCCATCGAATTGGACTAAAATCACAAGATATAAGAATTAACATCCATTAAGAGTGATAAATGATATATTTGTTGCTCTTTTTTTGCATTTAAAGAAAGGAGTGGGAACATACCTAGAATCATCATGAAGACGAAATACATCAAAGGTTCATCACACAAAGAGTCATATGTTAAATATATCGCAACTCGTGAAGGTGTTGAGAAGTTCCAGATGAGCCATGGGGATAAGCCTGCAACGAATAAACAGAAAGAACTGATCAATGATCTTATAAAGGACTATCCTGACAGCAAAGAAATCTTTGAATATGAAGATTACAATGCTCATCCTACACGTGCGAATGCCAGCGAATTTATTTCTGCAGTCATGGATCAAAATCTTACAGATATCGCAACAAAAGAAAACTATGTTGGTTATATTGCCAATCGGCCAAGGGTGGAACGACTAGGAGAACATGGATTATTCAGTGATGAAGGAAAAGTGTTCGATCTGGATCAGGTCGCCAAAGAAATCGGACAACATGAAGGAACTGTGTGGACGCATATTATTTCTCTAAAAAGAGAAGATGCAGAGCGACTAGGTTATGACTATGCAAGGAGCTGGATGGATCTATGCCAGGCAAAGAGAAATGAACTTGCAGAAGCCATGCGGATATCACCAGAGGATCTAGTATGGTATGCAGCGTTCCATAATGAGGGTCATCATCCACACATTCACATGATCGCCTATTCTAAAGATCCAAACAAGGGGTTCGTGACGTCAGAAGGAATAGCTAAGATAAGAAAGATGTTTGCAGGCGAGATATTCCATCAGGATCTTATGCACATCTATAAAGGTCAAACAGAAGCAAGAGATGAAGTAAAGCACTATAGTAAAGAAATCGTTGAAAAAGCACTACGTGAACTTCAAGAATCATCAGGTCAGAATGAAAGATTGTTTGAAAAGTTTAAAGCGCTGAAAGCATCACTACAAGAATATCATGGAAGGCTCATGTATGCTTACATCCCAAAAGAATCAAAATCATTGATTGACGATATCGTTAAAGATATAGAACAGGAACCGCACATACATAAGCTCTATGAACAATGGCTTCTGTATCAACAGGATATCCATCAGACATATAAAGATGAATTACAAGAACGCCTGCCAATGCATCAGCAAAAAGAATTCAAAAGCATCAAGAATATGATACTGCAGGAAGTCATGGCATATGATGAAGAAAGTGTCAGGTATGATGAGCAGTTGAATAATGTTTCAAATGATAGTGATGATCTATTCGACGAGCAGGCACATAGCGACGATGTACAAAAAGTCAGTATTTCTAGACAGAGCAAAAGCTATCGTCTAGACTGGAGTGACGAATATAAAAGAGCGGTCGTTTTATTTTATGGAACAAGGGAAACAATACAGGATATAGATAAAGCAAAGGCATTGCTGGAAATGGAGTGTGCAAAAAATAACGTACTAGCATTGGAGCTGCTTGCTAAATTATATGAATCTGAGGGTATGCAAAGTGATATGGTAAAAGACTTGTATGCAAAATCATTAGAAGGATCACTTGCCATACTAGAAACAGATGATAATGTATTTGTACAAAACTATCTGCAGTATAAAGCTGGGAAGTTCTATTTCTATGGAAAAGGTGCAGAGCAGGATTATGAAAAGGCATATCAGCACTTTATCTTGAGTGATAGTCAGTATGCTTACTATTCGCTGGGAACGATGTATCATCGTGGATACTATGTTGAACGATCGGATGAGATGGCACTTGGATATTATGAACAAGCAGCGGAAAAAGGCAATCCATTTGCGGAATATGAAGTGGGATGTTTTTATGATAGAGGAACGGTTGTTCAAAAGGATAAGGAAAAAGCAGATCAGTATTATGAAAGAGCATATAAGAGCTTCAAACAGATGCTGGATAAACAAGAGGATGATAACCTGCTGTATCGTATCGGCGAAATGACCTATCATGGGAAAGGTATATCCCCAGACAACGATGCAGCTAAAGGATATCTAGAAAAAGCAGTACGTTTTGATAATAAGAATGCAAAATATCTATTAGCTAGTATCTATCTAAAAGAATATGATATTCACCATATTCCTGATGCAATCGAATGGCTGGATGGATCAGAACATCCACATGCTTGCTATCTTTTAGGAAAAACGTATCAAGAAGGTCAATGTGTAGAAAAAAACGTAGAGAAAGCGATCCATTACTTAAAGAAAAGTGCTGAACTAAATAATAGTCATGCGATGTATCAGATGGCGAAGATATTCCTTCATGATGCACTGTATCAGGATCTGAAAATGGGAATCCATTATTTAAAAGAAGCTTCTCAAGCGGGCAATGAACCTGCACTTGTTTTATTAGGAAATGAATTATTGAAAGGGGAGATCATAGAAAAAAATATAGAAGAAGCTGTCAGCTGTTTGACACAAGCTGCCAACAAAAACAATATGTTTGCTCAGTATATACTAGGCAAACTTTTTTTATTTGGAAAAGATGTTCCTCAAGACAAAGAAAAGGCTAGAGATTATCTAGAGCTGTCTGCAGTTCAGGGAAATGAATATGCAAAGTATCTGCTGGAGCATATGGATGATCATACACAACAGCCGTTATCATTACTCACAATCAGGCTGTTTCATCATGTTTCTAGGATATTCACACAGACGATGCCTTGTGAGCAAAGCGTACTTGCAGGGGTGGATAAAAAACTGGCACAAAAGCTAAAAAGGAAGAAAATAGCACAGGGACATCATCCCAAAGATCATGGTATCCATATCAGATAGGAGTGTTGATGAATGAAAAAAAAGAAATATGATATCAAAGCAGTCAAGAATCTTGGTGTCACCAAGTCAAAAATAAACGCAGTAAGAAATACTGCAGTGAAGCGTAGAGCAAGCGAAAGGAAAAGGTAAATAACATGGCAGAATATAGAAAATTTTCAGAAGATCAGATCGCATTAGCGAATAGTATCGATCTGGTAGATTATTTAAGAAGTAATGGCGAAACACTGATCAAATCAGGAAGAGAGTTTCGCTGGCAAAGATATACCAGCGTGACCATCAGAGATAATAAATGGTATAAACACAAAACACAGGAAGGTGGATTTCCCATCAAGTTCCTTGAGGAGTTTTATGGCTATCAATATCCAGAAGCCGTAGAACTCCTTTTGTCGTATGCACATGATACTGGAATATCAGTTCGTGAAAATGTGGAGGAAAAGCAGGAGGTCAAGGAATTTGTACTGCCATCAAGAAATACAGATATGAAAAAAGCATATGCATATTTATTAAAGACAAGATTTCTTGATAAAGATGTCATTGATGAATTTGTAAAGAACGGTCTGATCTATGAGGATTCCAAGTATCATAATGTAGTGTTCATAGGTGCCGATGAAGATGGCGTTGCACGTCATGCGCATAAGAAAAGCACTTATACGAGATCAGAGAAAAGTTATCGAGGAAATGTCGAAGGCTCTGATCCACGCTACAGCTTTCATCATAAAGGAACGAGTGATCAGCTGTATGTTTTTGAAGCACCAATCGATATGTTATCGTATATCTCACTGCATAAAGAGAATTGGCAAATGCATAGCTATGTTGCTTTGTGTGGTTTAGGCATGCAGGCGATGGAAACGATGCTGGAAGAGGATCCAAATCTAAGGAGCATCATACTGGGATCAGATCATGATATCGCAGGGAGTGAAGGTGCCGAGCGAATGAGTGATCATCTAGCAGAACTAGGTTATCATTCCATCGCGATTGCACAACCAAGATATAAAGACTTCAATGAAGATTTAAAAGCAATACATGGTCTTACTCCACAAGAAGGAGTAGAAAATCCTAAATATCAGATCGCGCAGGAAATGCTCATTGAACAAAAAGCATATGAACAGATACAGCAACCGATACAACATAAGGATCTATCAAAAGCATTTACGGATATGTATTACAGCTTGAATCATGACGGTCAAAATGACTATCAGAAATTGAAGAAAGATTTTCAAATCATTACAGATCGTGCTATCCGTTTGGAACATCAATGTCTGAATCCTGATATTCCATTCAATCAAGACAGTGATGTGTATGATCATCTGCTGGATGATTATCGAGCTTATAAAGATAAAGGGAACCTGAAGAAAAGGATCGAGTCGATAAAGACAGCATTTCAGTCCGTAAAGATCACGATCAACAACCATGGTTCAAATAAAGAACTAGGCAATGCTTATCGTAAACTGGCCAACGAATCTTTCATGATGGTAACAGACAGTCATAGACGATCACTCGATATGAAACAGAAGCAGTCAGAGAAGCAAGTACTGTCTGAAACCAGGATAAAGCCGAAAGCACCCTTGATTGGCTCTAATGGAAATATCTTCAATCTGATAGGGATAGCAACACATTCTCTCAAAGATGCAGGGCTGGAAAAAGAAGCAGAGGAAATGTTTGAAAGAATCACGCACTCAGGCAGTTATGATGAAGCATTGGTCATACTTATGGAATATGTAGAACCGATAGAGAATCAAGAAATACAGCAAAATGAAATGAGTCAACAAATGTTATGAAGACCAAAGGCAGATGAAAAATAAAGTCTGCCTCTTTTTTTTTATAGGAGGACACATGGAACCAAAATTAATATTTATTCTTATGGGGTGTTTGTTTTTCTGTATCATAGGCCTCACTGTCTATTTTGGAAATAATTATAATTTAGATCATATAAAGTCGAAAACAGTAGGAGATGGCCAGCATGGGACAGCAAGATTCGCCACAGCAAAGGAAATCAGTGAATCATATAAATGTATTACCTATACACCTAACAAATGGCGTGAAGGAAAGTCTCTTCCCAAATATCAAGGAATGATCGTAGGAACTAGGGATTATACTCATGGGGTACATGCCTATGTCGATGTCGATGATGTCCACTTGATGATGATAGGTGCAGCTGGTGTTGGTAAGACAGCCTACTTCTTATATCCAAATTTGGAGTATGCCTGTGCTTCAGGAGTTAGTTTCATTACAACTGATACAAAGGGGGACTTATACAGAAATTATGGCGGAATCGCCAAGGACTACTATGGATACCACATTGCAGTTATTGATCTGAGAAACCCAATGTCATCTGATGGGAACAATATGTTGCATCTCGTTAATAAATACATGGACTTGTATAAGCAAGACAAGAGCAATATTGCCATCAAAGCGAAAACGGAGAAATATGCAAAGATCATCGCAAAGACGATCATCTTCTCAGATGGCGCAGATGCATCCAGCTATGGACAAAACAGTTTCTTTTATGATTCTGCGGAAGGTCTGCTTACATCAGTCATTCTCATTGTAGCTGAGCTATGTCCAAGCAATCAAAGACATATCGTCAGTGTATTCAAGATGGTGCAGGATCTATTACAGCCCTCTCCAGTAAAAGGAAAAACACGATTTCAATTACTGGTAGAATCACTACCAGATGATCATAAAGCAAAATGGTTTGCAGGCTCTGCATTGAACACAGGAGAGCAGGCAATGCAATCTGTATTATCGACGGTTCTTTCAAGGCTGAACGCTTTCATCGATTCGGAAATCGAACAGATCCTGTGCTTTGAAACAGCAATCGATATTGAAAAATTTTGTTCTGAGAAATCGGCGATTTTCCTAGTCATGCCTGAAGAAGATAACACAAAGCATTTTTTGATTTCATTGTTTATACAGGAATACTATCGAGAGATATTGGCATTCGCAGATGAACGTGGCGGAAGACTGCCGAATAAGGTCATCATGTTCCTTGATGAAATCGGAACGATACCAAAGATCCAATCTGCTGAGATGATGTTCAGTGCCAGCAGATCACGAGGTGTCAGTATCGTTGCGATCATACAGTCTCTTGCACAGCTTGAAAAAAATTATGGCAAAGAAGGTGCAGCAATCATAACTGACAATTGTCAGGATACAATTTTTGGTGGGTTTGCGCCTAACAGTGAGACCGCAAAGATCATGAGTGAAAATCTTGGGTATAAAACCGTATTGAGTGGAAGCATAAGCAAAGGAAAGAATGATCCATCACAATCCTTACAGATGATACAACGAAATTTATTGACGACAGATGAATTGAAGGCATTACCAAAAGGAACCTTTGTCTTGATGAAAACAGGAACACATCCAATGATCACAAAACTAAAACTGTTCAAGAAATGGGGTATTTACCTCGATAAGGTATATAAGAATGAAGAAAGATCATTGAGAACTGTAGAATATGCCAATGTAAATCAGATAGAAGATATGATCAAAAACACATATGGAAGAAAATCAAGCATGGATGAAGTAAATGTAGAGAAAATCAAGGAGAAGATCATGAAGGGAAGTGTCAAAGTTGGATAAGGATTATATACACTTCTACCAAAAGATATGTGGCTCATCACTTCCAGCAAATGCAGTGAATGTATATAAGGCATTGTTGCAGTATGCGAACAGGTCGACATGGTGTTGTTTTCCATCCGTCAAAACGATAGCTAGAGATACTAAATTATCAGAAAGAACAGTGCGAAGGCAGTTGAATGTACTGGTGGCACATGGATATATCCTGCGTATTCCAAGACAGAGAGAAAACAATGGTTTTACGAGCAATATGTATTTTTTAAATTGAATTTATGCAGTGGGACAAGTCTCGGTATCAGTTGTCATATGGGTACTGTCATGCTGTCATATCTGTAATAGATTATCTAAATCATATATTCTTACAGAGAAAAGTAGTGAGATCAAATAAGATTAAATTTATATGATTGTATGATTGGATGAATAATAAGTATATACATCAAAAAGGAAGATACGCCTATATCTTCCTTTATTTGTATATGATTTGTTAACTATTTGTGTAGCTGTTTTATAAAATACATCATACTAAGTTTTTATTTTTTATTAATAATATCATCGTCAGATTCATTAAAAGCTTTTTCACTTACTTCTAAACCTTTAATTAATACTTTTGGCACTTTACACCCAGCTTCAACAAGATTTTCGATAATGCTACCTATTTCATTTATCATTAAGGAAGCTAAAACGAACCAGCCAAGTAAAGTTAAAATAGATAAATCGATATCAATTATTTTGCCTAGTTCAATAAAGCTGAATGACATTGTAAAAGCCAAAAATATTACAATCCAATTACAGAGC
>SKEY01002108.1_pt1 | contig 22503 bp, 34 predicted proteins | sample 4843871 | NCBI WGS metagenome assembly SKEY01 (sample SAMN11008797, study PRJNA524170) | human gut metagenome | biome: Human fecal sample; material: Feces; isolation source: fecal sample from pouch patient p36 | host: Homo sapiens | place: Israel: Tel-Aviv | collected 2016-12-04 | reverse complement strand
TTACTGTCTAAATCTAGCATAAATACACCTCATTTCATAATATCGACCGAAACTATTTTTATACTCATATTATACCACAAGGCGGTCTGATTTACCATATTTATAAAGAAAAAGAACAGGACTTACGCATTTATTTGACTTAAGATATAGATGGAAGATTATTCAGATATTCCTTATTTAACAAAGTCATATCACATATATGTAATTGTGCTCATTTCTTGATTTTTTCACTCAACAGGCATAAAAAAGCATGAGCAAAATCCTTTCTCTAAATGTTTTTGCTTTTTTTGAATCTAAGATATTTAATCGTGTTTATCCTGTGTAAAGGATAAAGGAAAATGGCTGCATTCATCCCACCATCTGCTTATCGTCGCAGAGATGGGGGACTTCTGCCTGTTATTTGTTAAAAAAGCGTCGAATTGCACTCTTGAAAACTGTGGTACGCTCTTGGGCGGCCTTCCTGTCGCTATACAGATGATGATATTATTTTTCTGAAGCCGCAGCAGTGTTTCCTCCATTTGTTCTGTCATCGTTTCCCGTTCCATATCAATCAGTGTGCTATCGATATCAAAAAAAGCTATTTTCACCTTGCTCATAATTTCCTCCACTCGCCTGCATGCAACAAATGCGTTGCTTTTCTGTTTTTATAGGAATAGAAGTTTACCGCATCAGGTATAACTATCGCCTTATTCCTACCTTAATCTAAATTATAGTAAACAAAAGAGGTAATGTACAGCAAATACGCTGCATTACCACCTTTTCCTGTTATATTGCAGGCTTTAACGCTTACGCATGATGATCAGAGTAGCCATGCTGCGAATGTGCTGCATTCAAATTCTGTTAAGCACAGACCTTTCCACCTTTCCAGCTTCTGCTGTCATGCAGCTGTGAGGCACGATGCCTGCCACTATCTGTTTGACGGGATGCCTTACTGCCATACGCGTGGTCTTTATCAGGTCTTACAGCACCGTTTTTCTTACCACTGCATTTGAGGAATTCCCGGCATGTACTTTCCTTTGTTGCATAAACTCTCACACGGTATGTGTACTCTCTGCAGTTTTTGGCAGCTGCACACAGATGCACAGCCTGTTTTCCGCATATTCTGCAGAGATGCTGCCATGCATGCGCTCCAGTAGACTCCGTGCGATTTCCAAGCCGAGTCCTGTTGCGTTATCCGCATGATGCACTGTGTAAAAGCGATCAAACAGACGGGCGATCTGTACCTGATCCAATCCGGATGCCGTATTGATAAACAGAATATCCCCCGTATCCTTCAAACAGATTTCCAAATCACCGTCACTGTATTTTAAAGCATTGTTCATAAGATTCGCCAGTACGCGAGAGAGCATTACTGCATTCAAGCTGCGCACAATCTTTCTTTCCGGCATATGAACAACCGGTTCAATGCCTCGTCTTTTTAAAACAGCATAAAAGCCAGCTATGCATTCCTCCAAAACATCATTCAAAACAACCGGTTCGATTCTATCATCGTTTTCCGTTACCACTGTGAGCGAGTATTGAAACAATTCCTCGCTTAGCTGTATCATCTGATCCACCCGGTTGCGAATAATGGAAAGCCAGCGTTTTACATCCTCTGTGTTATCCTCCTGTTCCAGCAAATCAAGATACCCGCAGATTGCAGTCAGAGGTGTTCTGAGATCATGAGATATTCCTGTAACCGCATCCTTCAGTCTTTGATTACCATTCATGTAGTATCTGTACTGTCTGCGCAGCCGACGCAGCTGCCGGTTTAATACAGATGCAAGCTGTTTCAGCTGCCGGTCGTTTGAGGATACACCAAGCAGCGTATTGGTTGGATGGGCAAGATGCTCATCCAGATCAGCGCACAGTTCCTTCATCCCCTTTTTCATGTTGTATAATTTCAACAAAAGTGCAATAACCAGTACCAAAAGAACACCGCAGAGCAGCCATGGATTAAGCATCCGTCTCACCCTCCTTTATTTTATATCTTTTCTTTGAAACAGATAAATACCTGTTAGATTCAGACATACGATCAGAAGAACAGAATAGAAGCCAAGTTTCAATAGGCCCTGCATATCCAACGTCATGAACTGAAAAATCTGTCCATACGGGTTGAAATCAAACAGAAGCTGGAAAATCAATTGCTTTGTTTCTGACAGCAAGCCGGGGCGTGCCAGCGAATAACAGACAAGACCGCCAAACATCAGGACAAAGGCGCACAGTATGCTGATAATGGATGTTTTCGCTTTATTGGAGGATAGCATCCCGATCAGATTATAGATGGAGATATAGGAAATACATGCCAACCAGCCAATGATTCCAGTAAGCAGCATATGACTGGAAAGCTTAATTGGAAGATGCAGAATGGTGGCGAATACCGCTCCTGTAACAATCCAGAGCATATACAGCACACTGACAGCTATCCCTGTACTCAACCAGCCTGCCAGATAAATATCCCTTCTCTTATGACCGACAATCAGCTTATTCCGCAAGGTACCGTCACTGTATTCCGTTCCGTAAAACAGACTGAAGGCAACCGATATGAAAATCCCGATTCCCTGTATGGATATGTAAAGCGCAAGATCAATGCGTGTAGAATTCTGATTCAGTAATAAAAGGCAGAACAGGCCCTCCAGACAGAGCATGAGAAGCACTGTAATCAAAAAGCCCCTTCCTTTCCACAATCGCCGCAGGTTGGCGGACAACACATTATTCATGAAGCCCACCTCCTACCAGACTGACAAAATAACTTTCCAGATTTTCATCGCGTTTGTTCATCGTAAGAATTTCACAATTCTCCCGATGCAGTGCAAGAGCCAGTCTGGATACATTAACTTCCCCGTAAATATCCGCCTGTGTCAGAGATAAAATCGAGTAATCCACACCCCATGCATCAAGTATACGTGTAAGCGGCTTTGTATCGCTCACCTCAGTACGTACACATTTCCTGCAGGCTGCATGCAGCTCATCGGCACTCATCTCCTTCACCATACATCCTTTGTCTATAAATCCGTAATGCGTAGCCAGCTTTGAAAGCTCATCCAGAATATGACTGGAAATCAGCACAGTAATCTGATGTTCGCGGTTCAGCTTTAAAATAAGCTCCCGCATGTCAATAATTCCCTGTGGGTCCAGTCCGTTAACCGGTTCGTCCAGTATTAAAAAGTCAGGATTCCCAGCCAGCGCAATGGCGATTCCGAGCCGCTGCCGCATGCCGAGAGAAAAATCCCTGCTTTTCTTATTACCGACATCCCCCAATCCGACAAGCTGCAATAGCTCGTGCAGACCCTCATCAGAAGGGAGCCCCAGAATGCGGTACTGCTGCTTCAAATTCTCCACTGCACTCATATCCAGATAAATCGATGGAGATTCCACTACTGCACCAATCCTCCTGCGTATCCGTGCGAAGTCCTTTTCCGTACTTTTTTTACCATACAGCGTAAAGTCCCCCGATGTTGGCAGCTGCAGGCCGCATAGCAGACGAATCAGAGTGGTTTTTCCAGCACCATTCCTTCCTACAAATCCATAGATGGCACCTTTCGGAATATGCATGGATACCTTGCGCAATGCCTGAGACTGACCATACTGCTTGCACAATGCATTTGTTGTAAGTATTTCCTTCATGTTTGGTTCCTCCTTTATAAGCTGCTGTTATTTTACCGTTTAATCGTAAAGAAAGTGGTAAAGAAAACAGTAAAGAAACCGTAAATATTTTCATGCCTTCAGCTTAAAGCCGATTCCCCACACTGCCTCGATATAATCCTTGTTGCTTACATCCCGCAGCTTTCTCCTCAGATTACTGATATGCATTTTCAATGAGCTTTCTGTACAGTCCGGTGTATCCTCACTGATCTGTTCCAGCAGCAATGATTTCGTAATCACCTGATTGGGACGCTGCATCAGCAGCTTCAAAATTGCATATTCCGTTCTTGTCAGCGAAAGCACCTTATCCTGCACCTGTGTTGTGTGTGTTTTTGGATCCAGCCGGATATCATCATAAACAAGACAGGAAGCAGCTTCCGGAATTTCTGTCTTACGCAGCTGTACAGCGATTCTTGCCAGCAGCTCCCCGGTATGAAACGGCTTTGTGATATAGTCAACTGCACCGTTCAGCAGCAGGGCAACCTTGTCATCGACTGCAGCCTTTGCGCTGACAACGATAACAGGTATGCGTTTGATATGCGGCAGTATTTCTTCACCGTTTAATCCAGGCAGCATCAGATCAAGCAGAATGAGATCAGGCGTCATCTTTGCAAGCACGAGCAGCGCCTCCGTACCGGAATATGCCCGCATAATACGATAGCCTTGACGGGTTAGAATTTCTTCCAATACATTTCCGATATGGATATCATCATCAATAATCAAAATTGTTTGCATAGCTATCCTCTCTCCTTCCGTTTTTTATCAGAAATCGCAGGAACGCCGGTATAATGATCCAATGCGATTCAAGGTATGTATCCAGTTTATCGTATCATAGAATCCTGCAAAAAAGAAGTGCTTTACTGCTGCACTCCTGATAGACGTTGCTGTATACCGGCATGCGGATAGGACTCTGCGCTTGCTTAAACTTAAATATAGTTGTATTGCAAATGCCAGGGCAGAAGAATTCCAACTTAAATTGTTGCATCTAATGTGCAGCTGTTTTCTCCTGCAGCAGGAAATACTGCAGAAGCAGTCCGAGCATACCTGTCACAATTGCTCCTGCAGCTCTTGCTATCCATACATTTATATGCAAATCGTACAGCAGCTCCATAGCAGATGTACCAAGCTTCACTGCCACGAGAATAACGATCACCCATTTGATTGTAATTCGCCTTGCTTTATTTTTTTTCATATATTTTCACACCTGTCAACTGGCGGAAATAAACGCAAGCACCAGTACAATAATAACCACAGACAGCACAATGATTATTCTTCTTGCCCGCTGCTGTGTGTCACAGGATTCCTCTGATAGTAGCTCCTTTTTCTGAATATCCGGGGATTCATTATCGACAAGTGCATCCAGACTCACCTGCAAAGCCTTGGATAATGCCAGCAGCTGTTTCGCATCCGGTACGGTTTCATTTAATTCCCAGTTTGATATTGTCTGCCTGGTGACACCAACCATTGCGCCAAGCTGCTCCTGTGACAGCTGTAGCTGTTTTCTTGCTCTCCATATATTTGTTCCTAATTCCATGTTGACTCCTTTCATGAATGATTATACGATACGGGGTTCTTCTACACCAGCAAAGCTGTTTAGAAGTCTGTCAAAGATTTTTAACATTTGCATATTTTCTCTGTTTTGTATTTGCTTTATGTATCCTTTCTACAATTATACGAAATCAGAGTTGTTCTGTAATTTGAATAAGCAGGGTTGTATTTGAGAGACAGCTTTCTGCATTTTGCGGTTCTCTTTTAAACGGCCGCAGCTATATGTGTTCGCATTCCCTATATGCACCAGTACCAACATATATGTCCTTCATACATTCCAAGAATTCGTATATCCACACTTCCGCTTTCTGCATGATGTGCTATACGATTGTATGTAAGATGACGCTCAACACCTGTTTATTTATCTGTATTCTTTGTTTTCTGCATCACATCATAGCATAGAAAATCACCATTTTCTGTTGGTATGATATGATATGCACTCTCCCTGTAGCCGCGTTTGATATAGATAGGCTTTGCCGGCAGTGATGCATCGAGTCTACAGATATCTGCAGATTTGAATATTTTCTGCTCTGCAAAATCCATAAGCCTGCGGCCATATCCCTTCTTCTGTTGTGCTGGCAGCACGAATAATCTGCATATCTCATGATTCTTCAGCGTGACAGTGCCGACTGCAATCTGTTCCTCATTCAATAAAAGATAAACACTGCCAGCTTCCAAATCCTGACGAATTCCTACATCACTATGGTGTGAGAGAAAAAAATCTACTGCGCCCTTCGGATAATAGTGCGGATAGATTTCCTGTATCGTTTCTCTGGTAATCGTTTGTACCATCCGCAATGCCTGTTCATGGAATGCTGCCTGAATGATTTTACAGCCATTCGTATTTTCGTAATTCATAATTTCACCCTCTCCGTTTCGCCCTATTGTCCACATGCTTCTTATATTTCTATGAGAATGGAGGTTCCCTTACTGTGGTCACCATTGAGCCATTGCCACTGCTCATGTAATTCTATGCAGTTATCCTTTAGATTTACTGGTCTTAAAAGAGGCTAGACAAGCAGCAGCCAGTGTAACGTTGCGTATACTAAATGTTGATCCACTAATCTCAGGAGAGGCTAAACGGACCTAAAACATTTCTAGGCAGGGATGAGCATATAATTTAGATCCACTAGCCTCAAGAAGAGGCTAGACAAGCAAGCGGTATATCAATGACTATGTGCAGTATGTATTTAGATCCACTAGCCTCAGGAGATGCTAGACCATTTGTGTCAATATAGCCTGTTAAGTAGATTATAATAAACAAAAAAGGGAATGTACAGTCTAATCTGAACAAAACCCTTTCCATAATTATTACGGATATCCGATTCCTGAATGAAAGGCATCATAAAATCCGAATGCACACATGGTTCTTTCTTTCATTTCGCTTATCCTGTCTCCAGCAGGCAGCCTCCCTCTTGATCAATGTATCCACACAGAGCATTCACATTAACAGGAAGCTGAAGAAACAGGAGCTTCTGCCATGGAAAGGCATATGTAGGAAATAGCCTGCAATATCCTTCTGTTTTCTCATCATGAATTCCATTTCCCTGTGGCAATAAAACTTCAGATGCCTCTCTGCATGGCATTTCAGTAAAGAATCACTCTTACAGGAGTTATTTTAACGGTTTCACACCCGGTACAGCAAACGTTTCCGAATGAAAGTTGGAATAATATCTGCCCTTTGTAACAGTAATCTTCAAAACACAATAATCCGGATCCGTTACTCCCTTGGGATAATACATGGTATCCCCTTCTCTCCATATCATTTCCTTGCTCTTTGTATCCTCCAGAATTTCCGCTGTTCCCAGCAGCATAACACCTCGAAAATAGCGTTTATCACAGAAATAAATACATGCCTTCGGGTTTTCACGATACTGCGCTGTCCGCATGGAGGATGTATTTGTCGTAAAATAAAATGTTTGAATACCAATCCTCTTTCTCGGAGAAAGCATTGCCTTCGTGTTCGGAAAGCCGTCCTGATCCACAGAGCTGATAAATGCTGTTGTCTGTTTATCTATCAGCCTGCCGATTGTTGCTTCACAATCTTTCATCATATCACTCACCAACCTTTTCTTTATTGTAGCCTGATTGTCAGCATTTGTACATTACCCACTTTTTTGTGACTATGTGATAAATCCCTTTTTCTTCAAAAATTCTTCACGATTATCCTCCAGCATCATTTCCACTCCGATTTCCTGCATGATTGCAATTGCCTTCAGCATATGCTCTCCGCGCTTGGTTAGATAATATTCAACATGCAGCGGATATCCGGCATACGTATGCTTTTCAACCATGCCGTATTCCAATAGCTCCTTCAGCTGTTCCAACAGCATTTTCTGTGTGATGCCCAGTATTTCTTTTTTCAAGGAAGATAAGGAGCGACGCCCTTTTCCAAGCTGCCACAGGATAATTGGTTTCCATTTGCCTTTTGTAACATCATGTGTCAGCTCCAAAGGACAGGTGTATTCCATACGTGTTTTCAAATTGCTCCTCCTTTTTCAGCTTAAACACAACACTTTTATTCCAGCACATCCCATTACCAGCGCTTCATGTTTCTTTCAAATTTTTCTTTATATGCTGTCTTTAATTCTTCGGAAGATATATCATAACATAACAAAATATCATTATAATACATTAGAACATCAGCTAGTTCTTCGATCAAATCTTTTCTTATATCTTCCTGATGAGCTGCTTCAAAATCGCCATGCTTTTTTACTATGTCTATTACTTCGCCTATTTCTCCAATCATCCAAAGCAGCTTGTTCCTGCCTGCACCGACAGAAATACCTTCCCATTTATCTTTATATTTCTCTTGCAAAATCATCTGCATTTCTTTCATTTCATTAATCGTAAATTCATCCATGTTATCCTTCTTTCATTCTGATTTATTTCTTTCCCTTCTCTATACATACAGGCAAGCTGCCAATCAGCAATCCAACTACTAAACCAAGTGCTAAATTATCCAATAAAAGACCGCCCATAAATCCCAAAATCAGTCCCCATGCGATTTTATCATTAGCACTGGAATTTCTGTTTTTCCCGTTTTTCACCATCATCCTCCTCCGCATATTCTGATTCCTATAGTAATCTGTTCATGATCGTCTATGAGTCCCTTGTAGTCCTGATTTCAACAAATGGATAGGAGTAGATTCTCCAGTAGGAAACTTTACACCTGGCTTCGATAATGTTCACATTACAAACCTATTTCAGAAAATCAAGATAAACAAACAGTTGCCTTCCCATACCTGTGAATATTCTAGCGGCTTCGTTTGTTTGATCGTACAGATCAATTCAATTTCATATATAAAAGTGGATATGGATTGCCTTGTTCATCACACTCCGTCCTTTTATACACTTTAAATCCCATGTATTCATAAAACCCTTTTGCCAGAGGATTTTGTTCATTTACTGCCAGATCATTCACTGAATATTTTTCTATTCCGTATGTAAGCAATTCTTTGCCCAAGCCCTTCCCTCTTTCTTCATCAGAAATGAAGAGCATTTCAAGGTGCTGCTCTGCAATTCCCATGAACCCTACAGGAACCTGATGTTCATTTACCACAATAATCAAATACGGTATTTCCTGTATTGCCTGTGGCACATATTTCTTAATATTTTCTATTTCTTCCTCTGTTAGGAAGAGATGAGTTGCTCTAACAGAGCTTTCCCACACCTCTAACAGCTGCTCTGTCAGTGTTGAATTTCTATCTATTGCTTCTATGATTTTCATTTTGTCATCCTCCATAATCATCAATTCCCATATAAACACTTTGCCGTATTACCATATAAATTTTTTAAGCACTGTATATGCTTCTTCCTCAACATCTATACACTGACATTTCAAACCAATCAGCTTTTCAATTGATCACTTTATATCTTAGACGAATATACGAATTTTTCAGTACATCACACGCTTCCAGCTGCAGCACTCCCAATGCTTGCAATTCATCTACAGATTTGATAGAAGCTCCGTCAATCAGTGTTGCAGTATCTTTTCCGCCAATCAATATCGGGGCAACAACAATATCTATATGGTCCAGCAATTTATTCCTTAAAAAGAGTCCGTTCAGGGTACCTCCTGATTGTATCGTTAAACGGCTGCATCCATAATCCTCTTTTAAAATTTTCAAAGCTCCTGCCAGATCCAACGTATCCTGCATAATGATGTGTAAATTATCTTCCTTTACTAAAAATGCCGGATGTGCAGGGTTTTGTGTAATCAACACAAATTCCTTGGACCACTGACAGAAATAACGAATGCCGTGCTCTGTTAGATGATGATTATCCAGCAACACAAAGGATACCGGCGATTTCGCCGGGAAATCCTTTTCATTTACTCCCATTTTCTTCTGAACTCGACCGGTATTAAAGGACCATAGATCACTCATTTGTTCAAACTCGTAGTATTGATGAAGTCCCTCCTTAACGCCGGTTATATTAGGAAAGTCTTTATCAACATCCAATTCATCCGATGACCCGGTACTGATTTTTCCATCTACTGACATCAGCATAAACAAGGTGGTTGTGGCTCTATCCATAATTCATTCCTCCCATGACTAGCTTCATTCTAACACAGTGAAATGAAATTGTCATGGAGGAATGAAATCCCGGACGTAAGGGAAGTAAGCTGGATTTCTTCATGAGGTAAGAAATAAAGGCAGTCACTCCATTCACCACGTATTGACATAATCGATCTTATCCAATCCTTTTATCATTTTAGAGATGTTATTACCTGCTATTTTAAAAATATCAAATACAAAAAGAAGTGAATTCTATAAAAGACTCCACTTCTATCTATCGCTTTGATATTGCCTAGGTATCTTTCTAAATGCGATATAACGTAATTATAGTATATTTAACGCTTTTATGCAACACCTCTGTGTAAATCTTCATAAGAAGCCGTCAATATCTCGACCACCATACATTACACGGATTATGGTAATGACAGCGTTCTCTGCAGCTGGAATGTAAAACACACAGTAATTATCTACAGGCATAATGCGCAGACCTCGGCTGTGCCACGGCTCCTTTTCGTATCCATGAAAACGCTCCGGCATCTGATCAAGACCCATGATGCCTTCTTCCAGTCGGTTAAGCTGACCTGCAGCATTTTCTGGGGACTGAAGTTCAAAAACAATATACTCATAAACATTTCTAAGGTCTCTATCCGCCTGTTCTGAAACCTTAATTTCAAAGATCATACATTATAATTCTTGCGAATATCTGAAAATACCTTACTTGCTGGTTTTGCACGGCCAGCCTTCATGTCCGCATACCCTTTCTCTAGTTCTTCATTTAGCTGCTTCTCTGATAAAACGCTCATATATAATGGTCTTGCAGAGGGTACCTTTACCTCAAAAGGCAATCCTCTGTGAAGGATAATCTGTTTATAGAACATATTGATTGCATTCGAATGTGGATCCGGAATAGACGTATCTGCGTATTTTGCCATAATATAGGCGATGTTCTCAAACATCAAAAGAGAGAACATATCCAGATTAGAGTTCTCCTCACTGCCATCACCGACGGACTTTACTAAGAAACGCAGGTCTTTGTAAATATCACGATGAAATTTCATTCTGTAAATACGAAGGATGGCGGCAGATACCTTAAACGGCACCTGCTTACCATCAATCTCGATATTCTGCTTCATGCTCATAATCTTTCCCTCCTTCACTGCCATAGTCTTTGCTTTTGGAACAGCAGATACTGATTGTACGGCAGGCTAGTCTTTCTCTGCTATCGGTAGATATATCGCCTTGTACCAATCCTGATATACAGTATCCATAATATCATCCCCAGTCTTAGCTTTCACATATCCTGTATAAAACTGTGTTGCTGTTAAAGCGAGTGTTTCAATCTGTACTTCGATTTCATCTTCCCTAGTGGAAGACTCAATGCTGATTGATGATGTAAATATCCGCCTGTGCTTACCGCCAGCGAATATTGCAATAGGTGCAGATGCTCCCATTTTTCGATTTCGGAACTCCATGTCACTGATGCCACACGCAGGGGTGCGATAACAAGTATTTTATGAATTTCAAAACTATCAAACAGCAGATTGGAAAGTACTGTCAGTGTAATGCTCGTCTTGTCAAATCCCATGTCTAACAGAATTGCAGCAATGGGGTGATTTTCAATATAGTCTGTCGCAAACCGCTGATAATCATGTGGCTTGTATTTCATCCAGTATTCCTTTGACCTGCTCCTCATTATCAAGGATACACCTTAAATCCCAATCTCCGAAGCATTCTGTGCATTGCAAACTGTAAGGGATGTGGTTTCTCTCCAGGTGCCTTTACCTCGACAAATCCCATCATTCCAGCAGGGAGAAGTACCAATCTGTCAGGCATTCCATCCAATCGGGGACTTATGAACTTTGGTGCCGATCCGCCAGCTTTCCTTACAGCCTTTACTAGTTTTTGTTCTAATACTTTTTCACTCATTTCTGCTCCCTCCTTTCCATGTGTGACACCACCGACACCTCTTCTATTATTCTTCTATATAAAGTATTTTCTTAAAAAATCTCTATAAGGAACTTTTGGTAAAGAGGTGTCACCATTACACATCTTCAAACGGCTGTTTTAAGCGCAGACCTAGAACATACCGTTCTTTTCTCGTATTCTGCCTGCCAAAGCCACTATTGATGACTTTCTGCGCACCTTCAATAATCCAAGCCATGATATAAGCACCCGCATTCTGATACAGATAATCTGCATAATTCTTAATATCGATCCCGTCCCTCAATTTCTGCATTAAAGGGGATAACGATCAGTCTCCTCTATGTACCCTCATCATTGGCACCAACTCTCGGCAGATGATTGGTGTAGAGTACAACCATATGGCTTGGTGTGAACTTGAAAGGATCCTTATATTTCTTTTCAGCATAAATATCATCTGTGGAGCAAAGCTGTTTTATAACAGAAGTATTTAATCTCATGCCCTCTTCCAGTTCTGCGTAGATAACCAGTCTTTTTCCTTTCAGTTCTGCCATCTCCGGTTTCACATTTCGCTTGCATCCAACGGTCAAGGTATCCGCAGACATGTTTCCTGCATAAGTACCAAGCACTCTTGCAATGGTATTCCAGAAGGTAGACTTTCCATTCCTGCCTTCTCCATAAGCAATAATAAGTGCCTCTACATAAACTTTACCGACTGATGCCATCCCGACAATCTGCTGCACATAATCAATCAGTGCCTGATCACCGCAAAAGAAGGTATCCAGTGCATCCAGCCACAGCTGTTTACCCGTTTCTCCCGGCGCAAACGTAGTCTGCTTGGTAATATAATCTGATGGTTCTGGCTCTTTTGATCCTTCCATTCCATTTTGCAAATTATAAGTAAGTGCCGGAACATACAGGAGATATTCATCCTTGTCCAAATCACTAACCTCTATCGCCAGCATCGGTTTGGCTGCCTGCAGCGCAGACACCACATATTTCATATCACGTCGTTTCATTACAAATCCAAGGTATTGTTTCGCTGTCAGATATTTTCCATAAAGCTCGTACTGTTTCCCCTCCAAGGTTTTTTCAAATCCTTTTCCTCCAGCCGCAGCATCCGATTCGTCAACACCCGCCGCAAGCAATGCATCCATTGCATTCTTTACTTCATCCAGCGCATCCTGAAGCTGCAAATCAAGAAACTCTTCCATTGCTCCCACTGCTTTTTGCTTGGATTCCACCCAGTATTCACCATTGTATCGGAGGTAGTCCGTCGCATCGGTAAAACGAAGTTCATCGCCATATTCATGAGCTACCATTTTTGCCTGTCCAATATCGGAATAATCCAATGGCTTTAATGACTCAAGTGCAAAATCATCATTATACTTATCAGGAGCAATATAGCCTTCCTGTTTCTGCAGCTTTACAGCGAATTTGCTGGCACTACCCCAGATTAGCTGGAGTTCCTCATCTTTTAATGGTGGATCGCATTTAGCTGCTTCTTCCATAAAAATCTTATAGGCATGATCTGTCACTCCATACCGTTTTACAACACGTCCTGCAAATCGGGACTAGTGTTCCTTTGTCCCTGCGTGATTGCAGATACTGTGGGTTTCAGTAAGCAGTCAATTGTAATCTCACCTTCATGCCAGATGATATCTTCGCAGGCAGAACCATAAATAAAGCGAGCTGCATCCAGAGCATTTTCGTCAAAGAAGGAAAACTTTTGATGAATGGCTGTTTTTAATGCCGCACAATTTTCTGCTTCTGTAATGGGTTCATGCGGAAAATATACATGATGCCTTGGTCTTGGCGATTTTCCATCCTTCGATTTCATGTTATTGCGGCTGGGAACCACGATGTAGCAGACATCTGGCAGCAGTTTTTCATAATTCTCAGGGTATATCCAATCATCCGGATTATCTGAATGGTCATTATCACAGTCCATTACGTCCACATCAGAAGTACGAAAATTCTCAGTGCTACGATAGCTTTTATCAAACCACGCACATACATGGTCATGACTAATCGCCGCCGCGAAATCGACCTCATTTTCAATCACACATTGATTTGGATAAATACAATTTTTCTTATTTCCTCTGCAATTAGCTGTATATAGTGTTACTTTCATTGGGCAGCCTCCTTACAATCCTCTGAAAAATATCTGATTTTCTGTCTGCGTTTCTTTGCAATTCCAATCTCATGCACCATTCCGCTTGAGATCGTATTGCCGAACACCCACAATTCATTACATTTTCCAAGCAGCACATAGTTAAAATGCATTGCTACTTCACGCTCTGCAGGATTCTCATCATTCATAAATTGTGGAAAAAGTAAGTGGGCAGCAATGGGAATGGTATTCTGTTCAAATGCAAATCGGCTGTACCTTCTTGCGTTCTTTACATTTTCCGCAGTATCTCCAGAATATGGACTGCAAATATATACCAACGGACGATAGACAGCTTTTTTCTCAGCTGCCATTTCGTCACGATGGATATTGGAAAGTACCACATCAGTGGTTGAATCATCAGACATCTACTTATACCTCCTGTTCAATCAAAGGAACGATGCCCTCTGCTTTCAGCATTCCGTAGATAAATAATCTTCCCGCCTGTGTCCAATAGGTGTGGACATGATTATGCAGGTCACCATCACTGCCGGGAGTACTAAAGGTCTTTGTGCTTGTATAACCTTTTTCCACATATTTCTGATAAAGCAGCCAGATTTTACCCTGCTTGTACTGAACCCCATTGTCACTGAGGTAACGGTTCATGCGGTTAGCGCTCCATCCATAGTCCTTAGCAATTACAGAAATCGCAACCAAGTCCTTGCAGTTTAAAACTACATCATAATAACTGGCTTTCGGCTTCATCTCTGTAATCTGCTGATTCTGCACAGCCACAGTATCCAGAAGTTCTGCATTTTGATGTTTCACAAGAGCCAGCTGCTGGTTAGCAAACTGTAATGCTCTTGCCATAACTGCTTCCGGCGAGTTCCACGATTCTTCTACCTTGATGAAATATTGACGGAACTGTCTGCCAATATCAGTCCTCTGAATCATGCAGAGCTGCTTGGCCATATCAATAGTCAGTTGATGATCGGTTAATGGCTTGCCTGGAAGTCCATCTGACCTATTTCTCAAAATTGAGAAATAGTCTTGTGACTCTGTAAATCCGTAGTCACACATCCTCGCAAACCAGTCAGCATACTTTGTATTGATTCCCAATGCGGCATGAAGTTCTCTCCCACTCACAGTAGGGATATCACTGTCGAAATTGATTCTGATTAATTCGTCCATTACGAATTCCTCCTTAAAATTTATAGGCAGAGGAACATATATCCCTCTGCCTATAAGCGAGAAATCCGAATTAATCGAACCCCATATTTTTAATCTTTTTTATAGAAGCTGCATTCGTAGCCGTCCGCCCGAAGCAGAAGTCCAGGAAACCAAGGCGGAGTCCTGCCCATCTGTTCACATATTTCATCAAGGGAAACGTTTATACCACATTCAATAATCAATTCATAATGCACATGGCCGCAGATAAAACAGTGGGATAATGTCCGCATAGAATGAACCAAAATATCCCTACTGATCGCCTGCACAATATTTTCCACAAATTTGGGACCATAGCATTCGATACGTTCCCATTTCTTCGTACTACCCACTCCTTCATAAGTAACAGACTCACCTCCGAAACGATTTTCTCCAATGCGTGGCTTTACATAGGAAAGCCGTCTACCGCTTGGCAGTTGAATGAACAGCATACCACTCTGATAGAAAAAGCGGATGCCGTGTGTTTCCGTGGTCACTCTGTTCTTGACCGTATCTTTTACACAGCGGTCAACATCCCACCAGAAACGCACAATACTTGGATTGGCAGTTCTCCAAGAATCCACAAGTAGCTGAAGTTCTTCTTCCTCAAGTCCCATATCCAAAGCACCCATTGTTTTTAAGGCACCGACCGAGCCACCATAGTCAAGAGCCAGTTCTGCGATTTTGCCCTTCTGCCATAGGTGCCCGTTGGCACCATGCTTTTCCACAGGAACACCGAACATGGCGGATGCCGATGCACAATAGATGTCCCTATTATTCTGAAAGACTTCGCTTCACCAGTTTTCCTTGGCAAGATACGAAAGCACCCTTGCTTTAATGGCAGAGAAATCTGCCACCACAAATTTCATCCCAGTTCTTGGCACAAAGGCTGTACGGATGAGCTGCGAAAGGGTATCTGGGATATCGTCATATAAAAGTTCCATCGCTTCATAATTGCCAGACTCCACAAGACCACGAGCTTGTTCCAAATCCGGCATATGGTTCTGGGAAGGTTCTGCACCTGTATCATTCTGCCTGCCCATCGCCTAGAACGGTTGGCACCGTAGAATTGGAACATCCCTCTCGCTCTGCCATCCTCACAAACTGCATTCTGCATTGATTGATACTTTTTACAGAGGACTTGGATAACTGCTGCTGCAAGAGCAGAACCTCTGCCAGTTCCTTCGAAGCCGTTTTGACAGCCTGTGCCACTTCCTTTTTTCCAAGACTGTCCATTTTCAGACCGTTATCCGCAAGCCAACGCTTCATCTTAGCTACATAATTTGGGTTATCAAGGGCCGTCAATTCCTGCATTCTTTTAGCCAGTTCTGCCTTGGACTTCGCATCGAAAGCAATGGCATTCTCCACCATCGTCATATCAAGGGCAATTCCCCGGTCATTGATTTCTTGATCAAGGTGGTATTCATCCCACACGAAGTCCGGCACAGGATATTTTTTCAGCCTGTCCTGTATGGACATTTCAACCTCAACATCTCGCTTGTTATAGAGCTTGAACAGATTCCACTTCTCCATATCGTGTTCAGGCAGATTGCGTGTCCTGCCGCCATTAACCTTGGTCGGCTTGCAGGGAACACAGAAGTATCGAATAAGGTCTTTACCTTCCTTCAGCTTCTGTTCTTCTAGTCCAAGCACTGTTCCAGAACCTGCAAGAGATAGCGGCAGTCCCATATATGCAGACCATATCATGGAGCATTTCCATGCCGTTGAATCAAGGTAATCTTTCACAATATTTTCGGTGTTACTGTAACTTCTGAAATACTGGGGATAGTTCCTTTTCAGCCACATAGAAAGGCAAACTCTCTCGAAAGCTGCATTGAATGCCCATTTTGTCATAGCATTATCCGTCAATGCCATAATAATTTCCATCGATAGCTTCTCACCCTGTGCCAGATCACAAAACATGACCTCACCACTGTTGATTGATACGCCAAACAACAGAATTTCAAAATTGGGAGACTGGGCATAGCGATACACACCACACTTCTGTAAATCCACATCACTGTAACTTTCTATATCAATCGAGAGCATTTTAATTTTTTTCATATTGTTATTATCCTTCTCAATAAGCAAAGCGACGAAGAATATGCCTCCGCCGCCGTCAAAATTTTATTTTATATCCTTCATGCGCTCTTCATGATATTCACGGTCTCTCGCATCTTTTTCTAATTCACGTTTTTCACGTCTTTTGTCATATACGATGCTCTGGATACTTGAAATCAGCATGGTGATTCCAAAACATCCCCAAATAATCATCATTGTTGCTGCAAATATAATTTCAAAAGTTGTCATATATTTTCACCTTACCTTTCTTACGCTAGAAATCATCATCCGCATCGGTCGCAAAATCATCCTCTGCACGACTTTTTCCGCCAAGCGGTTCTCCGTCCTTGATTTTCTGAAGATTGTTTAAACCACAGGCAATACCTTTATTGCCGTTGGAGTTAAAGGCATAGAAGTTGATGCTTGCACGGCCATATACACCACTGTATACTTCGCTGCGGTCAATGATAGGTTGACGGTCTGCATCTACAATGCCGGGAGCCGATGCACTATTGGCATTGATGAAATAGCAGCCTGCATAGGCTTCATCATCAGGTCTTTCAAGATCTCCGTCACGAAGCGGAGTTTTCAGAACAGAAAGTGTTGGTACGGTCTTGCCATTCCCTTTCAGTTTGGACTGTCCTTCCTCATAAGCAGTCTGAATTGCCGCCTTGATTTTATTAACCGTTACGATGTCACTCTTGGGAATGATAAGGCTCACACTGAACTTAGGCGTGCCACCATTGATAGATTTTGGATCCCACACATTTGCATAAGACCAACGGGTATTGACTCCTGTGATAATTTTGGTTGGGTTTGTATAATTCTTTGACATATTATTTGTCCTCCTTAAAATCTTCTGCCGCTGATGCGGCTTTGCTGTTATTCATAGCCGGACGCTTGTCCGACATGGGTACTAAAGTTGGCTTGCCCTGCGGTTTTTCAATAAAGCCAGAAAGCAGTACTTCAAATCTTGTCTTGCCGAGCAGTTTGGTCATTGCCGTAACACCCAGAACCTTATGTTCATATGGATCATAACCGGCATCCTTAACCGTATCTGCCACAGCGGTTTCATTGACATATTTCCGGTTGGAGCGCCCTTCGACAATCTTCCAATCTTTCCACTCCTTGCCATTGACTGCTTGCTGTAATGCGTATTCTTTGATATCGCCTGCCCATGATACAAGAGCATCAACTTTTGAAAGAATTGCTTCTATCTCATCATCTTCAAGGATGGAAGGCATCTCAAAATCGTAATGTGCAAGTTCAAGGTTGTATTCAGCTCTCTTGCGGCAGGTGGCTTTTACCTTACAGAACTGGCAGTGGTTTCCGGCCTTATATTCGCCCTCACCCTTTGCCGCCAGCAGTGCAGTAGGACAAAGCACTTCATCTGCCCATTTCAGAAGTTCTTCCTTGGATATGGTATATGTGCTAACACTTTCCCGTCTTGGCTGGAAGATTGTCATGGTCACTGAATCAATATCATAGATTCCATCAAATAGCTGTAAGGCTCCCAGTGCGTAACACATCATCTGCGGATTCTTTTCAGCTTCCACTAAAATGCCGATACCATACTTGAAGTCGATTACAGTAAGCATTTCATCCGACACAATGACACAGTCCCCAGTGCCAAATCCATCTGGCACCCACTTGGAAAAATCGAGGCGCTGTTCAATCAGAACGATGGGATCTTTACATTTTTCCTTTGTCATGGACAATTGCTCCATCACATATTGGGTATACATATCGGAACAGTCTGCCATTTCTTCATCGAAATACTGCAGATTCTCTGTGGGGTCTTTTGACTTCTGTCCCAGTAAAATTTTCAGCTCATGTTCGCAAAGGCTGTGAGCATCAGTTCCCTGCTTTGCAAACTCACTGGCTGTATCTTACACTTTGGCACAAAGCTGAGCTGAAGGCGGACATTCCAGCCATCTGTGACTGGATGATGCTGATAGTAGCGCATGACTCGGTCTATCATTTCCTACTTCTGTGATGCAATTCACCTTTTGTTTATTCGGCATTACCAAGTGCCTCCACTTCCGCAAGCAGTGCTTTGTACTCTGTCGGATCTACCTCGGACAACTTGTCTGCCCCATGCTTTGTGAGGATTTCTTTCATCTCGGCCGTAAAACCTTCGCGGGATTTCTCAGCACACACAGCTCTGACATCTTCCAAAGAAAGTGGTTTCTCTTTCTTCTGTTTCGATTCCGGCTTAGGTTCCTCGGCTGGCTTTTTCTTCTGCAGCGTCTTGACACCGCATCTACAAGTACCTGCAGGCTGTCTGCCAAAGAACGGATATCGGCAATAACTGCTGCAGCTGCATCAAGCATTGTCGTGACTTTGTTCATGTTTTCTGCCTCCTTCCTTGATTCCTCTGACATCAACGGATTCCACAGTCTGTCCTGGTTTTAAAAGATACAGCTGCGTGAAATCTCCAAATAAGAATCGAATGATTCTTGCTGGGAGCTTCATATTTGCGCCTCGCAAAACCGTAGACTTGCCTCCGCTTGCATCAGAGATATTAATTGTGACTTTGTGTTTTACTGTCATATCAACAGCTCCTTTCCGAGAGGTTCTTTTACTGCCCCTCTGTCTATAAGCCAAAGGAAACAGAAAATCGAACCCTTTGTTTTAAATCTTTTTTGCGAGGTTGGCATAAATCTTCTTAAGACGATTGCGTATAGCAGCCTCCGTAACACCTTCTTCCGCCGCAATATCTACGTTGGTACGGTTTTCATAGAACACTTTCTGGATTAAAGAAATCTGCTGTGGCTGTAAGGTCTGAATGGCTGCTTTCAGCTTTTGCAGCTTGTCCTCATGTTCTGCTTCATCTATAGAACGAAGCAAATTCACAAATGGATCAGAAGCATCATCTTTCATGTAAGGATTGCGATCCTCTGCTTCATCGCCATCTCCATCGGAGTAGGCATCATAATGAACTGGAACACGATAATCCTCTCTGCGATCTGCATCTATGCACACATCATCCTCATTGTGCAGCAATGCAATCCAGTCACTGTCCACATCCTCCGGGGTTAGAACAATCTTTTTTCCCTCCGCTGTAAAGTAAATATAGTTGGTACGATTTTTTTCTGATGTTTTGAATTTCCTCATCTGAAATCCCTGCCTTTCCGCCTGACTCTGCGGGAGGGCAAGGATACAAAATGGGCCGGTGCTTTAGAAGTACCGACCTATTTTGCCTGAAAATAAGCATAGGAAAATAAGGGTACTTCTATCACACCTTCCGCAGCTTTCACTGCAGTTGGCTCGATATTTGTATCCAATGCCCTATAGCTAATCAGGCCTTGTGATATTAGTTTTTAAGTGCCTCTGGCACTTAGTTGAATCCACTAAATGAACTCAACTAAAAGTCAGAGAAAGATGTTATAACTATATTTGTAAATTTTCTCTGCGAACGCATATTAAAAAACTGTAAATATGTAGATTTTTGCATCCTTTCCTGATACAATAAAAAGGTAGAACAATTTCCATATACATCCTCACAAGTAGCAATCTCTTGCTGCTTGCTTTTTACACTTCTCAGTATAGATAAGTGAGGCGGTAGAACTGGGGATTGACGGGTAGGCTTGGGTAGTGGCTTCGATAGCCTTTGGTAGACTAAAGCAAAAGAGGTGTTCGTAATGACGTTTAGCGAATTTGCAAATATACTAAAACCAGTAATAGGTGGCTCAGCTAATACTGCTGTTTTCACAAAATCTCTATTGGAAACAATAATTTGCGATAAAGATTCAGACTTACTCGATGGATTAAGTAAAGAAACCTTTAAATCATATTTCAATGGAAAAACCAAGATCACAAGAACAGCAAAGAAAATAAAACCATACATTGATGTGGAGAATTTCATCCCCTATTTAGAAAATTTTGGTGATTCAACACAGCAAGAATTAATACATGCTTTTTCTCCATATATCGATGGTTTAACAATCATGAATGTATATGAGAAATTAGCCTATTTCTTTAATGACATCATCAGCGAAGCGGCTCAAGATAAAAGAAAAAGCACCTCAAAGGATGCTAGTAAAAATACAGATTCAATTGGACTTCCCGAAGAACAACCTGCCGATGAATCACCCTATTCTTCTGAGGATGCAGCATTACTTCATGAATTCACGTCAGAATTTGACGAGATAATGATGACTATTATAGGTGAGGGTTATGGAGCAGCACTACTTGATATGGCATTGCCACGCAAAGTAAAAAAATTATATGAGAGTAAATGGAAGGAAAAAGCTAATAACTTTTCTGATTTAACATTAAAATCCCATGTGTTTGCTCTCCTAGGAGATTTAAATCAGATTGGTGACAGTTTTTTATCTAATACTGCCGATTCACTATTTATGGGAAATACAAGAAAGAAAATACGAAACTTATATGTAAAACTTCATCCTGATTCTTATACTGCTACATATCCATATGATGCATTTATTGATGACTGGGACGATGGAGAATTCTAACAAACGAAAGGAGGAATTTCATTGCCGACAATCGATGATTCTATCCGGAAGATAGACAATGTAATATGTAGGCATTTGGACGAAATTGAAGATACATCTCGTGGTGCTATTTCGCAGGATATTTTAGAGCAGTTAACGAAGTTTGTTAATCATATCATGCTCAAGTTTTATGCTAATGGCAAAGATATCGCTATTAGTGAAGAAAATATAGCTAAGGCAACCGAGTTTGCTCAAGTAAACAGTGACCTACACACTTTATATAGATTTCACAATTATTTAAATGTTGTAACCACCCAATATACTTTGGACGAAGACGGCTCAGAACGATTGATGCTGAAGTATTACCAATACTTGTTAGAGGCAAAAAATCTACTTAGCCACTACTACAACATAGAGGTATTACACAACATTGAGAAATTCCCTCTGCATTTGGATGATACTTTGCAGGAATATTATGCAAAAATCTCCGAAAAGTTGGAACGATACCCTGTAAGAACAGATTGTTACAAAAGCAACAAATATTATATACAAAAAATAAAACCTTTGTTTGTAAACAGAAAGATATATTATGAAGTCACATTTGCTCCTGTAGATGATAGAAGAAATAAATCTAAATCCAACAGAGTAATTGCCTTTACAAAACTGCCCATCAAAAGCAACTACGCATCAAGATTTCATCTTGTGCAAGAATCAATAGAGATTTTGGGTAAGACAATGCCCATCATCATTATCGATGGTTGGGAAGTGGCCATCCGTGACTGCGAATTTAAGAACTTTGCAGCAATAGTAAATGGCGATAAAATCAAAATACCATATCCGGAACAACGTATCATCTGTGGGTTCATTACAAGTCGTAGTTATTCGCTTAATGAACTTATGGACTTTCCAGATACAGCATACGAAAAAATAACGTAAGCGTCAAATACAGTACATCTATAAAAGAACCGCAACCCATGATATTATTTATCCACAGGAGGCGGTTCTATACTCGTATTATATTGGGTAAGTCTTTAGAATAGGGTAATAAGTTCTGTAT
>SKEY01002106.1_pt1 | contig 22513 bp, 25 predicted proteins | sample 4843871 | NCBI WGS metagenome assembly SKEY01 (sample SAMN11008797, study PRJNA524170) | human gut metagenome | biome: Human fecal sample; material: Feces; isolation source: fecal sample from pouch patient p36 | host: Homo sapiens | place: Israel: Tel-Aviv | collected 2016-12-04 | reverse complement strand
CTCGGGTTTCTGAACTTGAAGATGACATCTTGACAGGCAAAGTGACAAACTCAACATTTATCAACTTTGAACGCAAATACAGTCAGATTGCAGACAGCTTATTAAAACAGGTTGAAGCACTCGCAGAGGACGCAGCGCCTTACATCGTCCGTTTATCAACTGATAATGGCTACAATTTTAAAAACGGTCAAGGTACAAGCACAATCACAGCTAAACTCGAGAAGTATAGCAAGATTGTTAATGCGAAATGGAAATGGCTTATCAATAACAGCGTTGTCAGCGAGACTTCAAGTGTTAAAATCAATGCTAGTCAAGTTAACGGTACGCTAAATGTTGTGGCAGTTGCAATTGTTGGTGGTAACGAGGCAGCTCGTGAATATATCACATTCACCAATGCTGATGATGGTGTCGGTATTAAATCGATTACGCGCTACTACACGACTAACAACCAAGCAGAGGACGTCACGGTTGCCGGTCAAAACTGGTCTACTAAACCAGCGACTGTCACAGCAGACAACAAGTACATGTGGTCGTATGACGTCATCACGTACACGAATGACACAAGTTTAGTTACTGAACCAGCCGTTATTGGTGCTCGAGGGGATGACGGTCTGGATGCCGACACGACAGGTGTCACAGAAGCACTTGACAAAGCTAAGCAAGAATTGACTGCTTTATCAGCAAATATCGAAAAAGTGCGAGATGATTCGCTTGCAGCAGTCAATGAAGCTAAACAGCAGCTTACTACTGTAGCTGACGATTTGTCTAAAGCCAAAACAGACTTGCAAAACGCAGTTAGCGCGGTTGACACGAAAGCTACGAATTTAAAGAGTGATGTATCAAATCTCAATACAAGTTTGTCTAACACAGCTAAAGCGTTGCAGACACAAGGCACGACATTAGCCAATCAAGCTAAAGAGTTACAGACACAAGCTAGTCAGTTAACGGAGCAAGCAAAAGCGCAAGAGACGTTAACTACACGGGTAGAAAATGTTGAGACTACTGCTAACGGCACTAAGACGACAGTCAGCGAATTAAGTAAAACAGTTACTCAAAATGGCAAAGACATTACAAGTGTGTCGAACCGTACTAAGACGGTTGAAACTGGTTTAACTAGTGCTAAGACGTCAATTAGTGAACTACAAACAAGTGTATCAACAGCTCAAACTGATTTAACGAATCTGACTAAGCGAACTAAGACTGTTGAAGATGGCTTGACAGGAACTAAAACTAATCTTAGTGAGTTAACACAAACTGTTTCAAACGATGGTAAGACGATTGCTAGTCTAACCAGTCGAACTAAAACGGTAGAGGACAGCGTAAGTGGTCTTAAGACTACGATGTCAAGCGTGCAGAAAGATTTAACTGCTGTTACAACTCGCACTAAAACAGTTGAAGATGATTTGTCAGGAACTAAAACAACATTATCACAAGTACAGACAACAGCTAACAGTGCTAGTCAGAAAACAGCTGCTTTAGAAACTGGGTTGAATGGGTTGAGCGCGAAGTTTGAAACTTTGAAAATCGGTGGCACGAATCTTTTGCTTTATTCGGGCGACCCATGGAAAGCTCCAAACGATTACTATCAATTCAACGGTGCCACAAAGACAGATGAAATGTTAAATGGTTCTGTCGTGTACAAGACACGCTCTATCTGGTCAAGACTAGCGATGAATTGGGGCAAACAGCTAATTGATAAGCCAGATGTTAAAGTCGGCGACGAGTACACATATTCGGTCTACGTGAGAACTGACCAAGAATCTCCAATTAAAGCACGGCTATTCTTTAGATATAGCGGTCAAAGTAGTGCCGAAGATATGACGGGTGAAAAGCTCATTACACAAGAATGGCAGCGATTTACGAAGACATTCACCGTTACTCAAAAAATGTTGTCTGATTCCTCTAAGTTGAACTGGGTTGGTTTCGAACAAACATCAAACAGCGAAGATGGAAAATTTGTTTATTATGCTTGCAATAAGTTGGAACGTGGGAACATCGCGACCGATTACAGTCCAAACGAAGCCGACCTCGAGCAAAAGGTTTCTGAATATAAGCAAACCGCAGACCAAAACTACGCAAGCTTGCAAACGACTGTTCAAAATCTGGACGGAACAGTGCAACAGAACAAGACCACTGCTGAACAAACGGCAGCAGGTTTTAAGACACGCATTGAAAGTCTGGAGACGTACAAGGACGGTGAAACCACACGAGCTAATCAATACTTCGAACTAGCTAAGACTGAAACAGCACGGCAATTGACTGCTGAACGCACAGCAATTGCTAAGGACTACGTGGCTAAGTCAACATATACTAGTGATGTGACTGGCGTTCGGAATGACTTAACAGCAACGACCACAACTGCAAACACGACCAAAACAAATCTTGCTAACTATCAAGCTAGCAATGATAAGGCGGTCGCTAACTTACAAAGCAATCTGCAAACAGCGAATGGTAATATTAGCAATTTGCAGACGAAAGTTGAAGCAGTGCCTGGGCAAATTACAAGTGCGGTGTCTGCTGTTGAAGGGAAGATACCGACAAGTATCGGCGGTAGGAATCTCTGGATTCAATCGAAAGCTACTGGTGGTTTCGTAGAAGAAACGCTACCAGACAACCATATTACGGGTCAGAAGAAGTGCTATCGTATTCCAAACAATAAGGAGCTAAGTTTTAATATAGAACCAGATTTCAGTTCTAGACTTTATCGCAAAGTCACTTTTAGCGCTTGGGTTAAATACGAGAATGTTGTTCAAGGCACGAACGGCTGGAATGTATTTAATTGTTTTAAACACACGTTGTATTGCAAAAACAGCTCGACAGGCGCGACTTCGACTGCTAGCTATCTAACGTTAGGAGGTTTTGTTGGCACATCTGATTGGAAGTATATAACGTACACATACGACTATGCAGCTAACAAGTCATACGACCAGCTTAAAACTACTATTCGTTTTAACCTCGAAGGTGCTAAAAGCGGTACAGCTTGGGTGACTGGTGTCAAGGTCGAAGTTGGTTCAATTCCGTCTGATTACACGCCAGCACCAGAAGACACAGTTAGCCAAATTAGCTCGCTATCCAGTCAAATTCAGCAAACCGCAGATGGCATGACGTTGCTTGCTACTAAGACAGAGCTTAACACAGCTAAATCTGACTTGCAATCTGGTATCACCACAGCTACCGATAAAGCTAATACAGCCCAAAGCACAGCCGACAACAATGCTAAAACAATCAGTACTCATACGACACAGATTAGCGCATTAAATACTGGCTTATCTACCAAAGTCTCACAGACTGACTTCAATACGCTAAGCGGTCGTGTGACTACTGCAGAAAACAATATCACAGCAAAAGCCAACGAGTTGAGCAGTAAGATTACGAGCGTCGAGAGCAAGATTCCGACAAGTGCTGGCGGCAGGAATTACATCAAGAACTCGGAATACCGCAAGACGTCGATATATGTTAACGATAGTCAGGTGCAAGATGAAGCATTTGATATATCAACGGCGTTTTGGCAAAACAGCAATGTTTATGCAAAAAAAATCAAGTTGTCGTTTTATTATCAACCTAGCGTTGCATATGCAACTGAACGGCAATTTTCAGTGTATTTCAGAGCTAGCCCTTGGCCGTTAATTGGTGTAGTGACTTATCCAGCTAACACTACCAGACTAATTAAATACACAATAGCAATGACAAACGGGCTACCAGCTAATTTTACAGCCAGTCAAATTTTCATGCGATTTAATGGCAATCTTGATAAAGGACGCTATCACGACATTAGTAAGGTGATGTTAGAAGTCAGTGACGTTTTTAGCGATTGGCAACCCGCACCCGAAGACTACGACAGCAAGCTAGCCAGTGCACAGTCTGAAATCAAGCAGACAACAGACTCAATCAAAGCCAGTGTATCTTCGTTGGATAGTTCAACAGTCAAGAGTTCTAGCTTGACTATTAATGCAGATGGAATTGTTATGAAAGCTGGTAAGTCAACAACTGATGTTGCCAATGCGATTGGTTCTTATTTTGCTGTTAACCAAAACGCTATCAACATATTTTCGGACAAGATTAATGTCAAAGGCAACATGATTGTTAGCGGAGCGATTACCAGTGACAAGATAGCTTCAAACTCTATTGACGCATCTAAAATAGCTGCTAATGCTATCACAGCGAATATGATTACTGGGGGACAACTAAGGAGTACAAACGGAGCGACTGTGTTCGATTTAAACGCAGGAACGCTAACTTTTAATAATAACTACGGGTATATACAACGTGTCGCTGGTGACAAAATCTTTGAAATTACAACTTATCTGGGCAAGTCCCTCGTTGACTCACAAGATTATCTGACTTCCGCTTTTAACGTTAGAAAAAGCGATAACAGTAGACAGTCTGGTATACAATTCTCTCTTTACAACACGCTAGATAACCAACCTACAGCCACTGCTAAAATAAACTCTGACTCACTTAATTTATATAATTCTCAAAATACAAAGTTATTCTCGGTGAATGGTAGAAGTACTTATCTGGGTAATTTTAATATACAAGGTTGGGGAGATATTCCTGTCGCTCAGGTATATGGCGGGTTAATTGTTAAAGATATAGGCATTGGCGGTCATATAAAACCACTCTTACAGGTCGTGGAAGAACTATGCAAAAAAGCTGGTATTACGTGGATCTAATGAAGTAACATAAAAGGAGATAAAAATGAATAAAATTCAAGAGTTAATTCAACAAAAATTAGCGTTAGAAATTGCAAACAAAGCAATTCAGATTGCAGGTTTAGAAGCGGAGCTAGAACAAGCGCGAGAAACAATTGCAAAATTAGAGTCTCAGCTTGAAACAGCAGCTGATTTGAAAGGAGGTGATGAATAATGAGAGCATGGAACGTTGTCGGAAAATACCCAATTTATACCGATGGTAAAATCACACACACTGAAATCACACTAGCCACTTTGTCAGGTAGTTACGGCACATTTACTGAACGTGTCATTGGCGACCAAACTGGTAAAACCAACGATGAACTTATTGAATTAGCTCGTGATGCTTATTTCAAAACTGAATATGCTGATAAAGCTATGCCAGAGGCAGTGCAGAAAGTTGATGAGATGTCAAATAAGTTTAACGAAAAATCTATTGAGTACCAAGAAAAAATTGACCAAATGCAAGCTGCCATTGACAAATCTGAGAAGATGACCCAATTAGCAACAGCTACATTGAATGAATTGATTAATAAAATGTATCCTGATGGAGGTGCTACTGATGGTGCAACTGAAGGTACTACAGATGAAACTACTGAAGAAAATTAAAAATATTTATATAGGAGGAAAAACAATGATGATTAATTATTTTGCAATGCAAATCGAATTAGGTTGGATTACTATTGAAGCTGTACCAAAACGCTTCCGTAAACAAGTACAAGAGCTCTTAGATTTGTCACACGCAGGCTTGCAAGACGAAAAATAGGTTTTAGGAAGCGGTGGATTATGCGTAACGAATTTCTATCAGGAATTTTCTCGTTGGTTGCCAGTCTGGTCGGTACTTTTGGCGGTATTATCACTAGTACAAAACTGATTAACTATCAAATCAACGAATTAAAGAAACGCGTTGACAAGCACAATAATGTGATCGAGCGTACATTTAGATTGGAAGAACATAGTAGATATGTTGATGAACGCATCGCACGTCTGGAAAGCGAGGTTGAGAAATGAAAAATTATTTTGAAAAATTGGGAATCAAAATTTTAAAAACTATGGCGCAATCAGCAGTTGGCGTCATCGGTGCTAGTACATTAATTTCACAGGTCGATTGGAGAGTGGTTGTTTCAACCGCTCTTTTATCTGGTCTCGTTTGTGTGCTGACTAATTTGTCTGATTTGAAGGAGGAAGATGTTAATGAAGATTAAACGATTATTATTAGGCGCATTATTAGGCGCTAGTATTCTTTTACAATCAACGGCTTACGCCGCAGTTGGTGACCAAGGTGTGGACTGGTCACGGTACCAAGGCGCTAACGGTGTCTTCGGTTACAGTCATGACAAGTTTGCCATTTGTCAAATTGGCGGTGTTAACGGCGGCGGTATATACGGTCAATCAACGTATGAGACACAAGTTGCATCAGCGATTGCACAAGGCAAGCGTGCTCATACTTACATTTGGTACCAAGTCGGAGGGAATGCAAGTCTTGGTGAGCAAGTACTAAATACATTCTTACCACAGGTTCAAACACCTAAAGGTTCAATTGTAGCTTTGGATTACGAAAGTGGTGCTAGCCCTGATAAACAAGCGAATACCAACGCTATTCTGCACGGTATGCGCATGATTAAAGCGGCTGGCTATACACCTATGTATTATAGTGGCAAGCCTTACACAGTAGCTAACGTGTATGTTGACCAAATCATCCGTGAGTTCCCTAATTCGCTTTGGATGGCTGCTTATCCAGATTACAATGTGACACCAGTGCCAAATTATAACGTCTTCCCGAGCATGGACGGTGTAGCAATTTATCAATTTACGTCAACATATATTGCTGGTGGACTTGACGGGAACGTCGATTTGACTGGCATTACTGACAATGGTTATACTAAGAACAATAAACCAGAAACTGAAACACCATCAATTTCCCCAGGTCAACAAGCTGATAATACGCAAAAATCAGATATTGCTGTAGGAAACCAAGTTAAGGTTAAATTTGGTGCCAATGCATGGGCGACTGGTGAAGCTATTCCAACTTGGGTTAAAGGTCGCACTTACAACGTAGCTCAAGTGTCTGGCAATCGTGTGTTGTTAGCAGGCATTAATTCATGGATTAATAAAGCAGACGTTGAAATTATTTCAGTTTCATCTGCGCCAATTCAAGCGCCAGCTACTAACACATACACAGTACGTTCTGGAGACACACTTTCTAGCATTGCTTCAAAATTTGGGACAAGCTACCAAGCACTAGCTAGCTTGAATGGTATTTCAAATCCAAATCTCATCTATGTTGGTCAAGCATTGCGTGTCAATGGTTCAGCAAGCGCTGGTTCAGTTTACTATACAGTGCGAGCAGGTGATAACCTATCAAGCATTGCAAGTCGTTACGGTACTAGCTACCAATCAATTGCTAGTCTCAATGGTCTAACTAATCCAAACTTGATTTATGCTGGGCAAACACTTAAAATTAAATAGTAAACACTTTTACGCTCTCAGCTTTTGCTGGGGGTGTTTTTTGCGTTAAAGCATAAAAAGTAAAAAAATAATGTAAAAAATAAAAAAATATGTTATATTAAGAATGTAACTATGGATTAATATAGTTACAATAAAATGACAAAGGGTGATTTTTATGAATAAAAGAACAACCTTTTTGACTGCTAATAACAATTTTTTTAGAGGTATAGCTCGTGTTGTTGATTTAGGGTCTACACGTAATAAGAATGCTTATAATTTCTCCAAATCGGAAGAAGAAGCTGACAAAAAAGCCTTATTAAGTGACTGGACCGTAGTTGGAGATGATATTAGAGAAGCATATGAGTGGTTCAAACAAAAAGAAGCATAAAGATCGTTTATCAGAGGAACGAATGATTGAATTACTTGAGGAACAACCGGAGGAAATTCAGGACGGAGTTGCGGATAAGATAATTGCAAAACGCGTTCAAAGTTTAACTTATTCAGGTCCAATTCCCCACCCTGCTTTGTTGAAAGAATTTAACGAAGTTATTCCTAATGGTGCGGACAGGATTATGACAATGGCTGAAAAACAGTCTAGTCACAGGCTTAAACTAGAAGAGGATATTGTTAAAGCAAACAATAGAGATAGTTTGCTTGGAGTAATTTTTGGAGGATGTATAGCTTTGTCAGCTATAATTGGTGGTATTTGGTTAATAAGTATCAATAAGAGTCCTCAAGGATTAGGAATTATAATAACATCATTAGTAGGTCTAGTAAGTGTTTATTTGACAGGAAGGCATCAAGATAAAAAAGATTTGAAATCAAAACAAGATTTCACAGAAGATTAATTTCCCTAGCATAAGCTAGGTTTTTTGTGTTATAATAGGCGTGTAAATAGAAGATAGGGCTTTACATTACACATGAGTTTTGAGCTAGCTTTTGCTAGCTCTTTTTTATTTTGGCTCTGTTTTAAATTAGTGTTGATAATACAAAATTTTCGCATAATTCACTTCATTTGGTGTAGTATAATAAATGTGCAAACATTTGTTTAGGTGGTGGGTTCTATGGCGAAAAAGAACAGCCGCGTTTGTTTAAAACAAGAAAAAATTATATAAATAATTAGTTTGACATATAATGACAATAAGTTTTATAATAGTGCAATCAGCAAATTATTACATAAGTTATGAATTTATGGGGTGAATTTTATGAGTGAAAACAACGTTAAAAACAATGTCGGCGACAAGGATGAAAAGAATTATAATTACTACTTTCCACTTTTTACGGGAATAGGACTTGTCTTTGGTGCGGTACTTAACCAGATAGCAATAGGATTATGTTTAGGTGTTGTTGTTGGTCTTATTTTAGATTATAAAAAGAAAAAAGTAGATTAAAATTAAAGTTTAATATAAAAAGTGGACAGATTCCCTGTCCACTTTTTAATTACTCAATATCAACACTTATTTAAAACAGAACCTTTTAATTTTGTTGACGTCAACAAAATTGGCAGCCATGCACGTTTATGGTATAATAGATGCATAAGTAGTTGAGAGGTCTTACTTATAATATTTGGCAGAGAGTGGGCTGACGAGCGCACGTTAAAGAGAAGTACGTTTTGGACTAGCGTGAGCTAGTCCTTTTTTATTGCTGTTATAACCACAAAAATAAGAAAAGTCCGCTTTAACGGACTAAAATTTTAAAAAAATATCAAAAAAGTTTATAAAAAAGCGTTGACGTATATTTAAATATACGATATAATATACTTGTAAGATAAAGAAAGACGAAAGAGGTAAACAAAATGAAAGAAATTATGACACGAGCTTGGGAAATTGCAAAACAAGGTCAATCTAAATTTGGTGGCAAAGTTAGCGAATACATTTCAGAAGCTTTAAAAGAAGCATGGTTTGAATATCGTTCAAAAAAAGAAGAAAATACTTCAGCTAAAATAGAAGTAGTCCTTGCTAAATTAAGAAGAAATCAAAAATTTACAATCGCAACATTGATTGAACAATCACACGAACTTGAATTTAATGAAGTGATGCACAAAGCTGGTGCTTACTATGGTATCGAAGTAATCGCCGATGGCGACAAAGCTACTACAGTATACGTTAGCGAACGTACTTGGGAAGCGGCTTAATTGATAAAAGCGAGGTATTTAAAATGAAAAAAACAGACATTATTAACGAAGCAAACAAAGGCCAAAATTTAGTATGGGATTTAGTACACATCCTTGAAGCTGAAGGTAAAATTGAAAAAATAGATAAAATTCGTAAACCGGCTGTATATATTTCTAAAAATCAACAATTAATTAACTTGTCAGAAACTGAAATTTTAATTATCGAAAGAAAATCAGCAGCAGGCGCAATCGTTAACTATCGACTTATCACTTACGATTTGATTTCTGGCACTACCAAAGGTGCTTACAATCCGTTTAGCAAATAAAAAAACAGCAGTCGTAATGACTGCTGTTGTATAAAGGAGAAAAAATGATTATCAATACATCGCGAATTGAACACGTTTTAACAAACAAAGCAATACCAGCTTATACGTTAGAAGCGGAAACTGGTATGTCTAGAATGACAATAGGAAAAATCAGAAAAGGAGAAGCTAAAGTTGAGAATATAACATTAAAAAATATTATGTCAATCCAGAAATGGATTGACAGCGGGAGCTATACTTTTAGCTATGATTACAGCAATTTATTAAGCGAAGTCCTAGCTGATAAAGCAGAAGGACTTTTCAACGAATATATGTACATCGTTCGAGGTGATTGGAACGAACTACTGGAATGCGCACCAATCGTCGATTATTATTATTCGCTTGATGAAGTTGAAAATGAAGATGAAGTTGTTCAAAAAATGCCTGTTGATCAAGTTATTAACGAGATGAAAAAATTTAACCAAATTCTTTAAAAAACGCTTGACGTATATTTAAATATACGATATAATATACTTGTAAGATAAAGAAAGATAAAAGAGGTAAATGAAATGAAAACAATTAAATTTAACAACAAAGTCGTAGCTGTACCAGCTGAAACAATCGTGGAATATTTGGAATATCGCAAACTCGGTAAAGAACTTGAAGAATTTTACAGCGAAGGTCTTAACCAAGCGCAAGATAATCTGGCTCAAAATATTATGATTTGGGCTAATGACATCGCAGGTCTCAATACTAGTTTGCCAGAACTTGAACCAGAACTCGAAAAACTCGCTCTTGAACTTATCTAATAAATTATGTTATACTATAAGTGCCTCTTTCGAGGTACTTTTTTTATCTTACAAATTGCACCCGATTTTTCCGGGTGTTTTTTAGTGCAATAAAAAAGCCTTGTCCATAAAAGCTTAAGGCGGGGAATAGGCGGGGACGAGTGCTAGAAAGCGCGTAGTAGAGCGTGAGAATATTTTATGTTATAATGATATTTACGGATTAATCAAGTAAAGGGGTGAGTACAAGATGATTGAAACAAGCAAGCACCAAGAACGAGTGATTTTGCTAGGAGTTGAGTTGCCTGACACAGAAAACTTTGAAATGTCAATGGAAGAATTGGCGTCACTCGCTGAAACAGCAGGTGCTGAGGTGGTCTCATCTTATCGTCAAAAACGTGAGAAATATGATAGCAAATCTTTGATTGGTTCAGGGAAATTAGCTGAAATCAAAGCGATTGTTGACGCTGATGCGATCGATACTGTGATTGTCAACGACCGCTTAACGCCACGTCAAAATGTTAATTTGGAAGCAGAACTTGGCGTTAAAGTTATTGACCGTATGCAGTTGATTCTAGATATTTTTGCCATGCGTGCCCATAGTCACGAAGGTAAATTGCAAGTTCATCTGGCTCAACTCAAATACATGTTGCCACGTCTTGTTGGTCAGGGGGTTATGCTTAGCCGACAAGCAGGTGGAATTGGTAGTCGTGGACCTGGTGAAAGTCAGTTAGAGCTTAACCGTCGTTCGATTCGCAATCAAATTTCAGATATTGAACGTCAACTGAAAATCGTTGAGAAGAATCGTGAAACTGGTCGAGAAAAACGCACTGAGTCACAAGTCTTTAAAATTGGTTTGATTGGTTACACAAATGCTGGTAAATCAACGATTATGAACGTTTTGACAAATGATAAGCAGTATGAAGCTGATGAATTGTTTGCGACTTTGGATGCGACGACAAAGCAAATTTATTTGCAAAATCAATTTCAAGTGACTCTCACGGATACGGTTGGATTTATTCAAAATTTACCGACAGAATTGGTGGCAGCCTTTAAGTCAACCTTGGAAGAAAGCCGTCATGTTGATTTGCTGCTACACGTGATTGATGCCAGCGACCCAAATCATGCTGAACACGAAAAAGTTGTTCTGAATCTGTTAAAAAATCTAGATATGTTGGATATTCCACGTTTAGCTGTTTATAATAAGATGGATGTGGCAGAGCATTTTGCAGCGACAGCTTTTCCAAATGTGCGTATTTCTGCGCGTGATAAAGATGCTCGTTCACTTTTGCGCCGTTTGATTATCAATGAAATTCGTGAGATTTTTGAACCATTTAGCATTCGTGTTCACCCAAATCAAGCCTATAAGCTATACGATTTAAATAAAATCGCGCTGCTTGATCGTTATGATTTTGCAGAAGAATACGAAACCATCACTGGTTACATTAATCCAAAAAATAGATGGAGACTAGAAGAATTCTATGACTGATTATATAAGTTTAGCTTTAAAATACGGTGGCTTTACGTCACTAGATAAAGTATACTTGCAAAATGTTTTGGAGGATTTAACAGATGAGCAAAAATTGAGTTTCATCACACCACCTCCAAGTGTTATCAATGCTTATTTTGCAGAAATGTATCAAAAACAATCTCCGCAAGCCGCAACAGATTATTATTTTGAACTATCAAAAGAATTGCAGCTTTTAAATGATAAGCCATCTTTTGACGAACATAAGCCTTTTATTCGTTTGAATTTATCGGGAAAATCATATGGTTTCACTTATGAAAATGATAAAGAGGTTGCTCGTATCTTTTCTGAAAAAGATGAAGCTTTGACAAAAGATGTCTTGTTTGAATTGGCTCAAGTCTTTCCTCAATATAAAATTTATGTTGAAGATGGCAAGATCAAAATGTCAAAAATCAATTTTGATGACCAAGAACTTGAAGACCTCACACCAGAAAGTAGTTTGCTCAGTCATGTTTCAAAATTAAAAGGAAATATGGTTAAGCTAAAAAGTTTTAATCGCGATGAATTGTTAGACTTGCTAGCTCACTATCAAGGGCAAGTTTATTATACGTTTGATCAACGTGAATTTATCGCTTATGTAAAAGTATCGTAATAGGAAGGATAAGTAAAAACTTCGGTTTTTATAGGTATATATGGAATTACAATTTTTGGGAACAGGAGCGGGTCAGCCCTCAAAGTCACGTAATGTGTCAAGCTTAGTGTTAAAGTTACTTGACGAGATTAATGAGGTGTGGATGTTTGACTGTGGTGAAGGAACACAGCGTCAGATTTTAGAAACAACGATCCGTCCTCGTAAAGTGAAACGCATTTTTATCACGCACTTGCACGGTGACCACATTTTTGGTCTTCCTGGCTTTTTGGCAAGTCGTGCTTTCCAAGCAAATGAAGAACAAACTGACCTTGATATTTATGGTCCTGTTGGTATTCGTTCATACGTTTTGAACAGTTTGCGCTTGTCTGGTGCACGTTTGCCATACCGTATTCATTTTCATGAATTTGACGAAAACAGTCTTGGAAAAATCATGGAAACTGATAAATTTGTGGTGTATGCTGAGAAATTGGACCACACTATTTTCTGTATTGGTTACCGTGTGATGCAAAAAGATTTGGAAGGAACACTTGATGCTGAAGCGTTGAAAGCTGCAGGTGTGCCATTTGGTCCATTATTTGGAAAAATCAAGAGTGGTCAAGATGTTGTCTTAGAAGATGGGACAAAAATCATTGCCAAAGATTACATCTCAGCACCGAAAAAAGGAAAAGTTATCACTGTTTTAGGCGATACACGTAAGACTGATGCTAGTGTGCGCCTTGGTTTGGGAGCTGATATTTTGGTTCACGAATCTACATATGGTAAGGGTGATGAAAAAATTGCTCGTAAGCATGGGCACTCAACAGGTACTCAAGCTGCTCAAATTGCTAAAGAAGCATCAGCTAAACGCTTATTGCTTAATCACATCAGTGCACGTTTCTTGGGACGCGAATGCAAACAAATCGAAAACGATGCTCAAGAAATTTTTGAAAATACACACTTGGTTAAAGATTTGGAAGAAATTAGCTTATGAGAATAATTGCTATTACAGGAGCAACAGGTGGACTTGCCAAAGAAATTGTCAAACAGTTACCATCTGATGACTTTGTGATTGCCTTAGGACGTAATGTAAAAAAACTTGAAGCCTGTTATGTTGAACGTCCTAACACAGTTTGCTACGAACTTGATATGTCAAGTGATGAAGCGATTGGGGCAATGGTTGAAAAACTATATGCTGAACATGGTTACATCGATGTCTTTATCAATAACGCTGGTTATGGTGATTTTAGTGAGTTTGATGCTTATACAACCGCTGAAATTCGTGACATGTTTGATATCAACACCTTTGCGACGATGACTTTTTCACGTTTGGTTGGGCATAAGATGAAGAAAGCTGGGTACGGCCATATTGTCAATATTGCCAGCATCGCTGGGTTGATTGCGTCAGCAAAATCATCAGTTTATTCTGCAACAAAATTTGCTGTGATTGGTTTTTCAAATGCGCTACGTTTGGAATTAGCTGATAGCAATGTTTATGTGACAACGATTAATCCTGGACCGATTGCAACAAGCTTTTTTGACAAGGCAGATCCATCTGGAGAATACTTAAAGAGTGTTGGACGTTTTGTTTTGCAACCAGAAGAAGTTGCTAGACGTACGGTTGCCATTTTAGGTAAGAACAAGCGTGAAGTGAACATGCCTTGGTCAATAGCTGCAGCACACAAATTCTATACTCTTTTCCCAAAGATTGCTGATTTTTTAGCACGAAAAGTTTTTAATTATAAATAACCTCCTTTCAATTCTACATAAGAAGTGAGAAGTGAATGATAACAAGTAAATACAATTGGAAAAATATTGAAAAAGAGCCAGATGATGGCTTTTTTGAAGTGACAAAAAAAGAAAATATAACGGCATTAGCCAGCAAAATCCTATACAGTCGTGGCGTTGACAACGACGAAAAACTAACTCAATTTTTATCGAATGATTTGTCACAACTTCACGATCCATATCTTTTGCACGATATGGACAAGGCAGTCGCCCGCATTCGTCAAGCTATTGAAAATTATGAACAAATCTTGGTTTATGGTGACTATGATGCCGACGGGATGACCAGCGCTAGTATCATGAAAGAAGCGTTGGAAATGCTTGGGGCTGAGGTTCAAGTCTATCTTCCTAACCGATTTGTTGATGGTTATGGACCAAATGAATCGGTTTATAAGTATTTCATCGAGCAACAACAGGTTTCTTTGATTATTACGGTGGATAATGGCGTAGCTGGACATGAAGCTATTAGCTATGCACAAAGTCAAGGAGTAGATGTCATTGTTACTGACCACCATGGCTTACCAGCAGAGCTTCCAGACGCATTTGCCATTGTACATCCAGAGTATCCAGAAGCTAACTATCCTTTTAGATATTTAGCAGGATGTGGTGTTGCCTTCAAAGTGGCTTGTGCCCTATTAGAATCCATCCCAACCGAAATGTTAGACTTGGTTGCTATCGGAACGATTGCCGATATGGTTAGTCTAACAGATGAAAATCGTATCATGGTCAAGGTTGGGCTTGAAATGCTCAAGCAGACCGAACGCATTGGTCTCATGGAGCTTATGAAAGTATCTGATATTGACATGTCAGATGTTAATGAGGAAACTGTTGGGTTTAAAATTGCACCGCAGCTAAATGCTCTTGGTCGTCTAGATGATCCAAATCGAGCTATTGAATTATTGACTGGTTTTGATGATGAAGAAGCGCTAAGTATTGCGCAAATGATTAATGCCAAGAATGAAGAACGTAAAGAAATTGTTCAAAAAATTTACGATGAAGCCATGGGCATGGTTGATCTTGACAAGCCTGTGCAGGTGTTGGCAAAAGAAGGCTGGCATCCAGGTGTTCTAGGAATTGTCGCTGGTCGTATTTTGGAGCACATTGCTCAGCCAGTTATTGTCTTAAACATTGAAGACGGTATGGCAAAAGGCTCTGCTAGAAGTATTGAGGCAATCAATATCTTCCATGCACTTGATGACCACCGTGATTTATTTGAAGCTTTTGGTGGACATGCTGGTGCTGCAGGAATGACCTTGCCAGTTGATAACTTAGCGCAATTGTCACAAGTTTTATGTGATTACATTGCTGAAAATGATATTAATTTAGCTCAGAAAAAGACTTTGATCATTGATGAAGTGCTGGACTTGTCAGAAATTGATTTGGACACTGTTAAAAGTCTTGAGAAGATCGCACCTTTTGGGATGGATAATGCTAAGCCAGTCTTTGAAATCAAAGACCTTACTGTTAAACAAGCACGTACCATGGGGCAAAATGGCACTCACTTGAAATTAAAAATTGCTCAAGGAAGTACGGCGGTTGACCTTGTTGCCTTTAACCAAGGTCATTTGGTACAAGAATTCCAGCAAGCGCAGAACCTGTGCCTTGCCGTTACTTTGTCAATCAACAAATGGAACGGGCAAACCACAGTTCAGTTGATGCTTGAAGACGCGCGTGTTGACGGCGTTCAGTTGATTGATATTCGTTCCAAAAATGCCAGTCTTCCTGAACGTGTTCCTGTTTTGAGTGAAGACACCAGTGCCAGTGAAGTGGTTGTACTAGATATTCCTGATAAGGCTGAAGAACTCAAATCCCTTTTTGTCGGTCGACAATTTGATGCCATTTACTTTAAAAATCACATCAAACGAGCTTATTATTTGACTGGCTATGGAACTCGCGAACAATTTGCTAAGTTGTATAAAACGATTTATCAATTCCCTGAATTTGATGTTCGTTACAAGCTGAAAGAATTGAGTCATTATCTTAATATTCCTGATATTCTTTTGGTCAAAATGATTCAAATTTTTGATGAATTGGATTTTGTAACTATCACAGATGGAGTGATGGTCGTCAATAAAGGTGCTGAGAAACGCAGTATTTCTGATAGTAAAATTTATCAAAATCTTAAGCAAGAAGTGAAATTTCAAGAGCTCATGGCACTTGGAACGCCACAAGAAATTTATGACTGGTTGATGAACTAGACTAAAAAGTTACGTTGCTTAGCTCAGCGTAGCTTTTTTAGCTTTTTGTTATAGAAAACGTTTGCTTAAAAATTGAAAATTTTTTTAATTGAAAACTTTTTTAATTGGAACTATAATGAGACTGCAAAGTTGTAGATGACTTTTAAAGTATTTTTTAAAGGAGTTTTTTTATGTGTACTGCAATTACTTATACAACTAAAGATAATTACTTTGGTCGAAATCTTGATTTGGACTTTTCTTACAATGAAACGGTAACGATTTGTCCTCGAAATTATCCTTTTTCGTTTAGACACCAAGGAGAAAATAACAGCCATTTTGCCATGATTGGAATGGCAACAGTAGTGGCTGATTACCCACTTTATTACGAAGCAGTTAATGAAAAAGGTTTAGGAATGGCAGGTTTGAATTTCCCTGAAAATGCCGACTATAAAGAAGTAGCAGAAGGGAAAGACAACCTTGCATCTTTTGAATTGATTCCGTGGTTCTTATCACAATGCCAATCTGTTGCTGAAGTTAAGAAACTTTGCCAAAATCTTAACGTCACAAATGAAGCATTTAGTGATGATTTTCAACCAAGTCCTTTGCACTGGTTGATTGCAGACCGCAATGAAGCTATTGTGTTGGAATCTGTGGCTAGTGGTCTTAAGGTTTATGATAACCCAACAGGTGTTTTGACAAATAACCCAACTTTTGATAAACAATTATTCAATTTGAACAATTATCGTCACGTTTCTCCAAAAGTTTCTGACAATCTCTTTTCTACAGAAATTACCTTAGACACTTATAGCCGAGGAATGGGGGGCCTTGGTTTGCCTGGGGATTTATCATCAATGTCACGCTATGTTAAGGTAGCTTTTACTAAATTAAATTCAGTAGCAGAAGATACAGAAGTATCTAGTGTTAACCAGTTCTTCCATATTTTGAAATCCGTTGAACAACAAAAAGGGTTATGTTACGTGGATGAAAGCGGCAAATACGAATACACCATTTACAGTTCATGTATCAACACAGAAAAATGTATTTATTACTACACAACTTACGATAATTCACAGATTACAGCTGTCGATATGCATAAGGAAAATTTGGATAATAACAAGTTAGTTACTTATCCATTGATTAAAGATTGGCAAGTGAATTATCAAAATTAAGGTCTTGAAAATTTATTACCTAAATCCCCTTCTTTTTTTCGAAAAATATGATATAATGAAATGTAAAACATTTTTGGCAAAAAGCCCATAGAAAGAAGAAAATGGATTTAAAAAATTATATCGCTACAATTGAAAACTATCCTAAAGAAGGGGTCACTTTCCGTGATATTTCTCCTTTGATGGCAGATGGAAATGCTTATAGCTATGCTGTTCGCGAAATTGTACAGTATGCTACTGACAAGAAGATCGACATGATTGTTGGCCCAGAGGCACGCGGATTTATCGTCGGATGCCCAGTTGCATTTGAACTTGGAATTGGTTTCGCACCAGTTCGTAAACCTGGTAAATTACCACGTGAAGTAATCTCAGCTGATTACGAAAAAGAGTACGGCATTGATACACTATGTATGCATGCTGATGCTATCAAACCTGGACAACGTGTCCTTATCGTTGATGACCTTTTGGCAACAGGTGGTACTGTGAAAGCTACTATCGAAATGGTAGAACGCCTTGGTGGTATCGTTGCTGGATGTGCATTCCTTGTTGAATTGGATGGATTGAACGGACGTAAAGCACTTGAAGGTTATGATACGAAAGTCTTAATGAATTTCCCAGGATAATTATAGCTAAAAACTATAACTACCTAAAGAAATTATATAATTGAAAACTATATCTCCATCTTTTATAATATTACTTAAATATAATATTATAGAGTGGAGATATTTTCATGCCAATAAAACTTGATAAAGAATTACCGGCCTTAGACATTTTGCGCAAAGAGAATGTCTTCATCATGGATAATAAACGAGCAAAGCATCAAGATATTAGACCGATGGATTTTCTCATCGTTAACTTGATGCCAACAAAAGAAGTGACAGAGACACAACTCTTGCGTTTGCTAGCCAATACGCCTTTGCAGATTAATGTTGAATTCCTCTATATGACTAGTCACAAGTCAAAAAATACAACGGCTGAGCATTTAGAAACCTTCTATAAAACTTTTGCGGATGTTAAACATAAGTATTATGATGGGTTGATTATCACGGGTGCTCCAGTTGAAACTTTGGCTTATGAGGAAGTGGATTATTGGGATGAATTGTGCCAAATCTTTGATTGGGGAAAATCTCATGTCTATTCAACCTTGCACTTGTGTTGGGGAGCGCAAGCTGGACTCTATTACAAATATGGTATTAAGAAGGTTTTGCTAGAGGAAAAATTATCAGGCATCTTTTCTCAAAATGTCAAACAACCTTCTAATCCGATTGTCCGTGGGTTTGATGACTGCTTTATGGCGCCGCATTCTAGGTATACAGAAGTTCGTCATGAAGATGTTGCTAAGGTTGATCGATTAGAAGTAATTGCTGAAGGTCCCACAGTTGGTTTGTCTATCGTAGCTAGTAAAGATTTGCGCGAGGTTTATAGCTTTGGACATTTGGAATACGACCGTGAAACTTTGGATCTCGAGTACAAGCGTGATGTTAAAGTTGGCAAGAATCCTAATGTGCCTGCACATTATTATGTCAACGATGATCCTGAGCAAGACGTTCCGATGAAGTGGAATTTAGCGGCAACAACTTTCTTTAGTAATTGGATTAATTATGCTGTTTACCAAGAGACGCCTTATCAACTGGAACAATTGGAAAAAGAATCATCTTTTTACGGTTACTTGTGATGAGGTGATTGTCGATCAAATCTTGCTTTATCTTTGTCAGGTTCGGTTTTAGAGGTGATGATTTTTTAGGAATATATTATGAGTTATTTGGAAAATTTTAAATCAGGCAATCTTGTATTGCCGAGTGCTCTTCTCTTTCATTACAAAGATATTTTTAAACGTGCAGATGATTTTTTGATTTGGCAGTTTATTTATCTCCAAAACACGACTAAGATGGATGATTTGGCACCTAGTCAAATTGCTAGCGCGCTGAATAAAACAGTGGCAGAAGTTAACCGCTCGATTTCTGATTTGACTGCTCAAGGTTTGCTTGATATGAAAACTATTGAGCTTGGTAGTGAAATCGAAGTGGTTTTTGATGCGAGTCCTGTTTTGGCACTATTGGATAAATTAGTTTCTGAACCAAAACAAGTTCCTGAAAAACAAGACGTAAATCCTGTGAAAGAACTTGTCGAAGAGTTTGAACGTGAGCTAGGTCGTATGCTAAGTCCATTTGAATTGGAAGATTTGCAAAAAACTATTCGTGAGGATAAAACGGATCCAGACCTAGTGCGCGCAGCGCTTCGTGAGGCTGTGTTTAACGGCAAGACAAACTGGAATTACATCAATGCCATTTTGCGAAATTGGCGTCGTGAAGGCATTACAACAATGCGCCAAGTTGAGGAACGTCGTAAAGAGTATGAAAATTCAAAAGTAGGTAAAGTCAATGTGTCAGATGACTTTTTGGCTGCGATGGATTTGTGGAGTGACTAATGAGAGTTGGACGTGAGCGTTTAAAGAAAATCTTAGCTATTATTGGTGACATGTATCCAGAAGCGCGTGGCGAGTTGGAATGGGAGACACCATTTCAACTGCTTATCGCGGTGATCTTGTCTGCTCAAACGACGGATAAAGCAGTAAATAAGGTGACTCCAAATCTTTGGAAACATTACCCAGAAATTGAGGACTTGGCTAAGGCAAATTTGGCTGATGTTGAGGAGTGTTTGCGAACTATCGGACTTTATAAGAACAAAGCTCGAAACATTATTAAGACAGCAAGAGCGATTTTGCAAGATTTTGACGGGCAAGTTCCTAAGACACATAAAGAGTTAGAAACCTTGCCAGGAGTTGGACGAAAAACAGCTAATGTTGTGTTAGCAGAAGTTTACGGTATTCCATCAATTGCTGTGGATACGCATGTGTCACGCATTGCTAAGCGCCTCAATATTTCTGCGCCAGATGCTGATGTTAAAGAAATCGAAAAAGATTTGATGAAAAAAATTCCAAAGAAAGATTGGATTTTGACGCATCATCGCTTGATTTTCTTTGGACGTTATCATTGTTTAGCTAAAAAGCCTAAATGTGATATTTGTCCAGTTCAAGCCTATTGCAAATACTATAAAGACAATGTGAAAACTAACTAAGCAGCTCACTTGAGTTGCTTTTGTTATGCTTTTGTAAGGAGAAGTTGTTTTTGATATAATTAAAAAGAATGATATTTTAGAAGGAAGAATTATGCAAACAGTATTATCTAAGCGTTTAGCTGCCGTAGCAGAATTTGTACCGCAAGGAGCACGCTTACTGGATGTCGGAAGTGACCATGCGTACTTACCGATTGCCTTGATGGAAGAGGGAAAAATTGATTTTGCTATTGCTGGTGAAGTTGTCAAAGGTCCATATGAATCAGCGGTTCATAATGTTGCTGGCGCTGGTTTGGCAGATAAAATCGTTGTGCGTTTGGCAGATGGTTTGGCAGCCTTTGAAGCATCAGACAAAGTAACAACGATTACGATTTGTGGTATGGGCGGCGGCTTGATTGCTGATATTTTGGCGGCAGGAGTTGAAAAATTAGCAAGTGTAGACCGTCTTATCTTACAACCTAATAATCGTGAAGATGAGCTTCGTGCTTGGTTGATGAACAATGGCTTCAAACTTGTCACTGAAGAAATCATGACAGAAAATGATAAATTTTATGAAATCATGGTTGTTGAACACGGACAAATGACTTTGTCAGAGACAGACTTACGCTTTGGTCCTTTCTTGAACCAAGAAAAATCAGCTGTCTTCAAAGCACGTTGGCAACGAGAATTGAAAAAATTAGAAATTGCTTTGCCACATGTGCCAGAAAATCGTGTCGATGACCGCGCTGCTATTTCACAAAAAATGACAGCTATCAAGGAGGCTATCAATGAAAGCAAGTGAAATCATTGAACGCTACGAAGCATACTGTCCACGTGAGCTTTCTATGGAAGGAGATATTTCTGGTCTCCAAATTGGAACTCTTGATAAAGAAGTTAATCGTGTCATGATCGCTCTTGATGTGCGTGAAACGACAGTGGCAGAAGCAATCGAGAAAAATGTTGACTTGATTATCGTTAAGCACGCTCCCATTTTTCGTCCGCTAAAAGACCTTGTGGCGACTCCCCAAAATCAGATTTACCTTGACTTGGTAAAACATGATATCGCTGTATACGTGAGTCACACAAATATCGATATTGTGCCAGATGGTTTAAATGATTGGTTCTGTGAGCTGTTAGACATTACCGATACAGAGATTTTAAGTCCTACGGCTGATGGTTACGGGATTGGTCGAGTTGGAACGATTGAGGAGCAACCTTTTTCGGAATTTGCTCTTAAGGTTAAAGAAAAATTCAACTTAGATAGTGTTCGTTTGGTCGCATATGGAAACCAAGATAAGCTCATTAATCGCGTAGCTATTTGTGGTGGTAGTGGTCAAAGTTTTTACCGTGAAGCAATGGCAAAAGGGACGCAAGTCTACATCACTGGTGATATTTATTACCATACTGCTCAAGAAATGATTACAAATGGCATGCTTGCTATTGACCCTGGGCATCATATTGAAGTGCTCATGGTTAATAAATTACTTGAGAAATTTAATGCCTGGAAAAATGACAATCATTGGTCAGTAGATTTCATTGCCAGTGAGGCAGAAACAAATCCGTTTTATCATTTATAAATAATTACTGACATTTGTCAGTAATTTTCGTTAAAAGCTTGTAAAATTAGGAAATTTAGTGACAGCATTTGCAAAAAATGATAGAATAGTTCTGATAATTGATAATTTATTAATAAAGAGGGAGACCTAACTATGAAAGGTATTATTCTTGCAGGAGGTTCAGGAACACGTCTGTATCCTTTGACTCGTGCGGCTTCAAAACAACTTATGCCAGTGTATGATAAACCAATGATTTATTATCCACTATCAACATTGATGTTAGCAGGTATCCGAGATATCTTGATTATCTCAACACCAACTGATATTCATCGTTTTGAAG